>Ga0209573_1000067_pt1 | contig 293795 bp, 144 predicted proteins | sample TNRBio252014_DNA_FD_185870 | JGI IMG/M metagenome (GOLD analysis project Ga0209573, IMG submission 185870) | Wastewater treatment Type I Accumulibacter community from EBPR Bioreactor in Madison, WI, USA - TNR Reactor_6/25/2014_ DNA (SPAdes)... | ecosystem: Engineered > Bioreactor > EBPR >... | reverse complement strand
CGCTACTGCACAAGATGGCTGACAGGTCTCCTGTCAGCCATCTCCATGTTTGGCGACGTAGCTCAGGCGGCCAGAGCGAGGGCTTCATAATCCCTAGGTCGGTGGTTCGAGCCCACCCGTCGCCACAAGGATACAATATGTAGTGTTTTGAGGTCATGGCACACACTACATGTAGTGGCTCCCGTTGAACGACGGGAGTCTTTCTTTTGCCCACCCACCAAGGGACAAGTGCTACCATGACCGACCTCAGAACCCTCTTTGACGGCTTCACAATCCACCTTCAGGCAGCCGGGCGCCGTCCCACGACCATCACCTGGTACGACAAGCACATGCGGCGCTTCTTCGCCTGGCTCGACCAGGAAGAGATCCCTGCCTCGCCGGACCAGATCACAGCTCTCCGTATTCGCAAGTTCATCGCGCACCAGCAGAACGACGTACAGGCCTGGGAGAGCAATTCCCACGTACCCACGCAAGAGCGAGGCCTTTCGTCCACCTACATCAGCAGTTCGGTGCGAGCCTTGCGCGCCTGGTTCAACTGGATGCAGCAGGAGGAGTACATCCGGGACAACCCGATGGACAAGGTCAAGACTCCCAAAGAACAGCAACGCCTGATCGAACCGCTGGAGCTTGACGAGATCAAGCGCCTGCTCAAGGCCATCCAGGGCACATCGGCCAACGCCCTGCGCAACCGGGCGATTGTTCTGACCCTGCTGGACTGCGGGCTGCGAGTGAGCGAGCTATGCGCGCTGGACGTCGACGACGTGGACCTAACCGGCGGCTGGGTGCGGGTGAGGGAAGGCAAGGGCTGGAAGGAGCGCAAGGTGCCCATCGGCGGTGCGGTGCGCCGCGCGCTGTGGCAGTACAGCAAGATGCGGCCGCAGCCAATGGGCGGCAACAAGCGCTTCTTCCTGACCGAGGATGGCTGGCAACTGCCCACAGAGCGCGTGCGCAAGATGCTGATCCATTATGGCCACAAGGCGGAAGTCGAGAACGTGCATCCGCATCGCTTTCGTCACTCATTTGCCTTGCACTTCCTGCGCAACGGCGGCGACGCGCTCACCCTGCGCATGTTGCTGGGCCATACCACTCTGCAGATGGTCAGCCGCTACGTGCAACTGGCGGCCATCGACCTGAAGGCCGTCCACGCCAAAGCCAGCCCCGCCGATCATCTGCGACTCTAGCAGTGCAGTTGACGAACTCAGTCGAAGGCGCCTGAGGAAGGCCAGGGCTGCATCTTCCTCAGGCGCTCTATCCCATCGCATGATCGCCAGCTTCAGTGAGCCAAGGCCTGCTGCATATTGGCCAGCGGGCTGTGCTTGGCGTGCTTGGCCCGCAGCTCGTCGTTGAGAAAGATGGCGTATGAGCGGTGCGTGACCACCACGTCCGCGTGCCCCATGATGTCAGCCAGCGACCCCAGATCGCCGCCGTTTTGCAGGTACTCGCGCGCAAAGGCGTGCCGCCAGGCGTGGGGATTGATGGCACCGGTGACGCCCACCTTGGCCTTCATGCGGCGGAAGACCTCACGTACACCCTGAGTGCTGAGATGCTCACCGCCGCCGCTGCCGAGATTGGTCCACAGGTAGGCATTGGAATCGCCGGGTCGAGCGGCCAGCCAGGCTTGCAGCGCCTCGATGGTCACAGGCGTAACGAAGGCGAAACGTCCCTTGTTGCCCTTCTCGTGCAGGTAGACCTTGCCGGCCACCAGGTCAAGGTCGGACAGACGCATCCCCACCAGCCCGCCCACCCGGCAGGCGGTATCGGCCAACACCAGCAGCATGGCCCGATTGCGCACTGAGATCGGATCATCCCCCTCGGACGCGTCCAACAGCTTGAACAGGTCATCCATCGAGGCCGCTTTGGGCTCGCCGCGCTTGAGGCGCGGCTGTTTGAGCCGCGCCGCAGGGCTCTCTGCGATCACGCCCTCTTCGACCAAGAAGCCAAAGAGTCGCCTGGTGGCGCGAACAATGCCAGCAATCGTCGCCTCAGATAAGCCGCCGGCCTTCTGGCGTTTGCTGGGGTGATCATCCCAGCGCGTCTTTCGGGCACGCAGGTGGGTGACAAAGCGCCGCAGATCGGATAGCGTCACCTGTTCTACTGGCATGTCTTCGAGATAGGCGACCAGCGGCTTGAGCTTGCGCTCGTAGAAGTACACCGTCTGATCGCTATGCCCGGCTGCCCGTGTCGCAATCAGGAGTTCATCGACCGCTTCGGATAGTTTCATCAGAACAATTCTCTCGATGGGTGACCAGTGCGCATCCTAAGGGTGTGGGCCAATTTCCTGCCAATGGTGACGCGCTACACCAGTGGATCATCGCGCACCAGGCTGGCAGCCAGCAATACCGGCAACGCGGCCTGCTCGACCGCACGCACCAGGTCTGGCTTGCCCAGCGCCTGCGCCGCTGCGGCGCTACGTTGGGAAGGTTCAGACACGCCCAGCAGGTTGGAACACCTGCGCCAAGCGCACGTTCGTCTCTTTGTGAAAACAGAACATGCGTGCTAAACTGCTGGCCTCAGTATAGCGCATTCGCGATCAAAAATCAACGGCTTCAAATCTATTTCAGTTCTACATGTTACAGTAGCGCGACATTTTGGTGGTACCAATTTTCGGCCGACTCGACCATGGAACCCCTCAGCCCGCAGCCTTGGGACGGCGCCTCCCAGTCCCCGGAACGCTTCGTCCGGTCTCTGTTTGACCGGATCTCCTATCTGCTTGTTCCGCCCCAGGTGAAGGTGGTGCCCTATGAGGATGCCGATGGCGTCAAGGCCAAGGCGCTGCGCTTTCCCTTGCCGGCCGGCCTGGCGACGCCGGTGCCCATGGCCCAGCTGCGAGAGATGGCCCTGCTCCGTCCGGATGTGTTGCACGCCATCGGCTGGCGTCCAACAGAGGAAACGGATGACTTGCTTCCTGACTTCCTGCGGCTGGCCAACGGCACACTCAGGGAGGTAGCTGACTTCGCGTCCCGCTGGGGACCGCTGTGGCTGTGCGCTGCGCACACCAACTGCGCCGTGGCAGGCGATGGGCTGGGCGCGGCCTGTGTTTGGTCCCCGCTAGAGCCCATCGCTGCCTGGAGGCGGGAAGCGCAGGCGGCCAAGGCGGTTTTGGAGATTGGATCCCGGCTGAACGTCGAGGCTGTGCCTTACGAAGTCTGGCAGCGGCTGGACATGGATCGGGAGCAGTTCGAGCGGATGAAGCTGGAGGGAGATCGCCGCCAACAAGCCCACCTGCTGGCAGGGTTGGTGCAGGCCAGGCTGGATGGCCCCTGGCGACCGCGGGCCTGTCTCAGCAGTTCGGTCGGCAACGACGCCGGCGACGCGGTCAGCACCACGATGGTCTTGGACACCGGCCTGGGCTTTCGCAGCGCCGTGTGGCACCAGATCGCACAGCTGCTGTGCCGGCTGGACGAGGTGTACATCTGCGATGGCTGCCACCGGCCTTACCAGCGCGGCGTCAGGAAGCCGCGCCCGGATCAGGACAACTTCTGTCCCGACTGTCGCAAGGGCAGCAAAGCAGCCAAACGGCTGTGGGCAGCGCGAAACCGGGAGAGGATGAAGCAGCAGATGGCGGTCGGGAGGGATAGGCCGCAGGAAGGGAATGCTTAGCTGTTCTGGCTGGAAGCGGTGTCATGGGCCAGATGCGGAACCGGTTCCGCGTTTTCATCCCCCTCTTCTCCCAACAAATCCCAAAAACCTGAGCTAGATCATTGTACGCAACGCGAAAGTCGGGTACAATGGCGCGTGTTGTCACATTTCCGGGGCCGGGAGCTGCGGGTGGGACGCAGTCCCCCCTCTGTCCGGCTAAATTCGGGCAATTCTATCGCCCGACGCGCTTTCTCAAGTATAGAACGCTACTGAATTGGCTACCGACATCGCTAGTCATTGATCCAGCGCCAGACCCTGAGGATACAGCATCATGCGACTATGGCCGTTTGCAGCGGTTCAGCTTTTGTCCACAACGCCGCCTCCTTGCACACTCATGTGCTTCTCCTGAAAGGATGTAAGCTGTGACTAGCACGACATGGCAAATTCCGAAGAGCCGATCTGTAGGACTATTTACTGACCTTCGGTTGTTTTATGAAGGCCTCGAACTTGCGCATGAGCGCGGCCAGATCTCCAAGGAATTGCTTGAGGAAGAACTACCTCAGCGTCTCCAGAAGTTACTTTTCGTTGAAAAGCAAAGCTCACGTGCCGCACGAGACCTCATACGAGAACTGCGTGACTTTGATTGGATTACGCCAGTAACGGCTCATCAGCGCCGCCCTTCCGACACATCTGAATTTGGATTGACTCCTCAGGGAAGAGAGGTATTGCTACTTTTCCAAAGCGGACAACAAAGAGAGTTCTTGCGCGCACTAACGACGGAGATGCAGGAGCTTTATACGATTCCGGCATGGTTTGTTAACCGACTATGGACGATCAATCCTAACCGCCAAGGTGAGGTAGTAATACCAAACCCACCACGTGACTGGAATGCTACATCAAGAAAATGGGAAGATAACAACTGGACAAGTGATCTAGCGTCTCAGACACAGCGTTCCCTGAAAATCGTGAACGATGTGTGTCCAGGTTCGTTGCCGGTTAGTCAGTCAAAATGGGAAAGATTGGTTCAGGATGCTTGGTACCGCCTAAGTCATCTTAAGCCACGAAAACCCCCACTTACAGAGGATGAAGGTGGCGACGCAAGCCGAGCCAAGTACGCGCCGCGTCGTCGCCTTGCGTTTGCCATGCGCGAAGCCGCCGTGAAATACCTGTTTGGCAATTCTCCGCCTGACTCTCAAGTGGAAGACTTCAGCACATTGCGGTCGCCTTTAGCCCCACGAACATACATGGGATGGTGTCCAAGGCTAGAGTCGCTTGAACTGATCTTTTATACAGATGCACACCCCCTTATTCCAGGTCGCTTGATCTTTCCAACATCGGTATTTCGGGATTTCGGTAAGAGTTCCCAGTTCGAGAAAGTGGACGATGTCAAAGAACCAGGTGGTAAGTCATTGTGGCTTCATCGTCCTGATTGGAGTCTGGTGAAAGATCGTTTTCTCGAACTACTACAGCGCGAACATCAGCGCGTGTCCACCAGAGTAGGAACACTTTACGTCTCCATTTTGGATGTTCGCGACGAATTGTGTCGCCAAATGAGAATAAGCGCTTCGTGCTTTGATGAGTACCTTGAGGAAGCACTTCGTGAGTCAGTCCTGCCAGGTTCCAAGTGGTCAATTTCTGTTGAAACTGACATTAGAGAAGATCAGAGATCAGGGCCACAACTCTATCGGAGACCTGTATGGATAAATGGTGTTCCTCACTCGTTAATAGCCATAACGGAGACCAAACAGGTGCGGGCTATTGCGTAGTAACTATTCGAGCAGCCTAAACCCGAAACAAAGGACATTAACCAACTATGAACACAGACCTTTTTAGGCAATCTGCTCAACCTAGTGGCGAAGCTGCCAATCCCTATGCCAGATTTGGCTTGACCCAGAATCCTTTCCCAACCAAGCCTAGCGTCACAGTGGGGGGGCCGGATCGAAGACAAAACGGTTCAATATATTGGGAGGAACTTCGTTCAGTCGAGCAGTACAAGTTTGAACAACTGCTTATTCCACACCCAAGTCGACCTCAGGTACGTTCGATTGCATTCCTAATGGATTATGCAACACGCCGGGGGCGAGGTATCGGAAAAACGGCATTTCTCTACCACCAACAGAAACGCGTAATGAATGACCTGGGCAACCAAATGACAGGTGGTTCCCATGTGCTATTTGCATCTTACGTCTTGCCATTACCAGACGGAGTATATCGGAAATTTTGGAAGTTCTGCAAGATGCTGGTCGAGGCGTTGACATCCGATCAGAACCCGATCATAAGTATGGCTATTTGGCGTCTGCGGGCGTTTTCTGGACTTATTCCCCAGACTGTGTTGGGCATGGTGGGCAATATCCCTGAGGAGACCATTGGTAATGACAAATGGCTCAGAGAACAAGGTATTGATGTACATTTTGGCCTCAACAGACATCTCCGAACACAGCTGATGGATCTTGATATTGACGATCGAGTTATTGAGCGCTTGGTTAATCATGGCCATAATCCAAGTGAAATACGTAGAGCATTCCTTGATGATATGCCTGATTCTGCCTGGCGGAAGGAGGGAGGTAGATTATTGTTTGACGACTTAGTCAAACTGCTCAATGTAGCGGGGTTTAGCAAAGGCTTGTTCTTGATTGACGAAATTGAGAAAGTGGTGCAACCTCAGAACACGCAGGAACGCCGAGCTTTTACTGATGCACTTAGGTACTATTTGATAGATGGTCAGTGCGAAAACGCGCGCCTGACTTTCTACAGCTTGCTTTTTACCATTCACCCATACGTTCAGGAAATACTGACTCCTCACTGGGAAGCGTCGGGACTTGATAGATTCGCAGCGCTGAGCAGGGAATTGGCGCCCGAGTATACTGTATACCTCGAGCCTCTCAACCAGAATTCAGCCGTACCACTAGCGACAGCCTATCTAGACGAGTCTAGAATTGATCAAACAGGAAAGAAAGGTGATTTGCGCCCATTCACGGTGGAAGCTCTAAATGAGGCACTACTGAAAACAGGAAGGGTGCCAGGTAGGTTCCTTACATTCCTCAATACTGCAATCGAGCGAGCCGTACAGGAAGACTGGGAGATAATAGATGATGCCCAGATCCAAGCAACTGCCCAGACCAGAATACCTACTGAGCCTGGGGAAAAAGATATGGTTGAGCCTCTGTCTCTTCCTGTAGTGCAACTCGATGAGTGATATCCTATGGATATGAGGTATCTTCTTCCTAACGAGATAGAGATCTACTTCGCTCGCAGATTGCTTCCCACTGATCTGGCATCGGGTTCATGCTTGGCAGCATGTTCAATTGCGGACATTGTCGAACTCTGCGAAAGACTCAGGAAGGGGGTTCCCACGGCACAAAGCGAAGCTCTCAAGTTGGCCTTTGCCAGATTGGCTTCGGATGATCTTGGAAAAGGCATGATCCTCATAGCGAACCTCGAACGCGAGGACTTGGAAGACTCCCTGTTTGAGTCTGATGGCAGCCTGTGGCTAGAGGCTGCGCAATGCCTAATCTCTCCGATGCATTCTGTGCGCAGAATTACTCTTCGACCCCATGTAGCAAAGTGGTGGACCGAGGAAGTATATTCGCAGATGGAAGCCATTTATGCGGCATCCCAGGGTGAAACATGACGGATATCCTTCTCGACACGAACGTATTGGGCGACCTTCTCGCATTCTATTACAATGAAGAGTACCGACGTACTCGCGAGTTTCGTCCATACCGTACCTTGACTCTTGATCGGGTTAGACGACTCAACCATGTTTTGCATTGGCATTCCGAAGATGAATGGGATGATAGTACAGAGTCTGCCGCAGGATTGGTTGTTGCGTCAACTTTTGCGTTTGTCGAAATCTCGCGTCAGTTTGACAGGATTTCTCGCGATAGGTTTTCCATTGACCAATTCCGAGCATTTCTGAATCAACCACCACCGTGGTTTCTTATATCTGCCCTCGACGAGACAGTTCTGCCGATGTTGTTGAGTCTTCCTACCCAGGTTTCGCTGGCCAACGGCAAAGATAAGCCTTTGGAACTGGCTGACGCATTGCATATCGCCACCGCATTAAGTCGTGACGATTGCCTTATTGCGGTCACGGATGGCACCCTAAAAGCAATCTCGTTCATCTCAAATAGGTTAGTATGAGTCTCCTATCTTGATATCGACCTGTACCAGTTTGCGTTCCATCTTGCGTAGACCAATTCGCTTTTGCAGCCGAGACATGGATACCAACCCGTGACCGTTAAGGGCGGCATATCTCTGAAACTGTCCTGTAATTGGACAAAACCAGATCGAGGATCACGCGCATACACCGTATTACCGCACACAACTAGCGGAGCCTGTCAACATGACCCAACTCGAACACCTCCAACCCAACGCAGCCCTGCGGGGCATCCTGCCTGACGCCCTGGTCACGGTGGTCAACGTACAATGGTATGGCTCCGATGCGCTGGAGCTGACCTACAAGACGGCGACCGGAAAGGTGGCCAACGAGCTGCTCTACCGCCACGACGAGCCTCGGCTGGAGATCGTGGAGCAGGGCCGACCGTGGAGCTTCGACGGGGATGGCGCACTGTTCCGGCTGGTGTCGGAGGCGCAGCGCATCCGGCTGGCGCACCTGTTCGATCCAGTGTTGGCGGTGCATACTTCGGTGGTCGAGCCTCTGCCTCACCAGATCACGGCCGTTTACGAAGCCATGTTGCCGCGCCAGCCCTTGCGCTTCCTGCTGGCCGACGACCCCGGGGCGGGCAAGACCATCATGGCCGGCCTGCTGATGAAGGAGCTGATCGCGCGCGGCGACCTGCAACGCTGCCTGGTGGTCTGCCCGGGCAGCCTGGCCGAGCAGTGGCAGGACGAGCTCTACCGCCGCTTCCATCTGCCCTTCGATATCCTGACCAACGACAAGCTGGAGACCGCGCGCAGCGGCAACTGGTTTCTCGAAAACAACCTGGTCATCGCCCGGCTGGACAAGCTTTCCCGTAACGAGGACGTGCAGCAGAAGCTGCAAGCGCCCGACTGTCGCTGGGACCTGGTGGTGTGCGACGAGGCGCACAAGATGTCGGCCACGGTCTTCGGGGGTGAGATCAAGTATACCAAGCGCTACCGGCTGGGCCAGTTGCTCTCAACTCTAACGCGCCACTTCCTGTTGATGACGGCCACGCCGCACAACGGCAAAGAGGCGGACTTCCAGCTCTTCATGGCGCTCTTGGACGGCGACCGCTTCGAAGGCCGCTTTCGCGACGGCGCGCACGTGACCGACGTCTCCGACCTGATGCGGCGCATGGACAAGGAGAGCCTGCTCAAGTTCGACGGCACGCCGCTCTTCCCCGAGCGCATCGCCTACACCGTCCCCTTCCACCTGTCGCCGGCCGAGGCCCAGCTCTACAAGGCGGTTACCGACTACGTGCGCGAAGAGTTTAATCGGGCCGACGCGCTGGACAACGACAAGCGCGCGGGCACGGTGGGCTTCGCACTGACCATCTTGCAGCGGCGGCTGGCCTCGTCGCCGGAGGCCATCTACCAGTCGCTGCGCCGGCGGCGGGAACGGCTGGAGAAGCGGCTGCGCGAGCTGGAGCTTTTGCAACGGGGCGCCGTGGCCGGCATGATCCTGGCTGACATCCCCGAACTGAGCACAGAGGATGTGGAAGACCTGGAGGACGCGCCCGACAACGAGGTGGCGGCCATCGAGGAGGAGATCCTGGACCGGGCCACAGCCGCGCGTTCGATCAGCGAGCTTAAGGCCGAGATCGAGACCTTGCAGGGCCTGGAGGCGCTAGCCCTGGGCGTGCGCCGCAGCGGCACGGACACCAAGTGGCGCGAGCTGGCCAGCCTGCTGAGCGAGATTTTTACCCCGGCAGTGATCGCCAACCGGCTGGCTGAGGCGCGCGTCCCGTACAGCGCCGGCCCGATTGCCAAGCCTGAGCCATCACCCAGGCAGAAGTTGGTGCTGTTCACCGAGCACCGAGACACGCTCAACTACCTGCAGCTTCGCATCACCAGTCTGCTAGGCCGTTCGGATGCCGTGGTGGTGATCCACGGCGGCATGGGCCGTGAGGAGCGGATGAAGGCGCAGGAGGCGCTCCGCCACGACCCAGAAGTGCAGGTGCTGCTGGCCACCGACGCAGCCGGCGAGGGCATCAACCTGCAGCGCGCCCACCTGATGGTCAACTATGACCTGCCGTGGAATCCCAACCGGCTGGAGCAGCGCTTTGGCCGCATCCACCGCATCGGCCAGACCGAGGTCTGCCACCTGTGGAATCTGGTGGCCGACGAGACCCGGGAGGGCGACGTCTATCGCCGGCTGTTGGACAAGCTGGAGCAGGCCAGGGAGTCGCTGGGCGGTCGGATTTTCGACGTGTTGGGCAAGCTGCAGTTCGAGGGCAGGCCGCTGCGCGATCTGCTGATCGAAGCTGTCCGCTATGGCGACCTGCCCGAGGTGCGCGCCCGGCTGACCACGGCGCTGGACAGCGCGCTGGATCATCAGCGTCTGCAGACCTTGTTGGAGGATCAGGCGTTGGCCCACGACGCGATGGATGCCAGCCGTGTCTACCGCATCCGCGAGGAGATGGAACGCGCCGAGGCGCGGCGGCTACAGCCCTTCTACGTCGAGGAGTTCTTCCTGGAGGCGTTTCGGCGCTTGGGTGGGGCGATCAAGCAGCGGGAGCACCGGCGCTATGAGGTGACCCACGTGCCGGCGCCGGTGCGCAATCGAGACAGACTAATCGGGATCGGCGAGCCGGTGCTGCCGCGCTACGAGCGCATCGCCTTCGAAAAGGAGTTGGTTGCGCCGCAGGGCCAGCCGTTGGCCGCGTTCGTCTGCCCCGGCCATCCCCTGTTGGACGCGGTGATCGACCTGACCCTGGAGCGCCAGCGCGATCTGCTGCGGCGCGGCGCGGTGTTGGTGGACAAGAAGGATTTGGGCCTTGAGCCGCGGGTGCTGTTCTACCTGGAGCACGCAATCCAGGACGGCAGCCTGACCCGCTCCGGCGAACGGCGCGTCATCTCCAAGCGCATGCTGTATGTGGAGCTGTGCGCGGACGGGACGACGCGCCACACGCAGTACGCGCCCTACCTCGACTACCGGCCGCTGAAGGAGGGTGAGCCAGGGGTAGACGCAATCCTCGACCGGTCGGAGTGTAGTTGGATCACGCGCAAGTTGGAACAGCAGGCGCAGGGCCACGCCATCACCAAGGTGGTGCCGGAGCACCTGACAGAAGTGCGCGACACCAAGCTGGCGTTGCTGGCCAAGACCGAAGCGGCCGTCAAGGACCGGCTGGTCAAAGAGATCACCTACTGGGACCACCGCGCGGAGCAACTCAAGCTGCAAGAGCAGGCCGGAAGGGTCAACGCCCGGCTCAACTCGGGCGAGGCGCGCAAGCGCGCGGACTCACTGCAAGCGCGGCTGCACAAGCGTCTGGAGGAGATCAAGCTGGAGGCGCAGATCTCGCCCCTGCCGCCGGTGGTGCTGGGCGGCCTGCTGGTGGTGCCCTTGGGGCTGCTGCGCGCCATGGGCGGGCAGTTGACAGCCGAGGAGCACATCGAGCTGCGACGCGCGGCCGACACCCAGGCCGCGGCTGCGCGGGCGCGGGCCATCGTGATGGAGGTCGAGCGCGATCTGGGCTTCGAGGCTGTCGACCGGGAGTTCGAGCATCTAGGCTACGACATTGAGAGCCACGTGCTAGGCACCGGTCAACTGCGCTTCATCGAGGTCAAGGGCCGGGTGAGCGGCGCGGACACGGTGACTGTCACCAAGAACGAGATTCTCTACTCACTCAACAAGCCGGACAGCTTCATCTTGGCCATGGTCGAGTTCTTGGGCGACGGAAGCCACCGCGTCCACTATCTGCGCCAGCCGTTCCAGCGGGAGCCTGACTTTGGCGTGACCAGCGTCAACTACGATTTTGGCGAGTTATTGGCCAGGGCGGAGTTGCCACGATGACCGGTTACCCCGCATTTTTCGAGCCGATCCGTCTGAAAGCAGCGCAGCGATGGGAGCAATTGGAACAAGACCCCGAGCTTGCTGGACCTTGGCATGTGCTGTTCAAGCAAGTTCAGAGCCCGCGCCATGTTCTCTCTGAGCTGTTGCAGAATGCCGACGACGCCGGTGCGAGTGAAGCGTCAGTGCGGATTGAGAATGGGGTGTTCCACTTCGAGCACAACGGCGAGGATTTCACAGCCGAGCATTTTGCCTCCCTATGTCGTTTTGGCTACTCAAACAAGCGGACGCTCCACACGATTGGATTCCGCGGCATTGGTTTCAAAAGCACATTCAGCCTTGGAGACTCCGTTGACCTGGTTACGCCGACACTTGCGGTCCGCTTTGACCGCACCCGTTTCACCGAACCGCGTTGGATTCTGGAGGATACCAGGCAAGACGGAATGACCTGCGTTCGCGTTGCCATCAGGGATCGGGCTCGACAGCGGGAAGTCGAGAAGAACCTGGAGGAGTGGCTGAAGAGCCCCTTGTCCATGCTTTTCTTCAGAAGCATTCGCAGGTTGCAGATCGGTGAACGCTTGGTACATTGGAGTACCGCTGGCCCAGGCCCGGTTCTCGATAGCGACTGGATGGCCTTTAACGGACAAAGCGAAAACCCTCTGCTCGTGATCCGATCACCAGAAGAATCTTTCCCGGAAGATGCTGTCACCGAGATCAAGCAGGAACGTCTGTTAGGCTCCGAAGACGACGCTGTCTTTCCTCCCTGCCGGGTCGAGATTGTAATGGGCGCAGAGGGACGTCTTTTTGTGGTATTGCCGACCGGCGTTGCGACGAGACTACCGTTTGCGTGTAATGGCCCATTTATCCAGGATCCGGCTCGCCTCAAGATCAAGGATCCCGAAACATCACCTACCAATCGATGGCTACTGCAGCGCGCTGGAAAGTTGGCAGCGCAGTCGATGCTCGACTGGCTTGGGCAACGCGAGAAGCCGGCCGCACAGCGAGCAAGTGCCTATGGCTTGTTGCCTGATGTCGATAGAGATGACAACTCACTTGAGGGCATCTGCGGTGCCTTGGTTGAGGAAGCGTTCGAGGAGACCATCAAAGGCGCTTCATTGCTCCTCACCGACTCTGGAGATTGTACCCCGCCCAAGGGCAGCGTCATCATCCCGGCGGAGATAGCAGCAGTCTGGTCGCCCAACCAGGCGGCGGCTCTCCTTGACGATCAGCACCGTCCAGCGCTGTGCGCTCGCATTCAGACTACCGATCAACAGAAGCTGCTTAATTGGGGCTTCGCTGAACAGATCAGCAAGTGGAGTCTACTCTACGCGCTGACCAAACAGCACTTCCCGCGGCCAAAGACCTGGCAGCAACTGCTCTTGCTCTGGGAGTATGTGGAATCGGAGGTCACCCGGTACTACAGCTCGTTCAAGGCGAGTGAAATCCATATCGTCCCGGTCCAGGGCAAGAACGTCTTGTATCAAGCGCGCGACGTGGTGCGACTGGGCGAGAAGAAGCTGCTCCAGTCAGATGATGACTGGACGTTCCTGTCAGATCACCTAACGGTCCTCAACCCGAACTGGCCGCGCTTCCTGACAAAAGCGCGACGAATTGCCGATGAGCAGAAGGACACCAAGGCGCAAGTAGTGGTGGAAGCAGCTTATGCAGTACTTGGCAAGATGCAGCTCGAGGATGCAAGCGACGTTAACAAGATCATCGATCGGGTTGCGACCGACTTCTTTGCCCCACGTACTGTGAACCGACAGCAATGCATCCAGCTCGCCCAAATCGCAGCCAAACTTAACGCGGCAGTTGGCGATTCCTTCAACTATGTGACACGAGACGGATTGCGGCGCACGACCCGCGACTACATCCTATTTGATGAAGACAGCACTTTGGAAGAACTGGTGGCGCCAGAGCTTCGGGAAACGCACCTATTGCATGGGGACTACCTGAGTTCCTTCGTATCGTGCTCGCGCGACGAATGGCTGCGATGGGTTGCATCTGGACGGTCCGCTCTTCACACCTTTCTGCCAATCTTGCCAAGCAGCCAGAAGATATACCGCAGGTGGCACATCGAAGACGAGGCTCGCAGGAGAGGCCACAAGAGTGGCCTCTCCTATCCCTATGTCACCGACAATTTCATTATCGAGGATTGGGACTTTCAAGAGGCTCACTGGCGTCATTGGCGCATACTGGCGAATGAAGACGAAGGCGTGTGGGCCAGGATCGTGGATCGAATTCTATCCCGGCCTCAATCCTACTGGAATCAGGCGCGTAGCGCTCGGGTGCTTCAGATCGCAACAACCGGGAATACCAAGCCTATGACCTACGAACCGCTGCTGCCCGGTTGGGCGCTCCGTCTGCGGGAATTGCCCTGCTTGCGGGACACGCGCGGATTTCGGCACAAGCCCGGCAAGCTCTTGCGGCGAACCCCTCAAACGGAACCTTTGCTGGATACCGAGCCCTTCGTCTCTGCGCAACTGGACACAGAGAAGGCGCGTCCCTTGCTGCAACTGCTCGGTGTGCGAAACATCCCCACAGGACCGGACCGCCTTCTCGACAATCTCCGTGCACTCTCGAAGACAGAGAAGCCTCCTGTCCATGAAGTTGAGAGGTGGTATCGTCGTTTAGATCAAATGGTCGACACTTGCTCGACCTCGGATTTCCAAAAGATCAAACAGGCATTTTGGACCGAGAAGCTGATACTGGTCGAGGACGGGGGATGGACACCCGCTTCTGCTGCATTTCTGACCTCAGACGAGCACGATATACCCGGAACCGCGATCCTTCGCTCCTCGGTTAGTGACCTCGCCCTGTGGCGCAAAATAGGCCTGGCTGAGCGACCGACCGCCGATCTCGCTATTCAGTGGTTGAGCGAACTACCTTCCAGCCAAACCCTGTCACAGGAAGACGCCCAACGGGTTCGTGCACTTCTCGTCCGTTATCCCATCCAAATATGGGAGGAATGCGAGCACTGGCTCAATCTTGCCGGAGAGTGGGTTTCCATCGAGAGACTCGCCTACGCCCTGACCTTACAGTCGCTAATTCGTTGGCAACATTTCCATCCGTGGGTCAAGCAAAAGACCGCTGATCTGCAGCGCTTGCGAGTAGAAGTGACAAGCAATCCACCCTTCTCGGTTCTGAGTGCATTGGCAGATCACGTTCAAGAGCGCATACATCAAAGCCCCGTGCTGGTCGCGAAGCCAGAGACAAAAGTCTGGCTCACGACCTTCGGAACAGAATTTCAGCGCATCCAGCTCGATGACGAAAATGACACCCATCGTATTCGGAAGCTGAGCGAGGCGCTCTCCAACACCAAATGGCATGTCGTGCTTGGACTCGAGAGTATTCCATACATCGATGGGACGCCAGCGGGAACACCGCGACAGGTGGACGTCCTCTGGCTCGATGGCGCACTGTATGTCGATCAACTCCCAAGAGCGAAGCTGGCAAAACGAGTGCCAGAGGAAATCGGCAAAGCCTTCGGTCGCTCAGACATCAAGGCCGCGCTGGACTACAGTTTCGAGCGGTCGGCCGATCATGTACGAGAGTATCTGGAGGAGAACTTCAAACTCGCTCCTCGTGCAAACAGCTTTGGGCCGGCAATTGACGACACTGGAGTGGAATCGTCAATTGGGACAATCCAGCACCTACCTCCAACAGATCAAGAAACGCCACGTCCTGATGTGGTACTGATCGGCGACGGAGCCGACGATGGTCCTATGTCAGGCGTCGGTCAAGATGAGGCAGTTACTGGAATGCAAGATGATACCATCTCGCCAGGTGATAGCACCCTGCCTGACGATGAAGGTCAAGGTTGGATAGACAGCCCAAAGCCACCCGTGGCGCGTCCACCACACCCCGACCCGAAGCCCATCAAGCTCAGCATCTTGGAGCGCTTTGCCATAGCGCAGGGCTTTCGAAAAGAGACCGAAGAACGCTACTTTCATGGCGATGGCAGTTGGCTAGGGCGAATCAAAGACAACAGCTTTCCCTGGGAGAGACGGACCCCTTCAGGTGATCTTATGCGGTACTACTGGGCCAAGGATCATTGTCTGGAGAGAGAGCCCTTGCAGCTCGAAGCCGACATTTGGTGGCAACTTGAGAAAAAACCCGATACCCATGCTCTGATCCTCTCCAACCTCGATGGTAATCCAATCGAAGTGACCGGTGCTCGCCTGTGTGCAATGCATCAGGGTGGGCAAGTCACGCTCTATCCCTCCACCTACAGGCTTGTGTTCAACTATGACAGTCAGACCTAAGAAGAAACTCATCGAAGTTGCTCTGCCGCTCGACGCCATCAACGTAGCCTCGGCGCGCGAGAAGTCAATCCGCCACGGCCATCCATCGACCCTGCACCTGTGGTGGGCGCGACGGCCGCTGGCCGCGGCGCGGGCGGTGATCTTCGCGCAGATGGTGGATGACCCTTCCGAGCATACCGAGGTGCTGCTGAGCGATCCGGTAAAGAAGCGGGCCGCCGCGCGGGAGCTGAACAAGCGGCTGGACCTGTGGAACAAGCGGAAGGCGGCGTATGAGGAGCATCATCAGGAGGGCAAGCTGGCAGTTCCAGACCCAGGGCCGGAACCGACCTTGCAGGGCTGCGTCGCCGACATTGAACGCGAGCGGCTGTTCAGGATCATCGAGGAGCTAGTCAAGTGGGAGAACACCACCAACGAGCAGGTCTTGCAGCAGGCGCGCGACGAGATTTGGCAGAGCTGGCGCTACACCTGTGCGGAGAACGCTGACCACCCGCGCGCCAAGGAGTTGTTCGACCGCCACAAGCTGCCGGCGTTTCACGACCCCTTTGCCGGCGGCGGCTCGCTGCCGCTGGAAGCGCAACGGCTGGGACTGGAAGCCTATGCCAGCGACTTGAACCCGGTGGCGGTGCTGATCAACAAGGCGATGATCGAGATTCCGCCCAAGTTCGCCAACCGCCCGCCGGTCAACCCGGAGGCGAGGGATGAGAAGCGCCTGGTGGCGCAGACCTGGAAGGGCGCACAGGGGCTGGCCGAGGACGTGCGCTACTACGGCAAGTGGATGCGGGACGAGGCGGAGAAACGTATAGGCTATCTCTATCCCAAGATCGAGATCACGACGGAGATGGCAGCAGAACGGCCTGACCTGAAGCCGCTGGTGGGACGCAAGCTAACGGTGATCGCCTGGCTGTGGACGCGAACGGTGAAAAGCCCCAACCCGGCGTTTGCCGATGTAGAAGTGCCGTTGGCATCCACGTTCATGCTCTCTACCAAGCCGGGTAAAGAGGCGTATGTGGAGCCGGTGATCGAAGACGGCGGTTTTCGTTTTACGGTCAAGGTGGGCAAGCCGAAGAACGCGGAGGCGGCGAACAACGGCACCAAGCTCGCGCGCGCAAATTTTATGTGTTTGATGTCGGGTGTGCCGATCCCGGGTGACTACATCAAGGCCGAGGGCAAGGCAGGCCGCTTTGGTGCACGGCTGATGGCAATTGTCGCCGAGGGCGATCGAGGTCGGGTTTATCTGCCGCCTACCGCGAAGCATGAAGCGATTGCGCACCAGGCGAAGCCGGAGTGGAAGCCAGATGTTTATATTTCCGGCAGCACGCAGTATCTCGGCGTGAAGCCCTACGGTATGGAACAGTTCTCGCAGCTCTTCACTGACCGCCAGCTGGTGGCGCTGACGACCTTCTCTGACCTGATATACGAAGCGCGCGAGCGGGTTAAGCGCGACGCCCTCGCTGCCGGCCTGCTCGACGACGGCAAGCCCTTGTGTGATGGCGGTGCCGGCGCCGCTGCGTCCGCCGAGGCCGTGGGCGTGTATTTGGGATTCGCGGTGGACAAGGGAGCTAACTATTGGTCGTCCGTTTGTGCTTGGAGCTTGAGCACAGAGAAATTGGTCTCCACTTTTGGGCGGCAAGCAATTCCAATGATTTGGGACTATTGCGAAGCAAACCCTCTCAGCGACTCGTCAGGCAATTGGGATTTAGGCGTTGAACAAGCTTCCAAAATGCTGGAAGCTCTTGGACTCGGGGAGCCTGGATCAGCACTACAAGCAGACGCAGGCTCCCAGACCACTAGCGCCAACAAGGTCGTATCAACCGACCCGCCCTATTTTGACAACGTTCCTTACGCGGACCTTTCAGATTTCTTCTACGTTTGGCTGCGTCGGTCGCTGAAGTCGGTCTTTCCCAATCTCTTTGCGACGCTCGCCGTGCCCAAGGCTGAAGAACTCGTTGCGTTCGCGTACCGCCACAACGACAAGACCGGTGCCGAGGCGTTCTTCCTTGAGGGCATGAAGCAGGCGATGCACCGTCTTGCGGAACAGGCGCACCCGACCTTTCCGGTCACAATCTACTACGCTTTCAGGCAATCTGAGACTGACAATGACGAAGGCACGGCCAGCACCGGCTGGGATACCTTCCTCGATGCTGTGATCCGCGCTGGCTTCGCTGTCAGCGGCACTTGGCCCATGCGGACCGAGTACACCGGGAACCTAAAGACAAAACGCAACGCCCTCGCCTCCAGCATCATCCTCGTATGCCGAAAGAGCGCCGCCGATGCGTCCACCGCCACACGCCGCGAGTTCGTGGCCGTGCTCAAGGCCGAGTTGCCCGTAGCGTTGGCCCACTTGCAGCGCAGCAACATCGCGCCGGTGGACCTGGCTCAAGCGGCGATTGGCCCTGGTATGGCGGTCTACACCCGCTACGCCAAGGTACTGGACGCCGCCGGGAAACCGGTTCCGGTGCGCGAGGCGCTGGCGCTGATCAACCAGACACTGGACGAAGCGCTGGCTGAGCAGGAGGGCGACTTCGACGCCGACAGCCGCTGGGCATTGGCCTGGTTCGAGCAGTCAGGCTTCGACGAAGGCGATTTCGGTGTAGCAGAGACACTCTCCAAGGCCAAAAACACGAGCGTCGATGGCATGGTGGAGGCGGGCATCCTGGTCTCTGGCCGTGGCAAAGCTCGCCTTGTGCGGCCAAATGAGATGCAGGCCAACTGGGAACCGGCCAATGACCGTCGTCTTACAGCCTGGGAGAGCGTACACCAATTAATCCGCGCGCTGGAAGCTGGCGGCGAATCGGCCGCGGCTGAGTTGGCCGCCAAGCTGGGCAGTCAGGCCGAGACGGCGCGCGAGCTGGCCTATCGTCTCTACACCATCTGCGAGCGCAAGAAGCGCGCGGCTGAGGCTTTGTCCTACAACGCCTTGGTCCAAAGCTGGCCGGAGATCATGCGGCTGGCGCGCGCTGAGGACAAGACCCAACCAGCCCAAGTCGGGCTGTTCGACCAACCAGGAGAGGAGTAACAGGCTATGGCGATCACCAACTACGACCGCGTCGGCAAGGCCCTGGAGCTGCTGAAAGAAGGGCTGCGCCCGTTTGTGGCGCGTGAGCTGGAAGCCAAATACGGCAAGTACTGGATCACCAACGTGACCGCCTCATGGCCCAACGATCTGACCTGGCGCGAGGGCGAAGAGCTGCCGCAACTGGACGCGGCAGTTTTGCTGCGCATGATGTGGGACCAGTGGAACAACGTCTTCCGCGACACGCTGGGCTTTTCCGAGCGCAGCCTGGTCAGCGAGCTGCGCGACGTGCGCAACAAGTGGGCGCACCAGGAGACCTTCTCCACCGACGACGCCTACCGCGCGCTGGACTCGTCGGCGCGGCTGCTGACGGCCATCTCCTCGCCCCAGGCGGCCGAGATCGAGAAGCTGAAGATGGAGCTGTTGCGCCTGCGCTTCGACGAGCAGGTGCGGGGTGAGCGGCGCAAGAGCGCGGGCGTGGCCATCGAGAGCCAAGCCACGGGCGGCCTCAAGCCCTGGCGCGAGATCGTCACCCCTCACCCAGACGTGGCCAGCGGCCGATACCAACAGGCCGAGTTCGCCGCCGATCTGTGGCAGGTGCATTTGCGCCAAGGCACTGACGAGTACTGCGATCCCGTCGAGTTCTTTCGCCGCACCTACTTGACCGAGAGCCTCAAGGGGATGCTGGTGGGCGCAGTGCGCCGGCTGTCAGGCCAGGGCGGCGACCCGGTGGTGCAGTTGCAGACCAACTTCGGCGGCGGCAAGACCCACTCCATGCTGGCGCTCTACCACCTGTTCTCCGGCATCGCGCCCACCGAGCTGGCCGGCATCGACGCAGTGATGCAGGAAGCCAGCGCCAAGGCGCTGCCGGCCGTTCGGCGTGTGGTGTTGGTGGGCAACAAGATCTCGCCCGGCAACCCGGTGGTCAAGCCGGATGGTACAGTGGTGCGCACGCTGTGGGGCGAGCTAGCCTGGCAGCTGGGCGGCCAGGCGGCCTATGCCCGCATCCAGGCCGACGACGAGCGGGCCACCAGCCCCGGCGACGCGCTGCGCGAGCTCTTTCGTGAGTACGGCCCCTGCCTGGTCCTGATCGACGAGTGGGTGGCCTACGCGCGCCAACTGCACGATCAGGGTGATGCGGCCGGCGGCGTCAACCTGCCGGCCGGCGCCTTCGAGACCCAGTTCACCTTCGCCCAGGTGCTGACCGAGTCAGCCAAGCTGGTGGGCAACTGCCTGCTGGTGATCAGCCTGCCCGCCTCGGACACGTCCGGCTCGCCGCACACCCAGGCCGACGACGTGGAGGTGGGCGGCCGGCGCGGGCGCGAGGCGCTGGACCGGCTGCGCAATGTGGTGGGCCGCGTCGAGTCGTCGTGGCGTCCGGCCAGCGCGGAGGAAGGGTTCGAGATCGTGCGCCGGCGCCTATTCGAGCCGCTGACCGACGCCAACCAGTTCAAGGAGCGCGACGTGGTCGCGCGCGCCTTCGCCGACCTGTACCGCACGCAGCACCAGGAGTTCCCGCCCGAGTGCCGTGACGCCGACTACGAAAAGCGCATCCGCGCCGCGTTCCCGATCCACCCTGAGGTCTTCGACCGGCTCTACACCGACTGGTCAACCCTGGTGAAGTTCCAGCGCACGCGCGGCGTGCTGCGCCTGATGGCCGCGGTGATCCACAGCCTGTGGGAGAAGGGCGACCGCAACCCGCTGATCATGCCGGCCAACATCGCCATCGACGACCCGCGCGTGCAGTTCGAGCTGACCCGCTACCTGTCGGACAATTGGGTGCCGGTGATCGAGAAGGATGTCGATGGTCCCAGCTCGCTGCCGCTGCGCCTGGACAGCGACGTGCCCAACCTGGGCAAGTTCGCGGCCAGCCGGCGCGTGGCGCGCGCCATCTACCTGGGCTCTGCGCCCACGGCCACGGCTGCCCATCGCGGCATCGAGGATCGGCGCATCAAGCTGGGCTGTGTGATGCCGGGCGAGTCGCCGGCGGTCTTCGGGGACGCCCTGCGCCGGCTGGCAGGGGCCGCCACCTATCTCTACCAGGACGGCCCGCGCTACTGGTATTCGACCCAGCCGACCGTGACCAAGCTGGCCGAGGACCGCGCCGAGCAGATGAAGCGCAACCCCGACAAGGTGGCGGCCGAGATAGAGCGACGCCTGCGCGCTGACCTGCGCCACATGGGCGACTTCAACCGCATTCACCCCATGCCCCAGTCCGGGTATGACGTGCCTGACGACCTGGACGCGCGGCTGGTGGTGCTGGGCGTTAGCCACCCGTACAGCCGAGAGCAGGAGAGCGCAGCCGAGCAAGCCGCCAAGGCCATCGTGGAGGCGCGCGGCAACACGCCACGCCTGTTCCGCAACGCGCTGGTCTTCCTAGCCGCCGACAAGACCCGCTTGCAGGACCTGGACGAGGCAGCGCGCAAGTACCTGGCCTGGGAGTCGATCCTGGCCGAGAAGGTGCAGCTCGATCTATCGCCCCTGCAGGAGCGGCAGGCTGAGGCGCAGAAGGCCGCGGCTGACAGCACGGTGACCGCGCGGCTGCCTGAGACGTACCAGTGGCTGCTGGTCCCGGTGCAGGCCACACCGCAGACCCCGGTGACGTGGCAGGCGTTACGGCTGACGGGGCAGGACGCGCTGGCGGTGCGCGCCAGCAAGAAGCTCAAGAATGACGATCTGATGGTGACCGGACTGGCCGGCACCATGCTGCGCATGTGGCTGGACAAGATACCGCTGTGGCGGGGAAACTACGTCAGCATCCGCCAGTTGGTGGACGACTTCGCGCGCTACACCTACCTGCCGCGGCTCAAGGACAGCGCGGTGCTGCTCGTAGCGATCCGCTCCGGCGTGGCGCAGTTGACCTGGGAGCAGGACAGCTTCGCTTACGCCGACAGCTACGATGAAGAGGCCGGCCGATATCGCGGCCTGCAATGCGGGCAGCAGGTGATGCTGGTAGACGCGACCGCGCCTGGGCTCCTGGTGAAGCCGGCCGTGGCGAGGCAACAACTGGAGGCTGAGCGCGCAATTCCCCCGGTGCAGCCTCCAGTTGATGAAGGGGAGCAGGAGGCAGGGCCGGGCGACGGCTCTGGAGACGCCACCAGGCCTATTGGCGTGGTGGCACCGACAACAACACAACCGAAGCGCTACTATGGAACGGTGACCTTGGACGCGACGCGCGTGGGGCGTGACGCCAGCCGCATTGCGGACGAGGTGATCGCACACCTGGCAGGCTTGGTCGGCGCCAGGGTGACGGTGACGCTGGAGATCGAGGCGAAACTGCCGGATGGCGCGCCGGATCATGTGGTGCGGACGGTGACGGAGAATGGACGGACGTTGAGGTTCGCAAGTCAGGGGTTTGAACGGGAATAAGCTAATCCTATGTGACATCACACGTTTGATGCGTTCCTACACAAGTAAACGCGTTGCTGGCAAACTGTAATGTAGATTGCAGGAAGTACTACGATGTAGGCCCCGCTGTTCGATTTCAGGGTGTACCTAATGCGACAGTTAATTGCATCAGTGTGGGCTTTTCAGCAGCAGCGCGCCCTCTTCTTGGTAGCGACGAGTTGCAGTTTCGTTTTTTGCAGTTACGACAAAAGCGAATTATACTACATATGTTCTATTGACGGCTTCACATAGTTTCCTGAATCGAGAGTCATCCCATTACGAAGATGTCGGACAGCAGAGATGATCTTTTTTCCGCTCATCCACCCGAAGCCGCAGATGTTGGAAGCAGTTGACAATCCTTTGAAGTTCCATAGAATCTGTGGTATTACCTTGTCTCAATCGGTCTCTTGAGGAGATCATCATGCACCCAGGCAGTAACGAGGCGTCCCGATTTTCTTTAATACCTCTTCCTCAAAACGCTCTCCTTGCTGCTCAAGATGGCCTGAAGTCGTTTGGCTATCGGGAAGAGATGATCAAGAAGTCGTTTTCCTTTGCAGATAGGACGGGCCAGTCGCTTACAGTTGATGCCCTTGCCTTCACCCACGAGGTCCACCGAACTCCTGATTATACGGGAGTCACCGTCTGCAACCTAATGAACGGCATAGCAAATGAGCAAGTTCTAGTCCAGGCGCTCGCCAATAGTGCAGCACCTTTTCATCTCATTCACCGAAACGAGACTCGCAGATTCTCTTTTTGGTTTAGTAATGCATCGAGTCGGAGCGAGAAAGAAGCATCTCTCACCCATGTTGAGTCTGACATAGCGTATGATCAACTTCTGGGGATCCTTGGTAAGTACGCTGCTGACATAAACCCACAACGGATCACAAATGTGAAGCATGGCATGGAAGAGTTCGTGCAGTTTCGAGCAACCGGCCCTTTTCAACTTACGCTTTGGGCCTTTGACGTTACCGCAGATCTATTGGTCTCGAACTTCGCACAGGTCTCAAACTTCCTTGCGAGTTTTCAGGACAAGCGGACAGGAGCGAAGATTCCGGCGCAATCAGTTACCGACATAGCTATACAGCTCCTAGGAGCTGTGATCTTGTCACATACCGGGGCGCTAGGCGATAGGTTGCGTGTCGAGAATCCCCCGCTGGAGCATCTCTTAAGAATAGCACGCCTTAGGTATCCGCGTTATTTCAAGGTAAAGCTGATCGAGGATTGGTCAGAAGCTTCCACTCAAGCTTATGAAATGCTGATCCAGCTACGGTACTCTGGTTTTAGTCCTGAAATGCTAACTCAGCTGTACCGAGAGGCGTATCCGAATTTGAAAGACAGGCGATTGCTTGGACGATATGATACACCTCTTTATCTCACTCGTCGCATTTGGCAGACGATTCCCGTGGAGTTCCTAGCTCCAGAGGAGCGGACTACTGCGGACATGACATGTGGATGGGGCAGTTTCCTAATTGCCGGCTACGAACGATTGTCACGATTGCCTGACTCACCAGAATCCCTGCGGAAGTACATACATGGCAATGATAAAGACCCCTTCGCATCCCGGCTCGCGGGATTGGGGTTGCTTGTCTCTACATCCGATGACGACTGGCACATTGATAGTGAAGACGCGCTGACCTGGCGGTGGCTTGATAGGCGTCCAAATATCATCGTAGGCAATCCACCATTTGGTGCTGATCGAAAAACACAGAAGGGAAGGGGTAAGCGATATCAGGAAGCAGATCGTTTCCTGAGTCGCGCTTTGTCACGATTGGCCGAGAATGGCTATTTAGCGTTGCTTATGCCGCAATCATTCCTGTCCACACAGGCGTCCTCTGAGCTCAGGAAAGACCTGTTGTCACACTGTGATATTCTGGAGATGTTACAGCTGCCGTTATCTGTGTTCCAGGAAGCAAGGGTCAGTCCTGTCGTTATTGTTGCGCAAAAGAAGAGAGCACCCAGCACAACGCATGCACCGGTGAAGATTCGAAGTGTCCAAAATGCGACACTTGATCAATTCCGGAGCACGGGAGAAGTAACCGCATCAAATCTTGTCTGCGATCAGTCCGCTTGGAATACTGTATCCTATAGAAATGTAACGCACATAATGGACCTTAGGGTGATTCTGTCTGAACGTGAGTGGAATGGCATTTGGTCAAGATGCATTGAATTAGACGAAATTGCAGTTGTCCGTGGAGGCGCTGTAAGGGGAGATCCTGCCAAAGGAGACTGGGCAGAATATGAAGAACCAAGGGCGGTAAATCTGCTTTCTGGGAAAGCCGCACTGCCGCGACCCTTTTTCATTGATTATGATACTGCAACGTTAGCACAATATCCGAATGATTTCGTGAGACCAGGCAAATCACAGAGCTATATGGATGATCCCTCAAGAAACAAGGAGCTTCTGTTTGCAGGAACGAAGATCCTTGTTGTTTCTGATCCCAACCCCAGCTGGGGAAAGCGACTCAAGGTCGCAATTGACAGAAGGGAATGCTTCGTAACCAATACCTTTTTCATGGTCAGAGCGAAAGACCTCAACAAGATAGAGGGTTTGACAAACGAAGTAATCGCCGCAGTCTTGGATTGGCACGTGTGCAATTCCTGGGCAGTTGAGCATCTGCAAGGGCCGTGGCTTTCGGCACGTGTTCTGCGGAATATGCCATTTCCCTCGCTATTGACCAAATCAGATTGTCAAGTCCTGACCAGTGCTGTTCTCGAATTGGAGACAGCAACTATGCGAGATATTCCTCGTCCCAAAACAGTGGTGGAAAACATCGATCAGGTTCTGCTCAATGCCTACGACCTTTCGCCAGGCACTCTAGAGCGACTGCGTGCGATATCGAACTGGGATCAAAACCCGATTATCAGCCTCGATGAACCTGTCTTTGAGAAGGCACTATGGAACAGCACTGGAGTGGTGGATGCCGTCCAACCACAAGACGGTACCATCAGCTTGTGGCTGAACGATACTCAAACTACGCTTAGTGTACCCATTTCGCCTCGTATGCCAGGTTGGTTGTTGCGTCAGGGCATACCATTCCGCGTGAAGTATCCTCGTGGTTCAACCGGTCAGACAACAACAGACGTTGCGCGGGGTAGATTCCAACCACAGTACTACTCATATCTTAGTGATTACGAATTGCTTGGACTTCTTTCAGACCTAACAAACGCTGATTCGCGGAGGACGGATGACAAGATGTGACCCAGTACGGATTGCATTCTTAGATGTGGGACAAGGCGACTCCAGCGTCATTCATGAAAAAAACAAGCATGAGGCTGTTATTGTCGATTGTTGTGATGCCAATGCCGTTCTTTCATATCTCCAGCATAACCAGCTCCAAAGAATTCGGGGTTTGATAATAACCCATCTACATTCAGATCATTGTAGAGGCGTGCCAGAGCTTCTAAGCAATGCAACTTGTGAAGAAGTTCTATGTCTATTTCCCGAAACTAGATTGGCTGAGAAATTGATGCTGTTGCGTGATCCTGATGGTCATTCAGATCTGGCTCATGTATCCAACTCGGATGAGCGTACACGAAGAAGTCTTCTGACCGAGTTGGTTTATTGGACACAAAATAATCGTCACAACTACAAGCGTCTCACCAAACAAGTCGGGCAGCCAATTATTCCGATGCCTGAGATTATAGAGCTTGTTCACCCATGGGAGGTTGATGTCCCAGAACTGCTTTTGACAGGACTGAACAACACGTCTGCTGTCTTGAAAATTCGTGGACTGAAGAGCAGTGCTTTGCTTATGGGCGATCTAGAGCCACAGGGGTGGCAATTACTTAAGAAATACGCTACTAACTTACGAAGTGATGTATTGAAGTTTCCACATCATGGTGGGTGGAGAAATGGTGATCCGGAGGAGCTTCTTGACGTTGTGGCCCCCTCGATCGTGGTAATCTCTGTAGGTACTAGCGGCAGTCGATTTGACCATCCAAATCTCCGCGTGCTCGACGCGATCTCTGAACACTCCGATGTACGGCTACTATGCACCCAGGCTACCGAGAAATGTTCGAAGGTGCTCGCGCAAACTAGATCTGCGGTGGTCACTCTGTTTGAGGCAGAGAGTCGCAACGAAAATGTATTCTTCGTAGAACAACTCGGTTGCCCTTGCGCTGGAACGGTAGTGGTGGAACTCGGCAATTCGGTTGAGATAATCCAACCGACCAAGTACTTTCATCACGATACAGTGATCCATGGGTACTTTTCTGATGACCACAAGTGCTTGGTGAATGCTGAAGTTTTCTCTGACGACTGAAGGTGCCCTCCGAGATTAATCGATGCTCGTAACAAATAGCGACGTATTTCTGGGATGGTTCAAATCGGGCCATAGATAAGTTGACACTTTATTGCGCAGGAATCAGCCTTCTGTGCGCCCAGTCACGTGTTTCGACCTGAAATCGGCGCAGAATCGGCTCATATAGATTCCTATCGTTATGAAAAGTGTTAACCAGATTCTGAACCATTCCGTATTTCTGTCAACTTAAGCACTTGGCGCGCGTAGAAGACGTCATATTTCTACTCCAAGGGGGAACACACATGGATCGCAACCTCATCTCTCAGCGCCAGATCGACGCGCTGAAACTTGAAGCCTTACGAGCCTACTTTGACTTTCGCGGGGGCCGGCCTACCGCCGAAGGCGTGGCCGAGAAGCTGGGTATCCCGGTGCGCACTGTGCGCGAGTGGTTTGCCGACAACCACAACGCCGAGCTCCTGGACGAGATCGTGCCGCTGTGGCCCAACATCGGCAGCGCGCGCCAGTTTGCCTCCGACCACGTGCAGGAGGCGCTGCAGACCATGGTCGAGCTGATGCGCTCCGGCAAGAGCGAGAAGGTGCGCATGGACGCGGCCGCGACCCTGCTGGCGCTGGCCGGCGTGCGTCCTGTGGACGGGGCGGTGGAGGAGAAGCCGGCCCAGGGCGAGGCGCAGCGGCCGGCGGTGCTCCTCAACCTGTTCCTGGGCGGGGGCAGCGAGCCGGTGCGCGTCGTGGATGGCCAGGTGCGCGACGTGGGTAAGCCGGTGCGGCTGGCCGGCGAGGCCATCCGCCAGCTCGCGGAACCGGGTTCCGTGACGTAAGCACGCGTTCGGAACCGGTTTCGACAAGCTCAACCCAAGGGTTCCGGACGCGACAACGCCCGCTAGGACAGTGGGGGGGAGGAAGACTGTCCAACGGGCGCCAATGACAATAGTATAGCACAGGACATCCCTCGTGTAAAGAGGGTAATCCGGTTCCGCCTCCTTATCCAAACAAGCTCAGCTGCTGGAACTGGCGCAGGTCCTCCACCTGCATCATCGCGCGCACGCGGGCATGGCCGTTGGTCTGCACCTTGACCTGCACGTCCATCCCTCGACAGGCTCGGGACAGGCTCTCGGGCGCGAACGAGATCAGGGGCGGCAGGTCGTCGATGGTCATCTCGCTCTCGTAGTGCTCGTTGGCGATGGTCGCGTCCTGCAGCCGGCTGACGAAGTCCTCCTCGCCCAAGAGCGCAGCCAACCCCTGCCGCACGTCGCCCTGCAGGGTTTGCGCCGCGGCCAGCTTCTTGGCGACGCGGTGCATGGCGTAGGCCTGAGGCGTGCGGTCGTAGGCCAGGTAGTAGACGTGGACATCCTCGGTCTGCCCAATGCGCAGGGACCGGTGGTTGGCCTGCTGCACCACGTAGATGTTGTACTCAGCGGTGAACCAGACCAGGGTGGGCGTCTCTAGGAGATCGATGCCCACCATGACCAGCGGGGCCGAGGTGAAGACCACATCTGCGCCTTGCGCCAATGCGCGGCGGATGAACTGGACGCGTTGCTTCTCGTCGGCACGCATCACTGCACCCCGCATGCCATAGCGCTCCAGTAAGCTGCACAGCCGGCCGGTGGGGTCGCGGCGGTTGATCTGGCCGACGAAGCAAAGCACCTTGCGGCCGGCCCGCTTCTCGCGCGCGACCAAGCGCATGAGAGCCTCTTCCTTGATCCACAAGTCGCCAGGGCAGACGATGGGCGGAAGGCTGTGCCCATCCACCTCGTCGCCGACGCTGGCCACGTCCCACGCGCCCAGGTTGGCCCAGGTGTACTGCGCCATCAGCCGGTAGTCGCCGTCCATCATGCGTGCCACCGCGTCTGATCTGACCTCGTCCAGGTAGCGCTCCACCGCCTGCAACTCCTGCGGCCGCGGCACGAACAGGGTGTGCTCGGCGTAGGGCGGCAGGATCACATCTAGGTCTCTGATGCCGAAGAACACCGTCGAAGGCAGCAGCAAGGCGATCATGGCCGGGTGGATGCCGGGCCGCTCCGACTTGCGCTCGGTGAAGGTCTCATACCCCGACGCGCTGGTGGAATGCTTGTCGCGGTAGGTGCGGGTGATCTTCTCGAACAAGCCATACTGGTTGATGAAGCGCTGCACGTCGCCCCATCCCCAGGCCGCGCGGAACTCAGGCAGCGCGCGCCAGAGCAGGTAGTAGATCGATGAGGCCATGCCGTTGTAGAGCGTCCCTGTCATCTGCAAGGCGCAGTGGGAGCTAGTCAGCAGGTCCTGGGCCGCGTACGATCGCGCGCTGTCCCCGCTCTTGAATCCGTGCGCCTCGTCAATGATCAGCAGATAGCGATCCCGATAGCGATCACGGATGAAGCGCGCCAGCGGGTAGCGAGCATACCCCGGTCCGCTGCCATTGCCGTTGCCGTTCTTGCGCCGCACAGCCGTCCACATGGGGGTGCGGCAGTGCTGGCAGTGGGCCTTGATCTTGCCGGGATCGTCCACGTCGTAGAGGATGGGCTGGCCGCAGGCGGGACAGCGCGGCGGTCGCACGCCGGTCAGGATCGCGCCTGGTTTGGGCCGCCTGCGCTGGCGCGGCTGGATCGGCTCCACCGGCGCCCAGCCGCTGCTCATCTTAGCCGTGGTTTCCTTGAGCAGCACGAAGACCAACCCATCGCGCGCGAACGCGGCCTGCACGTCGGAGATGGTCTGGGCGTGGACGACGTAGGGCTGGTATTCCCTGAGCGCGGTGCGGATTTCCTCGGCCCACTTCTTCACCAGGTCTTCCTTGGGCGGCAGCAGCACGACGATCTTCTGGTTGTGGGGTTTGCGCTGCAAGGCCTTGACTGTGCAGGCGGCGATGGAGACGATGGTCTTGCCCACACCTTGTTTCCCGTTCAGGGTGACGACCTTGTGTCGCCGCCAGCCCTCCAGGATTGCGCCCGCGCGAAAGGCTTGTGGCGCCAGCAGGCTGTCTTCATGTCCCGCCAATGTGCGCGGCGCGCGGATGTGGCTCAGCGCCTCCTCGTAGCGCCCCATGTCGTCAGACGTGAACACGGGCGGGTAGAGGCGCTTGGCCAGATCCACAAACTCCGCCGCGTGCGCCTCCAAGAGCGCCTCGAAGCGCTCCTTGTGGTCCATGCTGTTGACCACCTCGATGGCCGCGGTGCGCATGTCGATGGTCGCCAGCTGCGCAGCCAGCACCTCGGCCTCGATCTCCTCCGTGACCTGGGTGCCGGCCTCGGTCTCCGAGTGCCTGGTGGTCTTGAGCACCCGTTTGATGGTGGTGCCCTTTATGATCTTGTCTCCCACCACCGCGCCGTTAAACATGCCGGCGGCCGCTACCATGGCAGCGTGTTCTGAACGCATGGGGGCCAGCGGCCGCATGGCATTGGTGCCGCCCGCGGGATCGCCCAGCAGGTCCACCACGGCCACAGGACGCTCGGCCTCGAAGACACTAGGCCGCGGCTCGGCCCGGAGGACGCGCGTCAGGGTGGGCGTGGTGTCGTAGGTGCGGATGATATGGGTGTGGGTGCGAGGGCACTGGCCGATGACGCCGGCCACTGCCAGGTCGATGTTGCGGTAGGCGTAGTTGTTTGAGCTGACTGGCCGGCTGGCGAGGATGGCCACCTGCTTGAAGGGTTCATACTCCGGGTCGGGGAAGCGCAGCACCAGGCTGGAGCCGAAGCCGGCCTGAAGAAGCGCGCTGGTCATCTGCCTGGCATAGCGGCCTGTCCCCACGAACATGTCGGGCACGATCAGCACCAACATGCCGCTCTCGCCCACAAAGGGCGCGCACATGCGCAGCCAGAGCAACTCCGCGCGTCCCCCGGACACCTGGTCGTAGGGCGGATTGAGCCAGACGATGCCGAACTGGCCCACGGCCGACACGCTCTCGATGGCCGCGTGCACGACGTTCCGGTCTCCCAGGAGCGCCTTGGCCGCTCGTGCGCGCTCGGCGTCGATCTCCACCGCCCGTACGTGGATGCGGCGCTGGCACTGCTCGGCCATGTCGGCGTAGTGGGCCGCCATGGTAGATGTGGGCAGGCTGGTCAGGGCCTGGGCGAAGGTGTGGACGGCGCTGCCCTCGCCGGCGCAAGGGTCGAGGATGTAGGTGGGGGCGACCGCCCAGGGGTGGAGGCGGATGTGGCGCAAGACCAGGGTCTCCACCACGCTGGTGGGGCAGGGGAAGTATCCTGCTTTCTCGATGGAGGCCAGTCGTGCCATGGGATGTTCGTTGGATGCGGTTGGAAGCAAAAAGCCCCCGCCGCTTTGCGAGGGCGGTTCGGGGCTTGGAAGATCGTGGGCGCAAGAAAGCGCTTGAGCACTCTTACGGATCAAATATCTGGCCGGCCGCGGCGTAATCGCGGCTCATCGCTTTGCGGGCGGCGTCCATGATGCGCCGCGCTTGTGGGGTGAACTCCCAAACTGCTGTGCCGCTGGGCAGACGTTTGCACTCGCGCGAGCGTGTAGACAGAAAGTCCCGCATCTGTTGGCGGGCCTCTTCCTTATCGTTAGCTTGCACTGAATAGGCATCCCCATGCCCAGGAACATGGACGTAGAACGTCTTCACGAGCTTCACTCCTTCGGAACCGAGTTTCGACAGGCTCAACCCGGGGGTTCCGGCCTAGCAGCGCGGCTGTTCGCCCGCATCCCACACCGACCAGGTGGCGCCGATGACTGCGCCCTTGGCGTCGAAATCAGCCTGGATGGCGGGCGGGATCTGGTAGATCATCAGGTTGTCGCCGTCCAGGTGAAAGCGCACGCCCAACTGCTCCAGCGAAGCAGCTGCCCGGCGCAACCGGCGCAGGAAGTCCCGGGCCAGTTGGCCTTTGCCGTGCAACCAGACCTGGCTGTCCAGCGTGCGCTTGCCTTGGACGATGGTTCGGCTGGTGACCGGTGTCAAGGTGAAGTTGATGTCCATCAACGCGCCTCCACAGTCACCTTCCTGGCTTTCACCAAGTCCTGGATCATCCGTTCCCAGGTGTTCTGGTTGAGGTCTAACTGCCACACCACTGCTGGGCCAAAGGAAACGTCGGCCGGCCGCACCAGGCTTAGTTCACGAGCCTTGGCCCAAACCACCGCCGCCCAGTGGGGCAGCACCGGGATGGGGATGTGCTGCTGCAAAGCCAGCATGAACCAGGGACTGGGCGCGTCGTCATCGCCGCCCAACAGGTACTCGTAGCGAAAGCGCGTCAGGCCATCGTGCAGCAGGAGGACGCGACCCGATTGCTCCACCTTGTGGTACTTGGTGGTGGGCACGACGCAGATCACGTCCGTCGACGCGCCGGCGTGGAAGTGGGCCGAGGTGGCGGTGAGGCTGCGCTCGCTGCGGGCCTTGACGATGTGGCTCCAGACCGCGCGGTTCTCGCTGTCCGCGCCCACCAGTTCCAAGAGCAGCAGGCCGTCGGCGTTGTCGGCTACGTAGGCGGCGCAGGGCACGGTGAAGCGCAGGCGCTCGGCCTTGTCGTGCAGCTTGACGTACATGGGGATCAGGCCAGCTCGCGCGCATCCCACGCGCCCAGCACCTTGCTTTCGCCGTAGCGGGCAACTGCCCTGGCCTCTCCGAGGGCCATTGCCTCAGCAGGCGTTGGGGCTTCAACCGTCACCGAGACGACAAACACATCATCGTCGCCGTCGTTTTCGTCGACGTCAACCAGCACTTTGTACTTGGGCATGATGCCTCCCGTTCTCGGAACCGGTTCCGGCTTATTTGGGCTCTGGGTAGACGATGGTGTAGGACTGGCCAGCCTTGGGCGTTTGGCCGATCTGCGAGCCGCCCTTGGCGTGGCCCAGATGGGTCACCTTGACAGGGCTGCCGGTGTGGTTGGCGATGTGCTGCGCGATGTCGATGGCCTCATACTGATTGAGTGGCTGTTGGGTCATGGTTGCCTCCGTGAGCTATGGTTTCTGCATCCGCCCATGCGCGCCAGCGCTACAGAAGGGGCACAATCGCTTGGACTTCTTATAGCGCTTCAGCCGGCGTTCCCACGCGCGGTCACCCGGCCAGGTGCGGGCCAGTCGCCAGGGGATGCCGGCACGCGCGACTGCGGCCAACATCTTGGAGCCATTGCCCTGCTCATGTTCGTGCAGCCGGCGTTCCAGGTCGTCAGTGGAACCAAGATAGTGGCGCGCGTGGGCCAGGGGCCGGTCCAGGTGGATGAGATAGACTATGCGGGGCATCGCTTGCCTCCTTGGCGCGCGGAACCGGTTCCGCGCTACGACGTAGCTGGCTGCTCAACGCGTAGCGCCTCGGCTGCATCCAAGATGTGCTTGACGGCCGCAGCCATGCGGCTGGTCACCTGCATGACCTCACGCAACAGCCCCTCGCCGTCCTTGGCCTTGGCGTAGCTCCTGATGTAGTGATACGCGCCGCCCCAGTCGGCCTCCGCGCGCTGTCCCAGCACCGTGAGCAGCACTGCGCCGCCCAGCTCAGCCACGATCTCCTGCTCCCGATCCTGGCCCCGCTTGGTCAGCGCGCCCAGGCGGTGCTCGGCCTGGTGCACCAGCTCGTGCGCCCAGGTGGACAGGTTGGCCACACCCAAGCCAATCTGCTGGCCGGGCTGGGCATAGCCCAGGGCGCGCCCCTCACCGCCGTGGTAGGTGGCGACGGTGATGCCCCATGCCTGGGCCACGTCCAAGAGCGGCAGAGTGGCCACGAAGGCGCGGCCAGTAGCGACAGATGCGTCATATGCATTGCCCTGGAAGTCGGGGATGGGAACGGTGTCCTCCAGGCCGTGGACAGGGAACCAGCCAAAGCCGCGCAGGCCCGCCTGCACCGTGCGCTCCTCGCCGGTCTCATCGTCCGTCACGCGCGCCAGCTTGAGGTTGGGGCGCATCAGGTAGATGGCGTGAGCGCCGCGCTTCACCTGCCGGCCCAAGTCCTGCCACTGCCGGTAGGTAGCGGCGTCCTTGTAGCCGAAGAGGTGCACCAGCATCTGGTTCGTGAAGCTCCAACGTTCGCAGTGCAGGCCGCTGTGCAGGAAGGTCTGCGCAAGGGGCTCGGCCAGGCGCCCGCTGCGGAAGGCTTCCAGGATCTCGTTGGTTGCTTGGGTGACAGCTTGATTGGTCATGGCGCCTCCACGACGTCCTCCGGCTCCACCGAGTCCACGATCTCACAGCCGGCGAAGAAGGTGTCGGCCTCCTCCTCGGTGGCGGCGTAGTAGGCCAGATCGGGCGGGTTGTCCAGGTGGCTGGGGTCGAAGATGACGTAGGCCGTGGCCTGTTTCTCTCGGGCCAGTTTTTTGGCCTTGTAGATGGCGTTGGCGAGGGTGGTCATGGGTTTGCTCCTGGCAAAAAGAAACCGCCCCGGTTGTGTCGGGACGGTCCGCATCGTCATTCCGTTCTATTCCACAGTTACGTTGGAATTGACAAGCTACTTGAAGCCCAAGCCTCTTTCCTTCATGCTGACGAAGCGCTGGCGACCAATTATGAGGTGGTCAAGTACATCCACGTTGAGTAGACCACCGGCCTCGACGATCTGCCTCGTCACCTGGACGTCTTCGGGACTGGGGGACGGATCGTGCGACGGGTGGTTATGGACGACCACGATTGCGGCAGCGTTGGCGCGGATGGCCTCGCGGAAGACCTCACCGACCCGCACAGCGGCTGCATTCAGCGAGCCGATGTAGACCGTGGGAATGCTGATCACCCGATTGCGGCTGTCCAAGAGCACGGTGCGCAGGTGCTCCTGGCTGAGCAGGCTCATCTCGGCCATGAGCAGGTTGGCCGCGTCGGCCGGCTGGCGGATCTGCGGTCGCTCGTGGGGCGCGGCCACCAGGAGCCGCCGGCCCAGCTCCAGCGCGGCTTTGACCTGCGCGGCGCGCGCCGGGCCGATGCCGGGATGCTGTTGCAGCTCGTAGACGGTGGCGCAAGCCAGTCCAGGCAGCCCCTCGAAGGCGCTGAGCAGGTGCTGCGCGTCGGCGTGGCCGTGGCCGTTCATGCCGAAGACGCAGGCGAGCAGTTCATCCGTGGCCAACGCGCCCGCGCCATAGTGCAGCAGGCGGGTGACCGGCTTCTCGCCGTCGGGCAACTCGCCCAGGTACTGGATGGCCGCCTCACGGATGGACAGGTCCTTGACGCGCGGCCGGTCGGGCTTGGGCAGAGCCACGGCTGGCTGCGCGGCGTCGTCTGGCAAGTAGAGGGTGAGTTGGTATTGGTGGGTCTGCATGAGCGCCTCCTGCGTGAGACATCAGAGAGCCCCGACCCAATGGCCGAGGCTGCACAGAAGGCTGCGGCGCCAGCCGCTACGGTGAACAAGAACAACCAAGTGTTTGTTGTGTTTCCAACAGCAATGTGATATCATCGAGCCGCCTGTCATATTCCTACAAGCTGACTATCTTTCGTGATGAACCATTTACTTCATCTCACGGTCGACAAGGCGTTTGGAGGAAGAACTATCGTTTGAAGTGTTTGCTTTTGCTCCCAACTGGTATTCAATGAAACCTCAACCGATGCGCAGCATAGGGTCTTGCACCCGTCCCAGCACCCACGAGGGCGCATGAATCAGTGCGTCGAATTATGATTGACAGAGCACCAGGACAGGTAAGTTCATACGCGACAGTATCTCTGAGCCACCACTCTGAGGACATCAGCAATCAGTCTCTGTATTCATCAAGGAGTCACTCCAGTGAGTCGAAAGAAAGCCCGAAAGTCATCACATCTTAGACATAAGGCAGGAACGAGCAACCAGCGATTTTTCGCGGATGAACTTCCAGAGTCATTGAACTATCAGCAGCGCAGTGACAAAGCGGAGTATCTAGTTCAACTGGGTGTGGAAAGCAAGCGTGATCGGAGATACCAAGACGCAATCAAGCACTACGAATCTGCAGCGAAAATTGCACCTTGGTATCATGAGATCTACAAGGCTTTGGGAAAGTTGTACTATTTGACCGGGGAACGAGATCGATCAATTGTCAACTATTTGTCTGCAATGCACCTGGTGCTCGGACTTGGACTTGCGAGGGAACTTAGTGACGATCCCTCAATAGCTCACTTGGTTGCCCTGTCGCTCTATCCTGACGGCTTACTCGAACATCTAAGGAGCATTCATCCCCAGGCACACCTTCTGCTTACTGACGACATCTCTAGGCACTTGGGCCATACGCTCATTGACTTGAGCCTTGGCGCAGATGATCCAATTGAACTGCGGGAAAACGCGATAGCGTACATGGAATCGATTTCCGGGCCTTATCCAGCTCAACTAGATATCGAGCTTGAACAGGATCTGTACCTTCCAGTTGGTGTGGTCTACCTAATTGAACAAATTGAGTGGGAAAGTGTCGGCAAGTATCGCCCCGAGCGTGTCCGTCAACTGTATTCGGATCCCAGTGATCCGACTCTACCGGGCATTACGAACGAAATCGAACTAAGATCCTTGCTTGGCATTCTAGCGAGAGTAACGGGATTTTCTGCTCCACAGACCGAGACACCGTATTCAGATCTGTTGGGTGAGATGACCACCATCTGGGATAGCATAGACTCAGAAACAAGAGTGGGTTTGTCAAGCGCTGCTACTCAAGCCATCCAAGCTGCTAAGCTCTTCGTAAGGCAGAGATCTAGGGCAGTCGTTGGCGGGTTCTCTATACACCTCTTGAAGCAGAGTTCCGTTTATAGGCCGCTTATGATTCGGAGATGGACAGACAGCACTCAGTTGTTGCAGACTCCAGCCATAGATTTTGTGTTTGGACTACGAGAACAGGCCGAACAATCTGGAATTGTTACACCCGTGCTGCAGTTTGTGACCCGATGTTTGCGCAGGCGAGAGGTCGTTGATCTGCGGAATGGACTGGTACACTCAAGCTATTCTTGGGGTGATGGATCAAGTGATGGTGCTTTGCACATCTTGGATCGCAAAACCCAGGCTATAGTGCGAACGCTTGATGCAGAAGCATGTCACGCCTATGATGGACTACTTGGGACCTGCGCATTGACGTTAGCTCAGTTCTCGGATCGCTTTGACGCAAAAGCTAAGATAAGAAAACATAAGCAAATTGCTATGTCGAAGCAGTTTGCCGAACAGGTGACGATAGATGATTCGCCATTGACCGGCCTGTTCATGGGAGTGTGTGACCATGAGTCATTCCCTGACCGCGCGTTCTGTCACATTACGACCTTAGGCTCAGAAATCACTTTGTGGGCCACGGGACCGTACCAAAAGAGCTTGAACGGAGACAAAAGGGTGTGGCGAGTTACTTTCTCGACACAGATCAAAGATGGGGTACAGTCGAACGTTACAAGGCAGTTTGTCCTACGAGCTCTGAACGAAGACGAGCGTGTTTCCCCTTACGACGATATGCTTGCGTATTTTGTTGGGGACGAGTTGACGATTGAGGGAATGCTGAAAGCACGTACAACCATGGATGCACCGCCTCGGGACGTGATCCTGCAACTTCCGGCACAGTGATGATTCGTATGTCATTCGTATCATGGACTTCGTGTCCATCAAGTTGGCGATCCTAACCTGTCTAACAGCAGTACCCGCGTAACTGGACCGACTTGTCCCGTTTTGCAGTGCCTCGCTCATTGTACTGCAACGGTCAGGATGTAGGCAACAGCTGCTTTTCCGTGTGAGGTGCTGGCGTCGCTTGGAGGATGAAGCGCGACGAGATTCGCCCCTGCGCTCACAGGTTGCTTCGTGAATAGAGAATGCAACACCACAAGCGCGGCCCCCAATCGGTTTCGGTAACGCGCTGAGCAGAGCCAAACCAGCCACGCCCCAGGGAGGTGAGCTGGGGGGCACATGATTGGCTCTGCTCAAGGCGTTAGCTTGGCGCTACCATAAAAGAAAAAAGGCCCGGAGCGGCTGTCCACTCCGGGCCTGCGGGTTTTTCGGGCGCACCTAGAAGGGAATGTCCTCTTCTATGGGGTCGATGTGGGCGCTAGCGCCGTTGCCGTTGCCGCCGTTGCCGTTGCCCGGTGCAGCGCCGTCGCCGCGGCCGCCGCCCAGGAAGCGCACGCTGTCCGCGGTCACCTCCAGCGAGGCGCGCGGGCTGCCGTCCTGGCCGGTGAAGGCGCTAGCAGCCACCCGGCCGATCACCATCACCTGGCGGCCCTTGGCCAGATACTGGTTGCAGGTCTCGGCCAGCTTGCGCCAGACGGTGACGCGGAACCACTTGGTCTCCTCGCCGGGCGTGCCGTCGGCGTTGGTCCACTTGCGGTTGACGGCCACGCTGAAGGTGGCCACCGGCGCGCCGCTGGAGGTGTAGCGCAGCTCCGGGTCGCTGCCCAGGTTGCCGACGATGAGCAACTGCTCGTACATGGTAGTTCTCCTGCCTGGACTTAGGCGCCAGGCCAGCCCTCTTGTGCATTCGCCCGCTCGCTGCAGGCTTGTCATTCACTGCGCCTCTGGCGCTACGGCCTCTCGATGGGCGCAGAGCAGGCCGTCCCTGCCTGTGCAGAGGCCGCTTGCTCTATGTCCATCACCTTCACGTCACCTTCGCTTCCCCCTGCGCCCACAGGCGCTACACCCACCTAACGCAGAAGCAAACCGTCCGCACTGGTATGCACCAATCCAGTGCGCCAGCACGGACGGTTCCTTCTGCTCCCGAACACAGCTTCGGCGGGCATCCCCTGAACATCGGGTTTACGCCGCCCATGCGGCTCCCCGCGCACCCGCTGCGCCTTGCTTCTCAATGCGCCGCAAGGCGCTACTGCACCATCCCATGCACCGCCTTCAGCCGCGCCTTGGCCGCAGCCGGCAGGTGAGGGAAGGCCAGGCGCGCATCCTCGAAGGGCACCACGCCCTCCTGCCCCTTGCCGTTCAGCTTGACGCGGAACCCGGTTCCGGTGCAGGCCAGCACCCGGTCGGGCAGGCGCAGGGTGTCGGCCGCGTAGGCGCGGTTCTTGGCCTGGTTGATGTTGGCGCCCGCTTTGAGCGCGCTGTCCAACACAACCAGGTAGGTGGGCCGGCCCAGCCAGGGCTTCTTGGCCTTGTCGGCCTTGAAGCCATCCGAGGCCTCAGCCGTGGCGCTCAGCGCGCCCTTGGCCACCCATTCCAGGAAGCGGGTCTGGTTGTCCAGCGCCACTTCTACCTTTGGCTCATCACCATCAGGGTGGGCCAGCTCATCGTTGGCCGCGCGGCGTCCTTCCCACTGGTCAAGGGCCTCGGCGATGAAGTCCTGCACATCGGCCATCTGCGACCGCTCCCACAGGGTGAAGATGCGGCGGTGGCGCTTGAGCATCACTACTGTGCGCTTGCCCTCGCGGCCCTTGACCATCTCTTCCCAGACCTGGGTTTCAGGCATCACTTTCTTGACCAGCGCGCGCTGCTTGGCGGTCATGCCCGCCCACTGGTCGGCGATGTTGGCCAGGACAATGGGCAGCTCCAGTTTGGTGGGCAGGCCGCCGAAGCGCGCCTCCAGGCCCTTGACCGAGGCGCGCGCCTGGTCGATCTGCCCTTGCAGCGCGTCGGCCTTGGCGGTGATGGCCATGATGTCGGCCAGCAGGTCGCCGTCCACCGCGCCCAGGTGCTGGTACAGATAGTCGTGGGCCCAGGCGGCCGCGTCCAGTAGATCGCCGTGCTGCTTGACCAGCTTGTCGAGATGCTGGTAGGCCTGGGTCAGCACCGGCGTGACGGGGACAGCCTCGCGCCCGGCAGCCAGCAGCAACTGTCCGATAGGATCAGGCAGCCACAGGGCTTTCTCGAAGCCCCAGTCATCGGCGCGCTCAGCATCCTCGCTGACCAGGGCAGAGGCCCACTCCTCCTCACCTTTCAGCTCCAGGGCCAGCTTGATGTCCTCCCCGCTGGGTTCCCAGTCGCCGCCCAGTTGGGCCAGTTCCAACTGCGAGGGCAGCGGCAGCTTGCGGCTGGCTGCGTGGTCGGTGTAGGCAGCAAAGACGCGCTGCTCCAGGTCGTCGCCGGCCCCGGTGCGGGCCTTGCGTTCGGCGCGCATCTCCTGCATCAGCAGGGCTTGCTGCCATGCGCCAGCGCCGCGCAGCTCCTGGAAGACAGCGTAGTCCGGGCCTGCCTTCTCCCGCAGCATGACGATGCGCGGGTCGCGGCTCTCGTACACCCAGTCAGGCAGATCGCGTGGGGCGACATCTTCCTGCGCCTCCTGCATGGCCGCAGCCACGACCTGGGCCATGTCCACGACGTGGGCCTGGGGCAGCACGAAGCGCTTGCCGTCCCAGTACAGCCGGATGCGGGTGTCGCCAGCCGTCAGGGTGACGAACTGGCCGATGGTGGGGTTGGGGATGGTGGTCGCCAGTACCTGGCCGCGGTACTTGATCTGAACCTTCACGTTACACCTCCATGGAACGCGAAAAGCCTCCTGCTGACCCGTGCACGGGCCGGACAGGAGGCTGGTGGATAGACTGCGCTTCTTGTAGAGCGCCCTCTGCCCAGAACGCGGAACCCTTGGGTTGAGCTTGTCGAAACCGGTTCCGAGCAGAAGGCACCCGCCAAGCGGCGGGACGGTTGGGCGGCTATTCTGAAACCCGGCGCGGTTCCAGGACTTTGTACAGCCGTCGTTTGAGGTACTCGATGTCGTCGGCTTTGCCAATGACCTGACCCGCTTCGACGACGCGGTCGATCCAAACTGCAAGGTCAGAGTCGCCGATAAGGATAGCCGCCGATAGCTTCTGATGGGCTTTGCCAGCAGTGATCGGCAGCTTGGGATAGCGCTTGCGCTTCACGGCTTCACCGCTTGAGCGACGCCCGGTGTGCCCACGCCAGGGCAAGGAACGTGAGCACACCGATGAGCAGGATCTGCTGCAGGTCACTCATGGCGTGAACTGCTCGTAGGGATTGTCGTCGAACAGCTGCGCCAGCGGGGTGATGTTGAACTCATCGCCATCCCGCGCGACCGCGACCAGCAGGTGGGCAGGTTCGCTGCTGCCCTTGCGGTTCACTTCCATCACCGCCAGGTCGTTGTTGCGCGCCGCGCGGTAGATGGTCTCCAGGTTGGTCACGTGGCCGGCAGGGACTGCCATCAGTGCACCTCCGGCTCGATCACCCCGGCGAAGGGCTGGGTGGCCCAGCCGCTGGCCAGAAAGCGGTCCAGGGCCTTGGGGCTGATGGTCTGCGGCCGCGCCTGCACCAGCGGCCAGGCGGCCGGGTAGACGGTGATCTCGCCGCCGCGCGTGCGCAGGACAGCCGGGTCGTCGCCCTGGTGCTGCTCGCCGCGCGCCAGCCGCTTGAAGCGATCCAGGCGGAAGGTGCGGACGCTGCCGCGGTAGGTGTCGAAGCCATCCACCACCAGCCGGCCCTCGCGGCTCTTGTAGAGCTTGAAGGGCAGGATCTGGCGGGCGATGGTGACGGGGTTGCCGTCGTTGTCCCGGCTCTGGTACTGGGTCTCCAGCCAGGTGCGGGAGGCGATGGCGTTGACCACGTTGTCCAGGCGGCGCTGCATGGTCGTGTTGTGAGGCATGAGAGTGTGCTCCTTTCGCGTGAATGGGTGGCAATGGATGCCGATCTGCTGTTACTTGCGGGCCTGGCCCGCTACTTGCTGCCGAAAGCAGGATCGATGATGTAGTGACCTTCAGGATCGTTATCGCCGTGATCCCATGACACAAGGGTCTGGAGTTGCTGCTTGGCGCGCTGGGCCTCGACTTGCGCGAGCCGATTGGCGCGCTCGTTGCCCGCGTTTCCGGAGTGACCCTTGACGTGGAACAGGTCCAGAGCCAGGTACTTGCCTTCGACGACGGTCTTGATCTGCGCTACCAGTTGGGCGATGTGCGGCTCTTTGGCGCGGTACTCACCGGACAACCAGCCAACTACCAGCTGGCTGTCGGTGTAGATGGCGACGGACAGCCCGGTGCGCTTCAAGGTCTTCAGCGCTTCCAACACCGCCATGAGTTCCATCTCGTTGTTGGTGGTGTCGGGCTTGCGGCCGGCGATCTCTTTCTGGTGGTCGCCGGCTGAGAGCACCGCAGCCCACCCGCCCGGGCCGGGATTGCCCGAGCAGGCGCCGTCGGTGTGGACGATGACGTCGAACGTGGACAACGTGGACAGGGACATGGGAACACCTCCTGAACTCAAACGCGGAACCGGTTCCGAAAACGACGCGGAACCGGTTCCGCGCTATCTCTCCTGGCAGGCCCAGGCGCCCATCCGTGATCGGGGTTGCCACCAGCGCTACTTCTCTGCGCCAGGTCTTCTCTGGCAGTTTGGCGCTGGATCGGGGCGTGGCCATTGACAGGCCAAGGGACAGTCGCGGAACCGGTTCCGGCTTGACGCGAAAATGCCCCGGAACCGGTTCCGGGGCTACGGCAGCGCTGTCGTAGACAGAGCGCTTCTCTGGCCGCGAGCACGCGTCTCACGGACAGAGAAGCGCCCAGCACGAGGCTGGGCTAGAGGGATGGATCTGGATCAAGCGGCAAATCTGCCACTTGATCAGGCCGGCTGCATCTGCACAGTCCGGTAGGCTCGGATCAGGCAGCGGATGAACGCGCTCTCGTAGCCAACACCTTCCCATTCAGAGAAGGCTTGGGTGCGCGCGCCGGTGAAGTGCCGGCACTGGGCCAGCCACTGCACACCGCCGTGGACGGTGATGAACTCCACCAACTGGGGGTGCTGGCGCAGCTTGGCCTCAATGACGCGCGTGCACAGCGCCTCGCGCTCGTCCATGTCGGCGAAGTGGTTGAGGTTCCGCTTCAGGCGCTGGTAGGCCTCTTCAGCGTCAGGGTAGGTCACGCCGTCGATGGTGACCGGGTAGCTGTGGCGCAAGTTGCCCTTCTTGCGGGCCAACTCGGTGGGATTGGTGAGCACTGTGCGCGCGCTGCGCTCGCCGCTGAAGATGTTGCCGGGAGCCACGATGGGCAGCCTGGACGCGGGCTTGCCATTGGCCAGCTCGACCAGTACATCGCCGTGGCAGGCGAGCGGGCTACACCAGCAGCCCAACACCTTGCCCTTGAGGCTGGGAATGGCGTCCAGGATGGCCTGGCGGCGCTCAGGCTCCACGTCCGGCCAGGCGTCGCCGGCCAGCCAGTCGCGGAACGCCTGGATGGCTTCCGCGCGCGATCCCACCACCACCTGAGCCTGCGTGCCTTCCTTATGGGTGAAGGGATTGCCGAAGATGCTGCCCTGGCCGCGCCCGATGTAGACGTCGTAGTGAGCGCGCTGGCAGTGAACGACGAGAGACACGATACACCTCACTTTCTCGGAACCGGTTCCGGCTAGTAGTGAATGACGACGACCTTGATGCCCGCCTCACGCGCGATCTGGATCATGTGAGCCGTGCCGCGCGATCTGCCATCCCAGAAGGCGATGAGGCCAGTTGCAGCCGCCAGCATCTCGTGATTGCGCTTGTACCCGGCGGACTTGCCATACATGGTCCAGTCTGCAGGGAAGCGCAGCACGTCGAACCCATGCTCCTCGGCCCAATGGGTGCCCAGGGTGTCGGCGCCGTTGGCCATGCCGGAGATGATTGCCGTATCCTCCGGCGAGCGTTTCTGCAGCAGGTGATTGAGCTTCTCTTCCATTAGATCGATGTCAGAGAAGTCTCTCCCGCCGGCCACGATGACGCGGTTAGGCTTCATGGGGCACCTCTTGAAGGTTGTCAACTCGTCGAAGATCGTCGAAGTAGGCGGCAATCGCACCGCTCTCGAGCTGGACGATGGCGATGCCGCGTTCAGGGTACACGCGCACAACCTGTCCTTTCACATAGGGAACAGGCTCTCGCCTTCCCGCGAGCAGCTCAGCCACGACGATCACGGCCTTACCCAGCAGCCCGCAGCCAGGGAAGTCTTCGTCCGACTCTGTGCGGCTGCCGGCCGTGCTGATGATGGCAAAGTCGTTCTTGATCATGATGTACCTCCTCGGAAGACTGGGAACGAATGCCCCCGCAGGGGCTACGACAGCACCCCGTGACGGGCGCTCCTTTGCCAGCGAAAGCGCGCCTCTCACTGGCAAAGAAACGCCCGGCACACCTGCCGGGCAAGGTAGCTACTCCCCATAGTAGTGCCGGATCACCGGCTGCACCCCACCCTCCCAACTGACATCCACCCACAGCCAGCGGCCGGACAGCATGTACCTGTCCACGATCCAGCCCAACTCGCGCTGACTACGGCGCAGCAGATCGCCGGCCGCATCCTCGCCTATCAACTGCACCAGCTGAGCGAAACTGATCTGCTCACAACTAAACTCAACGATGGGCAGATCAGCCACAGTGAGCGTGATATCTGCCATGGAAAGCCTCCTGTCAAGCACGCCGCAACAGGGATGGTGCATCCTGCACTTCCCACAGGTGCCGCCAATTCACCTCGTCAATCACCTCGCCTTGCGGTGGGAAGACTTCCACTGCACACACGTCTTCTCCCAGGTATTCATTCTTGAGCCGCTGCAACGTGTCCCACCCACAGCGCACAGGGCCGCCATCTTCCCGCGCCACGATTATGTGCCGTCCCAGCTTTCCTGGAATAACCCGGACTACGTACGACATGGCGGCCTCCTACACCGGCAAGTCCAGGGCAATGGCGTCACGGAACATTGCCAACTCCTCGGACGGCGCCTGATCGACAAGGACGTGCAGGATATCCAACATCTGGCCCCGGCTCAACCGCGTCCCAGGCACGAAGAAGATGCCGCCATAGCCGAACTCGTGGTAGTCGTCAGCATCCTCAACGTCGAGGAAGTACACAGCCAGAGGGTGGTCGTAGCCGAAGAACAGGCAGACATCCTCATCCTGCAACGGCAGCGTGACATCGACGACAGCGAATGCCTGCTGCACAACGCAGGCCGGGACAGTAACGGAATAGCGAGACATGGAAACACCTCCAGCAGTTGGTGACCCAGGTGCCGGCTGGGATAGGGCAAAAACGTGAAAAAGTAGAACTGAAGTAGAACTGAAGTAGGGAAAGAGCGCCTCAGTCGTTGACCGCGACGATATTCTCCCAGCGCTTGTAGATGCCGCGAGTAGAAGTGAAGTAGAGTTGAAGTGGGAAAGGCTACCCACCTCGCCACACTACCGCGTTCGCACTGTCAGCGCCCAAGGCAGATTGCAGAGCGACCGATCCTCGACAGCCAGCGGCCCGATGTGGTACACGTAGACCGGACAACGCCGGCCGCAGACCGCGAAAGGGTCGTCTAGCAGTTGGTGACGCAGGTGCCAGCTGGGTGTGTACAGGTTACAGATAAACATAACGTTGAACGTGGAGACAGGGGGAAGAAAGGACAGCAATAGAGCTGCCTCGCCGGCCCCCAAAAGACACTGCGACCGCGCAGTCCTGGTCGCCTGACGCCCGGCCGCGTGTCGTCCTGCGCTGGCTGACGCGTCAAACTTCTGCGCCGGCTGCCAAACTTATGACTTACGGTGACTTACGCGTAAGCCTCGTAAGTCATAAGTTATGGGCGCGCTGTCGGGGCCTGTGGGCGCAGCCGCCTAGAACCCACTGCTTCGCGCGACCGGCCGCATGAGGGTCAGCCGCTGGGCGGGTTAGCGCTCCAGGGCCTTACGCTCTTCCTCGTCGAGCTCTTCGTCGTCCTGGTCAAGTGCGCGCTCGATATCCAGGAAGGCGATGCCCTGTGCGGGCGTTGTCCAGAACAGCCAGCGCAGCTTGGCCATGTTGGCGATGAGGATCGGGATGTCCTCGTCGCCGTCAGCGATGCTGGTGATGGTCTCCGGGCTGGGGTCGGTTCTGGTCACCTGGGCGCTGATCGCAGCTTGGACGATTTTGCGCAGGTCGTCGTCGGTCATGCGTGCAAGGCTCATGGGATAGTCCTCCTGGCGGTTGGTGACCCGGACGCCGGCCGGGGTGGGTGGGGTGGGGCTACAGTTTCTCGTAGCGGAAGCCAGACTGGCGACGCAGCCAGTTGCCCAGGTTGGCGCTGGGCTGGCCGATGAACTTGCGCGCGATGGGCGGGGCGGCGACGATGATGCCGCGTGCGTCCACATCCACGCACACGGTCATCCTCTCAGTGGACAACCACCAGGACGCGGCGTCGCCCTGAACGTCCGCGGCGGCCGGCGGTGCAGTCGTGGTAAGCGGCTGGGTCGTCACAGCGGCGGGTCCAGCGCGTGGCAGTAGGGCCATGGCGGCGGCCCTCCTTTCGGGTGAGATGTTCCAGTTTCGGCCTTGCTGAAGGGCCTCATCGGGCGGCAAAGCTACCGCGACTGCCCCTCCTCCTGGCAAGCTCAAGGCTTTCCGGTCGGGAAGAGAGGTTAGGTTGTAGATGGACCGTCTACCAGTCCAGATCAAACAACAGGTTCGATGCCCACATACCGGCGCGGTATAGCCGGGTAGCAGCGAACATGGCGAAGATCATGCCGATGAACAGGATTGCACCCGCCCATGACATGAAATCGATGAAGGCAGCAAAGGCCCAATCGCCCTTGCCACACTTCTCACCCAGGATGCCAGCTGCGAAAGGGATGCCGACCAGGTAGATCAAAACGAACACTGCCAACATGGTACACCTCCAGGAATGGGAAAACCGCCACGCCTACTGCGACCCATTTGCCGCAGTACCACCGGCTACAACGGTGGCGGGTCTCGGCTGAGACCCCGCACGACTGGCGGCCGTGCAACAAGAACCGCCCGGCTTCGCACCCGGCTCGAGCGTCATGGGCCAACGCCTACACCTATTCGGTTGTGGTATTCAGTTGTCAGGACAGCCTAAAAGGGGCAGTCGTCCTCGGCCGGCTGGTCGGCCGGCTGGTCGGCGTGGGCCTCCACGTCCTGGCCACCCTTGCCGGCGCCCAGGAACTTCACCGTCTGCGCGGTCAAGGTCAGCGAGCAGCGGGCCTTGCCGTCGTTGCCGGTGAACGCATTGGCGCTCACGCGGCCCACCACCATGACCAGGCGGCCCTTGGCCAGGTACTGCTGGCACAGCTCGCCCAGCTTGCCCCAGGCCTCGACGCGGAACCAGGTGGTGGTCTCCTTCTCGCCGTAGCGCTCGTTGACGGCCAGCGAGAAGTGGGTCACCCACTTGCCGGTGGGCGTGCAGCGGGCCTCGGGATCGTTCCCCAGGTTGCCGATGACGATTGTCTGCTGAAACATGGATACACCTCCGGAAACGGAAAGCCCGACGCGGTGGCCGGGCAAGGGTTGGGGATAGACGCCGGTTTTGCACCGGCACAGGGCCTATCGCACAGGCCCTTCACGGGTTATGCCGCCCGTTGCGGCTACCAGTCCAGGTCGCCCAGGCGCTCGGACGCCCACATGCCGGCGTTGTAGATCTTGGTTGCTGCAAACATCGCCAGCATCATGCCGACAAACAGCCCGGTACCGGCCCAGGACATGAGACCGATGAAGGCAGCAAAGGCCCAATCGCCCTTGCCGCACTTCTCGCCGATGACGCCGGCTGCAAAGGGAATGCCGGCCAGGTAGACGAGAACGACGAACAGTGCGAACATGGATACACCTCCGGAAAGAGAAAGCCCGGCGCGCGGCCGGGCAAGGGTTGGGGATAGGCGTCCGTGAGTGGACACCCGCCTGACGCGGAACCCGGTTCCGGTTCCGCGCCAAGGGGGTGCCCGCCCTACGGGGGGCGGGCAGGCGAGAGGCTACTCCCAACCCGGCGACTCGGGGTAGTCCGCGCCGCACTCGACGCAGACCACCCGCATGGTGCCAGGCTGGGTGACGACAATGCCACCGCAGCGGCAGCGGCCGACAGGATCGTACTGGCCCGACTCGTCGTAGAGCCAGTAGAAGAAGAGGTCTTCCTCCTCCTCGTCGGTTAGGCGGTCGGCCCCGTCATCTGGATCGCCGCAGGGCTCGGACGCCCACTGGCCAGGCGAGAGCGGGGACAGGGCCTGCGCGGGCTCGCGCCAGTGCGCACCGTCGTCGAACTCGCCGTGCGGGAACTCGATCTTCTCCCGGGCGTTGATGCGGCGATAGGCCATCTCGCCCCGGTCGCCCTCGTCAAGCCAGTCCTCGCCGAACTCGGCGGCGTGCTGCTCCCGAAGGGCCTCTGCCTGTGCCTGCAACGCCTCCCAAACACAGTGGTCACAGACACAGGCCTCGTCGCTGCGCACCCAGCCATGCCGATCGCACCAGACATAGCCATGCACCGGCTCAGCGAAGATGCAGCCGAACATCGCACCCTTGTAGGTGTCCTCGGACACGAACATGGCGGCATCGGCGCCGTCCGCCATCAGCCTCTCTACCACCAACAGGAACTTGGACATGACACACCTCCAGGGCTGTTGATACCTGGTCAGCCTCCAGGACGTGGGTCGCTCTCCCTGCCGTCATCGGTTCCCACCAGGGAGAGAGCGAAGTGTGGGAAGACCCATACCCAGGGACAAGCCCTGGGCTGGGGGTTTCTAGGCTGCGGCGGCCGCCTCCACCTGAGAGCGGAACGCCTCGAACGTCTCCCGGATAGCCTCAGGGGGCATCAGCTTCAACGCCCCATGCTCGTTGGTCTCCATCGGGAACACGCCGACCAGCCCCCACCACTCGCGGTAGGAACTGCTGTCGTGGCTGCGGCCCACGGTGTTGAGCACCCGGTAGCCGTGCTTGACAAGCCAGGCAGCAATCTTCTTGCCGTCCCGATCCTTGACAGGCCGCCACTCGCCGAAGTCCTCGCGCACCCTGACAGGGCGCTCAGACCAGCCCGGCTTGCCGTAGTGGCGGACACCCTCGAACTCGACAACGATCATCACACACCTCCATAGTGACAGGCCCCTGCACCCACCAGCGAGCACAGGGGCTTGTCTGCTAGCCCAGCCAGAAGCGGATGATGGCCTCCACATCCGCATCAGCGGGCAACTCGATCTTGGTGCAGCCGGGGTACTTGGCCTGCACCTTCACAAACCTGTCCCAGGTCTCGTCACGCACCTGCGACAAGTCCACGGTGACCTTCTTCGTGCTGGCGTAGACGCGGGCCACACGTGCGCCTTCGCCGATGACCACTTCCTCGCCCCACGAGCGGGCCAGACGCTTGAGCTTCATCACACACCTCCGGGAGTTGATTGCCCGACGCATAGCCGGGGACGCGAAACGACCCGACGGCAGTCTACTGCTGGCAGACGCGCGCCGGGTTGGCGACAACTGCTATGCCCCCTTGGCTGTCAGTACCGGCCAGCCTCCGGGACGCGACGCGACCCGGCCACGGCCTGCTGCTGGCAGACGCGCCGGGTCGGTGACGGATGGGTAGGCAACCGCTACCCTGCGGGAACGCGACACGACCCGGCCACGGCCTGCTGCTGGACAGGCGCGCCGGGTCGACGGGACAGGGTAGGCCACCACCCACCCCCCCGCCTACACGGGCGCAGGCGACCAGGTGCAGGGAGAGAGGTGGGCCAGGGGACAGGGGGGTAGGTTCACTTTCGACCTACCCCCCTACCATTACCCTCCCTCGGACAAATGTGATCGCAGCGGCGGACGTTCGGGGAACTTCAGCGGGATCTGATCTAGGTTATTGCAGTCTGACCGTTGTCATAGTATGCTATTTGCGACTCATCTTGCGGCTTCACTACATCGCACCGAGGGTAAGGTCATGACCTCTACATACCTCGGCTTCGAACTGGAGATCGGCATCGGGCAGGGGTAAGAATACCCTTTGGCTGTGCTACGCTCGCCGGCCGGTGAGACGAGGGCGACCCTGCATTTCCCCTTTGACAAGCAACAATTAGAAACTCGCTTGGAGGGTCTGGCGGAAGGCCTTGCCGTCCAGGACTTCGGAAAGGCTTTGTTCGACGCACTGATCTCTGGCGAGGCTCGAAGCCTGTATGACGTAAGCCTGGCTAAAGCCGCAGAAAGCCATAAGGGACTGCGCGTGAAACTGCGTATCGCCTCGCCAGCGCTGGCAGCTCTTCCATGGGAACTTCTCTACGACGCCCGGCGTGGCCAGTACGTTTGCCTCTCCGTCAACACCCCGCTCATTCGCTATCTTAAGCTGCCTCAGCCGCCTCAGCCGTTGGAAGTGACACCTCCCTTGCGCATTCTCGGTATGATCGCCAGTCCCAGCGATCTGCCCAGACTCGACGTTGATCGTGAGAAGACGCGCGTCGAGCAGGCACTGGCAGGTCTGATGTCTCGAGGCCTGGTTGATCTGGTATGGCTGCCCGGCCAGACCCGGCGTGACCTACAGCAGGCCATGCGTCGTGGACAGTGGCACGTCTTCCACTTCGTCGGCCATGGCGCCTTCGACACTAAAGCCGACCAGAGCCTAGTGATGCTGGCCGATGACGAAGGCAAAGCGCAACCCCTGCGAGCGGCAGAGTTGGGACGCCTGCTGGCCGACCATCCCGATCTGCGTTTGGCCGTACTCAACGCCTGCGAGGGGGCCAAGGGAGGCGGCCTCGACATCTTCTCTAGCACCGCCTCCATCCTGGTTAGGCAAGGCCTGCCAGCTGTTCTGGCCATGCAGTTTGCCGTCACCGACCAAGTTGCGGTAGAGCTGTCCCGGGTCTTCTACGAGTCCCTGGCCGACGGGCTTCCGGTGGATGCGGCCGTAACCGAGGCGCGCAAAGCCGTTAGCCTGGCGGTTTCAAGCACCCTCGACTGGGCCACCCGGTGCTCTACATGCGGGCACCGGATGGCAAGCTGTTTGACGTACCCGGCATCGAAGATACTGCGCCTGCGCCCGGTACTTCCCCCGACAAGGGCCTGCAATACTTTGACGTGGCCGATGCCCCCAACTTCTTCGGCCGCGAGGCCTTGACCGCAGAGCTGGCAGGATACCCGAGGGAGAAGAGCCTGCTGGCCGTGGTGGCGCGTCGGGCAGCGGCAAGTCGTCGCTGGTGCGGGCCGGCTTGATCCCCGCCCTGCAGGGAGGCAAGCCGCTGGCCCACAGCACGCAGCTGCCCAAGGGCAGCGCGCGCTGGGCGGTGCACGTCATCACCCCCACGGCGCGCACCCTGCAGAGCCTGGCCGCCAGCCTGACTCGGGACAGCGAGTCGGTGAGCGCAACCGCGACATTGATCGACGACCTGGCCCAGGATCCCCGCAGCCTGCACCTGTATGCCCGGCGCCTGCTGAGCAGGCCCAACGCAGGTGAGCGCCTGCTACTGGTAGTGGACGAGTTCGAGGAGCTGTTCACCCTCAGCAAGGACAAGGCCCAGCGCAAGGCCTTCGTGGATGGCTTGCTGATGGCCGCCTGTCCCGAGGAGGGCGGGCCGTGCGCGCCGGCGGCGAGCGTCGTGACAGTGGTGCTGACGCTGCGGGCCGACTTCTTTGCCAACTGCGCCGAGTTCGAGAACCTACGGTCCGCCCTGGATGGCTACCAGCGCTACATCGGCGCTATGAGCCAGGAGGAGCTGTGACGGGCCATCGAGGAGCCGGCCAAGCGGGGCGGCTGGGAGCTGGAGCCAGGCCTGGTGGATGTCCTCTTGCAGGATGTGGGCAAGGAGCCTGGCGCGCTGCCGCTCTTAGCCCACGCCCTGCTGGAGACCTGGAAGCGGCGGCCCGGGCGCAGCCTGACCCTGGCGGGCTATGCGGCCTCGGGCCGGATGCAGGGCGCCATCACCAAGACCGCCGACGAGGTGTACGGCCAGCTGACGCCAGAGCAGCAGACCATCGCCCGCAACATCTTCCTGCGCCTGACCGAGCTGGGCGAAGGCGCCCAGGACACCCGGCGACGGGTGACGCTGAGCGAGCTGATGCCCCAGGACGAGAGCGCCGAGGGAGTGCGGGCGGTGCTGCAGAAGCTGGCCGGTGTTGGCCACCAGCTCGCCGAAGCGGGCCGGCACGCTGGCCACAGCCAGGCCGATGCCCAGCGCTGCAAAGAGCAGCCAAACCACAAACGCCAGCCACGAGCCTGCCTGGCGGACGTCGCTTCACCAGGCAGGCCACGCATCTGTGGTCTGTGCAAAAGGCAGGCGCTTCATGCCGCCTATCATAGCCAGAATTGTCAGATGGTCAATACGTTGGAGGTGTGTGGATCACGAAGCCGCGAAGGGCCGCGAAGGTACCGATTTTGATCGCCTGAACGTACTAGGCGACAACATGCCAAGGATAGCTACCTCGTGGTCAGTGCTCGCCCTGATCGATGAGAGCACCCTCTGAACTAGCGAAAGCGCAGCAGACGCAGTGCGTTGAGCACCACAACGATGGTGCTGCCCTCGTGCAATACCACGGCGCCGCTCAGTTGGACCAACCCAAACACCGACGTCACCATCAACAGGGCAATCACGCCCAAGGCGATCACCAGGTTTTGGCGAATGATGCTGCGACTGGCCCAACTGAGGCCCACGGCGAAGGGCAGCTTGCCCAGATCATCAGCCATCAATGCGATGTCGGCCGTTTCCAGAGCCACGGCCGTCCCTGCGCCTCCCATAGCGATGCCAACGGTGGCGGCGGCCAGCGCCGGCGCGTCGTTGACGCCATCGCCGATCATGGCCACCTGACCATGCTCAGTCGCCAGAGACTTGATCGCTTCCAGTTTTTGTTCAGGCAATAACGCTGCCCGCACATCGGTCACACCCACCTCCTGACCGATGCGCCAGGCTGCCTGCTCATTGTCGCCGGTCAGCATTACCAGCTTACGCACTCCCTGGTTGAGGAGCGTCTGCAGGATTTCCTTCACGTTTGCCCGCGGCGTGTCGGACAGGGCCAGGATGCCGTGTACCCGACCAGCCGCGCCGACCAACATGGTTGTCTTGCCCTGCGCCTCGAATTGCCAGATTGCCTGCGTGATTTCTCCATCCACCCCAAGACCGCCGTCCTCCTGTAAAAGGCGCAGTGATCCAACCAGAACGGGTTGTCCTTCTACCAGGCCGCGCGCACCGCGACCGCTGAGGTTCTCGATGCTGGTAGCTGCGGGCCAGACCAGTTCCTGCGCCTCCGCATGCCGCACCACAGCCTGGGCCAGAGGGTGATTGGACTGTTGCTCGACAGCCGCAGCCAGGCGCAACACACCTTCGACGCTAGCGCCGTCGAGCGGAACTACATCGGTAACCTGGAAACGTCCTTCGGTCAGGGTGCCGGTCTTGTCAAAGGCCATCACACTCAACCCGCCCAGGTTTTCCAGATGGACGCCTCCCTTGATCAGCACACCGTTGCGCGCTGCTTGTGCGATACCGGCCAATACGGCCGCCGGTGTGCCAATGGCCAGAGCGCATGGCGAGGCCGCCACCAGCAGCAGCATGGCTCGATAGAAGCTGTCGCTGAGGGGCATCCAACCGGCCAGCGCCGGTACGACCGCCACCAGCAGCACCAGGATCAGCACGGCCGGGACGAAGCGAGCCGTGAAGCGTTCGGTGAAGCGTTGCGTAGGGCTTTGTTGGCTCTGTGCTTCCTGCACCATCTGGAGCACGCGGCTCAACGTGTTGTCGCGCGCCAAGCGGGTGACGCGCACGTCAAGGGCGGCAGTCTGGTTGATGGTCCCGGCGAAGACCTCTGCTCCTGCCGACTTATGCACAGGTACACTCTCGCCTGTGATCGGGCTCTGATCGACAGAACTCTCCCCCTGCACTACCTCACCGTCCACCGGAATACGATCACCCGGTCGCACCAACACTGCATCACCCACCTGCAAGTCTTCCACAGGCATTTCCTCGATGCGTTCGCCGCGACGTACATGCGCTGTCTTGGGCATCAGCGCGCCCAAGGCATTGACGGCGTTGCGCGCTCGATCAAGCGCATAGTGTTCGCCGGCGTGGCCAAGAGCGAAGAGGAACAACAAGAACGCCCCTTCGGTCCACTCGCCTAGAACAGCCGCGCCGGCCGCAGCGGCCAACATCAGTACATCGGTGTCGAACTTACCGCGCAGCAGGCTTGGGATGGCGTGTGTGGCGATGTCGTAGCCGCCAGCCAGATACGAGAGAATGTAAAACAGGAGGGCAACCTGCTCAGGCAGACCGAAGAAGCGCTCGCCCGACCAGCCGATCAGCAGAAAGCCGCCGGCCAGCGCCACCAGGATCAACGTCCAACGCTCTTGCATCCAGTGGGGCAAAAACGCTGGGGCGCTGCCGTGGTCGTGCCCTGCATGTTCTTCCCGCTGGGTTGGCAGCGTCGCAAAACCTGGCGTCGCCAGCGAATACCCCATGCGCCGCAAAGCCTGCTCGATCTGCCCGCGCGACGCCACCTCGGCGTCATAGGCCACGAAGGCCAGATTGGCGGCATAGCTGACCTGCGCGTGCAGCACGCCCTCTAGCTCTTGAAGCACACCCGTCAGGCTATCGGCTGCATCGGCAGCGTCCATGCCGAACACCGGGATGGTTTCGTGTCGATAGCGGGTCGACATCTCGGCGCCGGCTTCCTCGGCCAAGCGCCGGATACGATCCAGCGAAACCAGGTTGGGGTCGTAGTGCAGGCATAGCTCGGCAGCGCCGTTGCTGCGGGCGATATGAGCATGTTCCACTCCGCGCACAGCCGCCAGCCGTTCCGTAAGCAGCGTAACGCACTGGTCAGTGTCTTCGACGTGGGGTAATAAAAGAGGTAGGTTGAGTGTGAGTCTTTCCATCGTGCTTCCTCTCATCAATATATAAGTACTCATTTATGTATTAAGGTAAAAACAAAGGTGGGTCTCGCACCCACCTTGCAAGGTTGTTGTGGAGGGATCGCCCGAGTGCTGACAAAAGCCTCCCTACACGTGCGTGGCGTGGGCCAGACCCTGGTGAAACAGGTCGTGGACGTGCTCGTCGACCAGGGTGTAAAACACGTGTCGGCCGTCCTTGCGGGCGGCGACGATGCGCAGATTGCGCAACACGCGCAATTGATGCGACACCGCCGGTTGGCTCATACCCAAGACCAGGCACAGGTCGCCGACACACAGCTCGACATGGGTCAACAGGCCAATGATCCGCACGCGGGTTGGGTCGGCCAAGGCCGCGAAGATTTCGGCAATGTGGCTGGCGGTGATGCCGTCCAACAAGTGATCCTGGACAGCGCGGGCCAACGTCTCGTCGTCGTGGCTGTCACTGCAACTGGCTAGCGGTTTGCTCGAAGGATTCATGATCATCAGACTCGCGACGCATAAACATTTGCTCATGTATTTTATTCGTAGATCGCCAGATGTCAAACGGACGCGCTTACTGCCGGCCTGCCGGCTAATACCTACAATTGTTCGGCTCACCTGGATCCATTTGCCGCCAGAGTGCTACCTGCGCGAAATCATTTCCCCGCATCGATTGCCGATTGACAAATGCAGAGGAACCTAGTATCATATCAGTGATTGATGATACGATGATATTAGGAGCACACCATGCTGTTCACAACTGATTCCACGGGTCTGGCTGTGAAGGCCAAGCTCTTTCGGGGATTGGGCGACCCGTCCCGACTGAGCATTGTGGATACCCTGCGAGGCGGCCCTCTCACGGTGAGCGAGCTGGTTACGGCTACGGGCCTTTCGCAATCGAATGTGTCCAACCACCTGGGGTGTCTGCGCGATTGCGGTCTCGTGACAGCTGAGCCGCAGGGCCGCCGTGTCCTCTATAGGTTGAGCGATGATCGCGTCGATGAGTTGATCGCATTGGCGGAGTCTCTGCTGGCTGATGTAGCGCGCGGCGTGTATGAATGTACGCGCTATGCTGCGGTGAACGGCACACAAGGAAGCAGGCTGCCATGAACGCTTCGACCAAGCAACTCGAAGTCCGTGTCGCCAACCTCGATTGCGAGCACGACGCGGCCACCATCGAACGAGGCCTGGCCGGATTCGCCGGCTTGACGGAGTTGAAGGTTTACCCCAAGTCGGCCAAAGTCGCCCTGTCCTTTGACCCAGCTCAGACCAACCCGGAAGCGCTGAAAGAGAAGCTCGATAGTCTGGGCTTCCCAACCCAAAAGGGCATGGAGATGGCCGGGCAACCGAAGCCCTGGCGCAACCCGAAGGTGCTAACGTCCATTGCGTCGGGCGTTCTGTTGTTGAGCGGCTGGCTGATCGAGCTGGCTGGAGCGCCAGAACCGGTTTCTTTGATCCTCTTCATCGCCGCGATCTTGATCGGCGGCTACTACTTTGGGCGTGAAGCGATCGAAGAGCTGATCTTCGAGCGCAGGATCGGCATCGAGCTGCTGATGGGCGTGGCGGCAGTGGTGGCAACGGCCATGGGCCTCGCTGCTGAGGGCGCTATGCTTGTATTTCTGTATTCGATCAGCGAGGCAGCCGAAGGCTATACGGAGGAGAAAACCCGCGCAGCGGTCAGAGCCTTGATGGATCTGGCGCCGAAGGTTGCCCTGGTGCGCAGGGACGGGACCGAGCGCGAGATTCCAGTCGATGAATTGCTCGTCGGGGACGTGTTCATCGTCAAACCCGGACAGGCGATGGCCACCGATGGCGAAGTATTGGTCGGCGCTTCCAGCGTCAACCAGGCCCCAGTGACCGGCGAGAGCGTTCCGGTGGAGAAACAGCCGGGCGATCCTGTCTTCGCCGGCAGCATCAACGGCGAGGGCGCGCTGGAAGTGCGCGCTACCAAGACCTTTGCCGACAACACTATCGCGCGCATCATCCACATGGTCGAAGAGGCTCAGGAGAAGAAGGGCAAGAGCCAGCGCTTCATCGAGCGCTTCGGGGCGCGCTATAGTCCCATCGTGCTGATGATTGGGTTTCTGGTCGCCGTGATTCCGCCGCTGGTCTTCGGCGCCGATTGGACAACCTGGATCACCCGCGCCACGGTATTCATCGTTGCAGCCGCTCCTTGCGCCCTGGTCATCTCCATTCCGATTACCCTGGTGGCAACGCTCGGCACCGGCGCGCGCCAGGGCGTACTGATCAAAGGTGGCATTTATGTCGAAGAGTTGGCCAGGGTGACCGTGGTGGCAATGGACAAGACCGGCACATTGACGCGCGGCGAGCCGGAGGTGACGAATGTGATTGTCCTTCGCCAGGATGCGAACCGGTTGGCGAACTCTCAGACGGACCTGCTGGCGGTGGCGGCCGGAATCGAGCGACGCAGCGCTCACCCGCTGGCACAGGCCGTCGTCCGACATGCGCAGGCGCAGGGTGTCCAGCCGGCTGAACTGGCCGGCTTCCGCTCGCTGACAGGCGCTGGCGCGTCCGCTCGCCTGGACGGGCGCACGGTCTACATTGGAAGCCCGGACCTGTTCCATTCGAAGCTGGGCATCTCCCTGGACCACGCCTGGGATGATATAAACCACCTGCAGAGCGAGGGGAAGACCGTGGTGGTGTTGGGCGATGAGCAGGCGCCGTGGGGACTGATCGCCATCCGCGACAACATACGCTCGAATGCCCGCACCGCGATTGGGGCATTGCACGGTGCAGGAATCGAAAAGGTCTTCATGCTGACCGGTGACAACCAGCGCACGGCCCAGGCGATTGCTGGTGAGTTGGGCATCGACGAGTTCTATGCCGACCTGAAACCAGAGGATAAGGCCATCAAGGTGCGCGAGCTGTCTGAACGCTACGGGCACACTGCCATGGTGGGCGACGGGGTCAATGACGCGCCTGCCCTGGCTGAGGCCACAGTGGGTGTGGCAATGGGGGCAGCCGGCACGGATGTGGCGCTGGAGACGGCCGACGTAGCCCTGATGGCCGACGATTTGGAGAAACTGGCTTACGCGCTGCACCTGGCCCGGCGCAGCCAGTCGGTGGTGAAGCAGAACCTGATTCTGTCGGTCGTCGTGATCAGCGTCTTGGTGATCGGCGCTGTGGCCGGCTGGCTTACCCTGCCGGCGGCGGTGTTGGCGCACGAGATCAGCGAGTTCGTCGTGATCGGCAGCGGGCTGCGGATGTTGCGGTCTTAAAACCGCGACGCACACATACCATACAGACGTCTACTCAGGTCTTTGTACGGATCTGAACAACTTCTTAATAATCTTTCGCCATACTGAAGATGACCGTTGATAAGAATCGACGAACACGTTCAAACGAAGGAGTATCAAGATGAACAAGTATTTCAAGCTGTTGCTGGTCTTCGCCTTTGCTGGTGTGTTGTCAATCGCTCTGTTGGCCGGCTCTGCAATGGCGCAGGGCGCCACTCCCACTCGCCAATACTATGGCGCCGGGTGCTATGGCATGGGTCCAGGCACGATGGGTCACGGCTCGATGTACGGCGCAAGTACGGGTATGATGGGCCAGGGCATGATGTACGGTGCAGGTCCCGGCATGATGCGCATGGGCGGGATGCGCGGCATGGGCCAGGGGGCATACAATTCGGGTATGATGGGCGGCGCCTGGTCTACAGGAACAGAGATTACCGGCACAGTACCCCCCGGTTGTCCGATGGCCGGAGCCTGGGGCGCTACGAGCACACTGCCGATATCCCTCGAACAGGCCCGGATCAACGCAGAGCAGTACCTGGCGGACAACGTGCCGGGTGCGAGCCTGGCTGACACCCAGCAGGTCTATTGCAACCACTACACGTTCGACGTGCTGAAGGATAACGAATCAGCCGGCAAGCTCAACGTGAATGGCTACACGGGTCAGGTCTTGTATCTGGCCCCGTAAGGCCTTCGGACTGCTCACAAGACATCACTTCACCCGATTGGAGTATTTGACCCCTGGGCCGCATGGAATATGATTGTCCATGCGGCCCGTCTGTATCTTGAAGTGTGCTGAGGCGCGAGGCGGCGATGGCCAAGACCATCCTGGTTGTGGACGACGAACCTAAGATTGTGCAAACTCTGCGCGGTTACCTGGAACATGCCGGCTTCCGGGTGGTGGCCGCGTATGACGGCCAGGCTGCGCTGACCACGTTTCGCCACGAAAAGCCTGATCTGGTGCTTTTGGACTTGATGCTTCCTGGCATCGACGGGTTGGACGTCTGCAGGATCATGCGGCGCGAGTCGAAGACGCCGATCATCATGCTGACTGCACGGGCTGAGGAGGCGGACAAGCTGATTGGCCTGGAGCTGGGCGCTGACGACTACGTGACCAAGCCTTTCAGCCCGCGCGAAGTCGTGGCGCGGGTGCGGGCCGTGCTGCGACGCGTGGAAGATGCAGGGCAAGGCGGCGAGTTGCTGCGCATCGGCGACCTGTCTTTGGACCTCGCTTCGCACCGGATAACACGGGCCGGCCAGCCGGTTGAATTGACCCCGACTGAATTCAGCTTGCTAGCGACGCTGGCTCGCCATCCCGGGCGCACCCTGAGCCGGGCGCAGCTTCTGGCTCTGGCTCAGGATAACCCCTACGAAGGCTACGAGCGCACCATCGACGTCCACATCCGAAACCTACGCGCCAAGATCGAGCCTGATCCTAAGCATCCTCGCTACGTCGTGACCGTTTATGGCATCGGCTACCGCCTGGAGGAGTGGGACGATGCTACGTAGCCTGTTTTTCAAGCTCGTAGGCGCGTTTGCCCTCATTATTCTGGTATTGGCTGTCGTCGCCACGCTGCTGGCCAACAGGGCCACGACGGGCCAATTCCGGCTGTACTCCGACCGCAACGGACAACTCTGGGCGCAAAGGCTGGCGCCGACGCTGGCGGCCTACTACGAGAGCGCAGGCAGTTGGCAGGGGATCGACAACGCCCTTGCGGCGCCAACAGGCAATATGGGTGGCTGGTGGATGGAAGGAGATATGATGATGGAGGGGGGCATGATGATGGACGGGACCATGATGGGAGGAAACGACCCAATGGGCCGTTCTGGCATCACCGGCGGCTCCAGCGCGGACGTCTGGGCAATGATGGGCCAGCGCCTGATCCTGGTCGATGCTGTAGGCCGCGTGCTGCGGGACTCGGCGGGTGAACTGATGGGCGCGACCCTGTCACAAGACCAGTTGGCGGTAGGCGCGCCCATTAGGGCCAAGGGGCAGCAGGTTGGATCTGTGCTGGTTGTGGCCTCCGCGTCCACTCTACCCGCGACTCCGGCCGGGGAATTCCTCAGCGGAGTCAATCGTTCGCTCGTGCTGGCAGTGCTGGCGGCCGGAGCCATCGCCCTGGCGCTGGGTGGCCTGTTGTTCTTTCAAATCACGGCCCCCATTCGCCGGTTGACTGTCGCCGCGAGCGGCATTGCGGCCGGCGATCTCTCCCAGCGGGTGGAAACACATTCACAGGATGAGTTGGGCCAACTGGCCCAAACCTTCAACCGCATGGCCGACAGTCTGGCTCAGGCTGAAGCCCAGCGCCGGCAACTGGTAGCTGATGTAGCCCACGAGTTGCGCACTCCGATCAGCGTGCTTCAGGCTAACCTGGAGGGTATTCAAGACGGTGTCTTGCCTCTTGACGCCGAACAGGTTGCTTCGCTGTACGAGGAGACGACCCACCTGAGCCGCCTGGTGGCCGACCTGCACCTGCTCTCGTTGGCTGAGGCCGGTCAGCTCAAATTGGAGCGGACAGAACTGGATCTGGCGCGATTGATTGGCAAGATAACCGCCCGGCTGAAGCCCAAGGCTGCGGAGAAAGGCATTGCTTTGCGGGTGGAGCTGCATGCAGCGCCTTTGCCACCAGTCGTGGTTGACGCCGACCGCATCACCCAGGTGATCGCCAACCTGGTCGAGAACGCGCTGCGCCACACGCCAGCCGGCGGAGAGATCCTTGTGCACGCAGGAGTCCGCGGTGACGAGAAAGCTGCTGGCCGTTCGCCGAGAGGCCAGCAGCCAGCGATAGTGCTGGTGTCAGTGAGCGACACTGGCGGCGGGATCAGCGCCGAGGCTCTTCCACACATCTTTGACCGATTCTATCGAGTCGACGAGTCTCGCACCCGTATTAGCGGCGGGTCCGGGTTGGGCCTGGCCATTGTCAGGCACCTGGTCGAAACTCACGGCGGCCAGGTATGGGCCGAAAGTCCGCTGGGCCGTCTCCCGAACGGCCTGGACTACGGAACACGCATCAGCTTCACACTGCCGGTGCTCCAGGAAGTGCTTACGGTCTGAGGCTTGCCGCTCTCGTGGCGATAAGTCGAGCGCCGAAGAGCCAGGACTGGCAAAGAACTTCCCCGCTCGCCCAAACCACGTCAAGAGCACATGGTTTAGAACTTTACCAGGAATGCCGTAAAGTACATGATCGCCACGCCGGCCACCACGCCGCTCAAACTGATCCAGTTCACGGCCGGCCGCCCGGCGCGTGCATTGTCGCGGATCACCATCTTGCCCACTTCCCAGATGACCTGCACGATGGCGCCGATGCCGATGGCCAGGAACACCGTTGCCAACACTGGATCGAAGGCGTAGCCACCGAGCAACGTGCCCACGATAGCCGGCCCGCCAGCCAGCACGGCCAGGGCAACGAAGTGCTTCAACCCGGGCGAGACCCGCACCACAGGCGCGGCAATGGCAACCCCCTCGGTGATATTATGCAAGGTGAAACCCAGCACCAGGAAAGAGCCCAGTGCAGCCTCACCCAGGCTGAAGGCCGCACCGATAGCCAACCCCTCGCCCAGGTTGTGAAGGCCGATGCCAAGGGCGATGAGATAGCTCACCTGGAGGGGTGTGCGCTCGCCGCGCCGGCTGCTCAATGCCAGCAGCGTGCCCAGGGAGATCAGGCTGACGAAGAGGACCATGGGGACACCTTGCCAGAAAGCCGGCAACTCCGCAGCGAACTCGGTGGCGTCGAGCCACGTACTGACGGCCAGGAAGATCAGCAGGCCGACAGTCAAGGAGAGGACGAAGTTCATGGCGGCGTTGCTCAACCGGCGCATGAAGGGATACCAGAGCATGCCCAACATCACGGGCACGATGCCGACGTACAGACCCACCAGAGCGAAGCGCAGAAACAGGCTGGCCGAGGGTCGTGGCGATTCCACAGCTACCGCGATCTCGGCGTCAAACGTGGCGCCCAACCCGCTGACGAGCCGCACCACGTGGGCCTCTTCAGCCACCCAGGGATAGGGAATCGTGAACGTAGATCTGCCCAGCCGCGGAAGAGTGGTGGAAGGCTCGGCCGTGAAGCTCCAGTAGGCGTCGTCGACCTGCACTTGTGCCACGGTGACCGGCTGTGGGCCGTCGTTGATCACCTCGATCTGGATCATGCCGGGCTCTGGCAGAATCACACGCTGGACGGTGAGTTTTTCCACGGGTGGTCCTGCCAGCTCGCGCAGACCCCCACCTGTTGTGACAATAAGAGCCAGAATAATGCCCAGCAGCAATAGGGGCGCCAGAACCAGCAGCCAGCCGGCGCCGGAAACTCGCTTTGATAGCTCAACCTGTGTCTTTGTACTCATGATCCTGCCTCAACACGCCAGGGCACCGTGGCGCCCTGTGTACTCCTACGGTCCCATGTCTCGTCCATTCCGACCTGGGCGAGCGCAGCCGGAAAGTCCTCCGGCTGGACGATGTTGAAATTGCCCATCCAACCCAGCTCGGCGAACTCGCTGATGTGGGCGTGGTACATATACTGTCCTGGCCAGCGGTAGCGGAACTCCAGGATACCGCGTTGCGCCTGGGCCTGGATGATCGTGTCCACCGTGCGCAGCGTAGGTTCGAGAGTCGTACCGTGGTCGTAGTAGTCAAAGAACTCGGCGTGCAGGTGGAAGGAGTTAATGGGGTCGAACTCGACGATGTTGATCAGGTAGAGGCGGATCAGCTCCCCGACCTGGGCGGGGATGGGGCGACGGGCGTAGACATGGCCGACCGTGTTGACCGCATAGACCTCGTTCTCGCCATCGAAATTGGTGTCAAAGGCGTTCATGACCATGACGAACTCCCTGGCCGGTGGCCGGCCGGCCTTTGGGTCGACGATAAACGCGCCGTACAGTCCCTTGTGGATGTGGCGCTTGAGTGGGTTGGCGTGGCAGTGGTATAGATGGCAGCCAAACGGCTCGGCATCGAACTCATAGGTGAACGTTTGGCCGGTGGCGATCTCGCCCGGCCCGGCGCCAGGCACGCCATCCATCTCGAAGGGGTGGACGCCGTGGAAGTGCAGTGTGTGGGGATGGACGCTGGCGTTTACAAACTTGATGCGAATGTGATCACCCTCTGTACAGCGAATCGTCGGCCCCGGCACGCGGCCGTTGTAGGTCCAGGCCGGAAAAAAGACGCCGGGTGCGATTTCGATGTCCTTGTCCACTGCAACGATAGTGTACTCCCGAAGCGTCTGGCCATTAGGTAGTATGCTGACCTGGCCGTAGTCCCAGTCGACGAGCATCTGCATCGGGTCGAAGCCGTTGCGGACGTTGTCTACCTCTCCCACCATGCCCGCCGCGCCGTGTTCCATGGCATATGGACTGTGGCCCGTGTGACCACTGCCGGGTCCCTGAGCTAATGGTCGGGCGATGGATGGCTGCGACAGCAACGCGGCTCCTGCCAGGCCGGCTGCCCCTGCCGCGCCCGCACGCAGAAAGTCGCGTCGTGAGAGAAACCGGCGCATACTCTGTGACATTGAGAACACCTCCATCTGACAAAAATAAGGGTAGACGAAATATATATTTAGTATAGGCTAAATTTTCTTGAGTATAATTCACTTGCCAGGTAGAGTCTGGAATTAAGATTACAGAACTTCAGAGCACAAGCACGCAACTACAGGGCTGAACGGTCGTGGCGCTAGCCTGCACAACCAAGCGACACATTTTATGAAGGGTGGTGACACCGTCGTGCGAGACCCTGCGCGTGGAAAACAAGCTGCGCTGCCAGCCCGGTGGGTTGGCAGCGCAGTGCTATCAGGATTGCCCTTGGACGGGCATACGGAAAGCTCAGTACAGCGGCAGCGACTCCCGTATCGCCGTGCGCAGCAGCTCGGCTGTGCGTGCGTCGAAGCTGGGCAGGGTGTTGACCGTCGCCGCGTCCAAGAAGTGGCCGAAGACGTACTGGCGGGCATCCGCGCCGCCGTTGACCGGCAGGCTCACCCAGCCGGCGTCCGACTCGTAGGCCGTGCCGATGTTGCCGGCCTTGTGCGCGAACTGGACGCCGTTCTTGAAGGCCTGGATGTCGGCAGCCGGCATCTCGATCAGCGCGGCCTCCTGGTCGACGATGGCGTTGATCGCGGTGACCAGCGACCCGTCGTTGGTCTCGTTGAGCATGATCTGGACGAAGGTCGTGCGCGTCGGCTCCGGCAGCACCGCGTCGTTGGTCATGACCTCCTCATAGAGCAGGGCGGCATCAGCCAGAGTCAGCGTGTTGTAGGGATTGTTGGCCACGTTGCCGCAGGCGAACTTGTGCTGCAAGGCAGTGGAGTTGCTCATGCCCACCGTGATCCAGGCCGTCGTGTTCATGGCCGCGCGGCCGGCGCTGGGCGTGCCGCTGCCGAACAGCTCCTGGATGGCGTTGGTGCTCTGGTTGTTGGAGGGCCGCATCATGTTGGTCAGCGCGGTTTGCAGCGTTTCGACCACCATGGAACCGCCGCACAACGCCGCCGTGTTGGCGTTGTCGGTGCAGTTGGTGCCGCCGGAGCAGACGTTGAGGTTGGTGCCGCCCAGCGTCACCGTGCCCGCGTCTACCGCGCGCATGGCATGCAGGTGCTGCACGACCTTGATGGTGCTGGCGGGGTAGAAGGCGAAGGTCGAATTGTACGACTCCATCACGGCGCCGTCGACCCGTTTCAGGTAGTAGCCGAAGGTTCCATCGGCGTTGTTGAGAAAGATATGGCCCAATGGCAGGGTGTAGAGCCGCGCGCCCGGCTGGATCAGCAGCTTGGATCCGGGCAGGATGCGCAGGTAGAAGTTGGTGAAGTCGACGTTGAGCCAGCGGCCGCCAAAAATGGTCACAGTCGCGTTGTTGGTGATGGTCACGTTCATCGGCGCGATGGCGCCTGCGCCGATCTCGCAACTGACGTTGATAGTCCAGTTGGCGGCAGCGGGCGGCGGGCCGCAGGGCGCCAGTTCCGGCGCTTGCGCGCCCGCATGACTGGCCGGCAACAGGCTGGCTGCCATCAGCGCCAACACAAGAGCAATTAGCGCCGGTCTGATGGGAGTCAAACAGGGTATCTTCATCGGGCATCTCCTTGCTGCACTTCAGGGCGATCCTGAGGGTGCGTCGGGTAGTATCGACCACCTGGCTCGGTCAGGCCCACTCCGGGGTGCTGCGCAAAGACCGGCCAGAGCGAGAACGCGCGAGGCTCGGTCAGGAGACCGGCCAAAGCGCGGACTTGTTTGCGGATAGTTACTAAGAGCCGGTGTAGCGCCGCGCCGTTGACGTGAGCCAGCGGCGCAGCGATCAACAGCGCGTACACTACTGCCAGGAACAGATGGTCGGGTGCGCTGCGGCCGGTGACTTCGTGTGGGTTGAGTCGGTGGGCAGGTGGGCGGGTGGGTGGGATACCAAGCGTTGGTTGGCAGCTTCACTGCGCAGCTGAGCTGCCCATGCGTCCAGTTGGGCTGCTGTTTGCAGCAGGAACCTCTCGCGCTGCTCTGGTTGCAGATGCGTCCAGTTCCTGCGCAGGTGGACGAAGAACTGGAGGGTATGTTCCGTGCGGATCGCCTCGGTGCTGATCCTTGGCCAGTGCTTGGGCAGCGCCAGGTGGTTGGTCATGGGGAGATTGCCGCCAAGCGCAACAGGTCATAGGGGAGACCAGCGCGGTAGCAGTTGAGGAGGACGACGAACTTCTTGGGAGACCAGGCAGCTTCGATGGGGATCACATCGTGGTAGCGGTTTCCTGGCACAACGCCGCGCCAGCAGACGGCCGTTTCATAGTCGATGGTAGCCAGGAGGTGCCAATCGACCGCGCGTTTTCCGCCGCCTGGATTGCCGTAGGCGCCATTCAGCCGTTGGCCGCTCACGTCGATCTTCCAGTCATGACCACCGAAGACCAGGCGGAAGTCATGGTCGCACGGCTCGCTGTAGCTGCTCAGGTTGGCGGGTGCGCGGTAGAAGTCGGGCCAGTTTCTGCGGAAGTAGTCCTGGATGGTTGGTTCGATGATGGTTGACCGTGCTCTTGCTTCTGCCACTCGATCGGCGGATGTGGCGTGTTTCTGCACCATGTGCGGCGCGCGCAACAGCATCTCTTTCACTGCGTCCGAGCCGACGCGCGGCGTCATGACGATCTCGTCCTCCCACGGTGAGTTGACCAGGGAGGGGATGAACCACCACTGTTTGGCAGCCAGGCAATGGGGCGCGCCCAGGTAGAAGCAGCCAAAGCGGCGTCTCGCCAGCATCTTCTCGCGCACGTCTTCGATCTGGCGGGGCCAATCGTAGCTCTGCTGTGCGTCTGGCTGGACGCCGAGTCGGGCGAGGGCAGCGACAACCAACTGCCGGTGGCCAAGGCCGAAGCGAACTGGGACCAGCGCTTGCTCGAGCTCAAAGCTGATGCTCTCGAACAGGTCGCCCATCGGCGTGTAGACCTTACCGGCCATTGCGCGCCTCCTGGATGCGCTGGCGGGCTGTTTCAACGATGGTCGGATCGATGTCGGCGCCGATGAACTCATGGCCCAACGAAACGGCCACAACCCCTGTGGTGCCGCCGCCGAGGAAGGGATCGAGGATGACATCGCCTTGGTTGGCGACGCGGTCGAACAGGTCGGCCATGCCGCTTTCGGACTGGCCCCAGTGGTGGAACCGTTTGTCGTTGTCGTTGACGTTGCTTCTGGCCACGTCGCCCAGCCACTTGCCGTTGTACTCGCCTTTGACGTACCACAACACCGGTTTCCAGAAAGTGTTGACGTTGCGCTGCCAGAGTTGCACGGCCTGGCCGCCCGGCGTCAGATAGCACAAGGTCCAGTGATAGCGCATGTGCGGCGCCATCAACTCCATGATCTCCCCCAGGTACGACTGGCCAACCATGACCACCAGCGAACCGCCCGGCTTGAGGGCGTGCGCAGCGAGTTTGGCGAGATCTTCGTAGACCGGCAGGAACTCACGCTCGTAGGGCGGATCGGTCAGGATCACGTCGATGCTGTTGGGTTCCAGGATGTCGAGCAACTGCGCGACGCTGGCCGTGTGGAAGGTGAGCTTGATCATGTTGGCATAGTCCTTTTGCAGGTGCTGGATCAGCTTCTCGAAAGCCTCCGATGGCATCGTTTCCTTGTCGAACGCGCCCTTGTCGATCCTTTCATAGGCTCGTTGGAGGTACTCATCTGGCAAGTCCTTCAGCCGGCGTGCGGCCTCGGTCCGCCAGCCGTTGCGCGCCTTGGCTTTCTCGGCTGCGGCCTTGAACTGGGTTTTGTCCATCTTGCCGGCGGCCAGGCTCTTGACCAGCCAGAGCTGCTGCTCAGCGGTGAGACAGGTGATTGAGCGGAGGAGACCCTCGGTGAATGACACAACTGTGTCACGTGCTGACACAGGGCCATCAGGCTCGGTTGACACAAATGCCGCCTTAGTTGTGTCAACCACAATCCTCCAAGCATCCGCGCATATGCCACGCAACGCCAGATAGTTGTTGACACCGCTGCGGCTCCACCGCATGATTTCGGCGATCTCAGCTTGTGTCTTGCCCAGGCCGGCCAGGCTCCAGATGAACTCGGCGTTGTCGGTCCAGTCCTGGGGCACCACAGCGTCATGGCCGGCGTTGCTCTCGTAGGCGATGCGGTACTCGTCGTTGGGCGTCAGGTCTTCGTAGACTTGGGCCGGTATCCTGGCGATCTCCAATCGGCGCGCGGCTTCCACCCGGTGGTTGCCGTCGAGCAACTTGAAGCCGTCCGCTGCCGGCGCAACGGCAATGGGGTAACGATCCAGATAGCCGCGTTCTTGCAGGCTGCGCATCATGCGCTGCACGCCCAGCTCGTTCGTCTTTCGGATCTGGATTGCTGCGGTGATCAGTCCAATGTCAATGGATGTCAGGGTGCTCATGCGGGGGGTCTCCTGAAGCACAGAGCTGGCGAAGAAGAGGTATGGAGCCCCACGCCAGCTCTGTGCTTTTGGTTTGAGTTTACAGCCATTCAGGAACCAAACTACGCCGTTCCTGTTCTCCGACAATGCGCAGTTGCGGGTTGGCCGGGCGACCGAACAGCCGGTGCAGCACCGCGCCGTCCACATGGGCCAGTGGAGCAACGATGAGCAGCGCGTACACGACTGCCAGGAAGAGCTGATCAGGCGCAGTCCGGCCGGTGACCAGGTAGCCGCCGACCATGTAGCCAAGCGCCACGGTGAGCGCGAGCCAGGTGGGCTTCACCCCGCCAGCCGCGTAACTGAGGACATTGACCGCGGCCACCACCGCTGCGGCCGCCACGGCGGGATTGAGCAGCAGCTCGTCGAGGCTAGGGAAGGTCTGCATCCGCAACCTCCTCATCGTACAGCACGGCACCAATTTCCTCAATCAGGGTCTGCACGGCCTTGACCTTGCTCTCCCGATGCTCTTCGAGTATGTCGGCGATGGCGGTGAGTTGCGCAGCCATCACATCAGCACTGTTCACGTTGGTTTTCTGCTTGCGCTGGCCTGCGGCGATCTCGATCATGTCCAGGATGGGGGCCAGCCGGCTGAAGTTCTCCACGCCCAGCATGTCGCGGTGGGGGTAGCTCAGGTCGTCCCTGTTATCCAGGCCCAGCGCGCGGGCGATGGCGTCCATGTATTCGCTGCGGGTTTCGTATTGCTTCATCTATACCTCCTTGGAGTGATGGTGGTCCGGAACCGGGTTCCGAAGTCCAGGGCAAGCTCTTCGGAACTGGTTTCGACAAGCTCAACCTAAAGGTTCCGCGTTGGCTAGGCCAGCTCCAGCTGAAGCAGCCCAGTCCAGTCCTTCTGCTTGATCAGGCCCACCGCCTGCCTGGCCCACGGCTGATCGACGCCGGCCAGCGCGGCGGTGACGGTGGTGGAGCCGCTCATGTCGATGTCCATGGCCTCCAGCCTGGCCCGCAGCCGGCGCGCGGCCTGGGCCTGGGGATCGACTGGGGCTGTGCCGTTGCCGCCTCCACCACCTGTCCCATTGCCACCGGCTGTTCCATTGCCGCTGCTGCCCGTGCCGCTGCCGCCACCCGCTGGGTCGTGGCCCTGGCCCGACGGATCGGTAGGCGGCGGTTCCGGCGCCGGCTGGCCCTTCAGCCAGGCCGCAAGGATCTCGGCCACGTCGGCGCCAGGGCGAGGGAACACCTTGCCAGTCAAGGCCGGGCAGCGGGTCTTGGTCACGATGGCGTTGTTGTCGATGTCCATGTCGATGAAGACATCAAACTCGTACTCGAAGCCATCGCGCTGGATGGGCGCCATGCCCTGCTTGACGACCTTGGTGCGCTTGCGGCCATCCTCGATCACCTCGTCCATGGCGTAGCTGGTCTTGGAGCGCATGGTGGCGATGACATGCAGGTCGCTGCGTAGGATGGCCTGCACCAGCCGGTTCTGCAGCTCGCCGGCCGGCCCCCAGGCGGTGTAGTCGTTGTACTCCCGGCGCTTGGCCAGCTGCTCCTTGATCTCCAGCACGCCGCCCGGTCCGCTCCAGGCGTGGGAGAGGCTGTCCAGGATGAGCACCTGGTAGCCGACGGCCTGCGCGGCGCGGATGGCCTCAACGAAGCGGTCGGGGTGGAAGGGGGCGTCCAGGTTGAGGACGTCGAAGTCGAACAGGTCGGCGTACTTGGATGCGCTGCCGTGCTCGGTGTCCACCAGGGCGATGCGGCCGCCCAGGGCGGTGGCGATGGCCAGGGACGTGAAGGTCTTGCCCGAGCCGCTGGGACCGGCAATGGCAAGCCTCAGCATGGCCTCAAACTTCACTGCTCGTTGGAACATAGGGCGCACTCCTGCGGGCGTGACCGCCGCGCGGTTGGGTGTGGCCGTAGGGGCGGGGTAGGTTGGCATGGGTGTTTGTCTCCTTTCGATTATATTCAGAACGCATGTTCTTTCCAAATTTGAAAGCATCGTGTATAATGATGGCGTGTTTGAGGACACTTATGCTTACAACTGCAACATTTGTTCCACTATGGTTCAACAGCGCGCCGCAGCCTTGGCCGACTTCTCGCCCGACGGCGGTCTGCCCGAGCACCTGCACCACATCGACCGCCGCGGCATGGGCGGCCGCAGTGACGACAGCCTGGCGGGCCTGCGCACCATGGGCGTGTCGGCCGAGTTGCACGCGCGCATCCACACTGAGGGCGACCACGTGCTGGACGATCTGCCGCAGCGGCCGACGCTAGAAGACCTATGGTAGCCCTGCGGCGTAGCCGCTACTGTGAGGCCCAGCGTGGCCAGAGAGAGGTTCGATGCCAGGGAAACGAAGCAAGAACGCTGGCTACATCGACCTGACGCGCGACGAATGGAACATCGTTACGGCGCAGAAGGTGGTGGAAGGCTACTGGTTTCGCGACCCCAGAGGTTGGTGGCAGGGGCCGGACGGCGTTGGGCCGCACCCGACGTTGGGCGTCGAAGTTCCTTACCTGCACTACCCGGGTATCCGCGACGCGATGATCGCGGCCGGCGTGGACGAACCGTACCTCCCTGCAGGAGATTGGCTGTTGGCCGAGTACGTCCATGAAAGCCAGATGCCACGCTGCACACCGACGGCCATCAACGGCTTCATCGAGATGTACTTGGGCGCGCACAGCACGCTGTTTGGGCATCAGCTTGGCATGTACTACTCGCCGCAACGGTATAACCTGGTGGTAGGGGGGCGTGGCGCGGGGAAGTGCCTTGTGGGCGACACGCTCATCACCATGGCTGACGCAACGGAGAAGCCTATCGCGGAAGTCCAGATTGGCGACCGGGTTGTCACTGTTGATGTCGCCACGCTCAAGCCGCGCCGCGCCCGGGTGGCCATGGTCATGAGACAGCCAGCCAAACCGTTGCGCCACATCGTCACACACTCAGGGCGGAACCTGCGCTGTTCGTTCGATCATCCCATCCTTACGCCTGCGGGCTGGGTGCAGGCATGGAAGATAGAGCCTGACACGCAGGTTGCTGAACTATGTGCCGGTGGACGAAACGTGCGATGGGTTGCAGTTGTTGCCAACGAGGCCCAACCAGCTGAACCGCTCTGGGACCTCACCGTCGAGGACGACCACAACTTCGTGGCCGACGGCATCGTCGTACACAACACCGTGCCTTCAGCCATCATGATGATGATCTGGACCGCACTACACCCCGGCGAACCCTGGCTGCACGTGGCGCTGTCCTTGGACCAGGCCAAGAAGGCCTACCAGGTCATCCTCGACCTGGCTGGCCGCCGCCACTACCGCTCCGACGGCACCCTCACCCCGCGCACCTTCGCCGAAGTGTTCATCCAGGATCGCCGCGAGTTCCCCCAGCCCGACATCTACTTCCGCCCCTGGGACGAGCATGACGGCGGCGAGGTGGCCGGCAAGCAGATGGCGGGCAACGTGATCATGTTCCGGCCCCTGGGCGACGAAGACCTGGAACGCCTGCGCTCCACCGAGGCCGGCAACGCGTCGGGCGACGAGATCCTGCGCGAGATACCGGACGAGAAGACCATCCGCCACGTGCGCGGGTGTTTACGCGGCCTCAACCCCTGGCTGCTGGCGCACCTGCCCGACCAGCGGCGCCAGCGCATCGGCCAGCTTCAACAGCTGATCGGCATTGCCAACGTGCAGAACGACAAGGCCACCATTGAACGATGCGAGGCTGAGTTGGGCGACATGGGCGTGGCGCGGCCCAAGCGCTTCTTCGGCATCGGCAACTCGGGCGAGCCGGAGTGGGTGTGGGAGGTGATGGACCTGGCTGAGGACGACCCCCGCTACGCCTGGTTCATCCAGGTCAGCATGTACGACAACATCCGCCTCTCGCCCGACGACCGCGCGGCGCTGGAAGAAGCCTGGGGCACCGACCCCGAAAGCCGCCAGGTGGAGCTCTTGGGCCGCCGTCCGTTGGGCCTGGGCACCGAGATCGATCCTGAACTACTGACCAGCGCAGTGCGCCATGACCTGGGTGGGCAGGTGGTGCAGGAACACCGGGCCTACGGTGCAGTCCACTACGCTAAGCCACCCACATCAGGCCACTACCACATCATCGCGGGCGACCCCGGCAAGGGTCGTCTCCCTAACCGCAACGCCTGGTGCGTTATGGCGCTGGACATCACAGCGAGCCCGGCCGAGATCGTCTTTTTCCAGATGGGCAACCTGGGCGCGCGGTCGAAGACCTACAAGCCCTACCTGGACGCATACCGACATGCGGTCAAGACCTACCCTGTCGTGTCGCCGGCCGACGTGATCTACGACAACGGCGGCCAGCAGTCGGGCATGCACGAGGTGATCCTGGAGGAACTAAGGCAGGATGCGGGCGGCGAGACGATCTATGGCAACCCCTATGACCTGAGCAACAGCATGAAATACAAAGCAGCCAACTGGCTGATCGATCTCTTGCGCAAGGGCGCGCTGGTGATGCCGGAGCTGCGCATCCTGATCCGCCAGGTCTCCAACTGGACCTTGCCCGACAAGAAGCTGGCTCAGGACGCGGCCATGACGCTGTTCATGCTTGTCAATCGCGCCTACTACATCATCTCCGATCGCGGCATGGGTTATGGCGTCGAGCAGCAGGCGCCCGACTTCCCCATGGACGGCGATGGGCATGCGGCCTGGGACTACCCCGAAGACATCGAAGTGCTGCACGATATCGAGGAGGTCACCTATGCGTAACATGCTGCTTACTCTGCCCGACCGGCTCAAGATTGCCTGGCGCGCGCTGCGCGACTGGTGGCACGCGGCGGTTCTTGCCTGGATCGACCGCTACCTCCAGCGGCACGACCAGGAGCGCGCGTACACCCTGCTGGACTTCGAGGAGCTGCCTGTGCTCTATGACGAGGCCGACATCCCGGTGCTCTTCGACGAGGTAGGCGGATTGGCTCAAAATCCGTGGCCCGAAGTGCCCGTACCTATTGACTATGGCGATTCCGGTGTGCTATCATGATGTCTGACACCAGCACGACAATTGAACTGCCCCTGACTCGGGGTGTGGCCGAACAGCTTCAGCGCCTGCTCGACAAGGCGGTGGAGCTGGGCTACGGCCAGATCGAGATCACAATCAACCCACGAGGAATAAAGATCATCGATCACACCGAGTATCGGTTTGAGTGGAAATAGCCAGGCTCACCCGACACCAGAAGCGGGATGCTGACAGCAAGGTTCAGCATCCCGCTTTTTTTGTTGCCATGTCGCTCTACACCCTGCCCTACACCACCGTGCCTGCGCCGCAAGAATACCGCGGGTATCTCCAGGCGCTCTGGCAGTTTCAGCAGCTGCGCTACGAGCTCAACTGGCGCCTGTACACAGGTGAGGCCTGGCTGGAAGTGGACACGCGCAACGCAAAGCGAGACCAGGGCGAGCCGCCGCGCAAATACCGGCTGGGCGTCAACGACATCGCCTTGGCCTGCAACATGCACGCCCAGCTCTTGTTCGGCGAGGTGCGGGACAACTCGGACCCGCTGGTCTCCTTCAAGGCCAAGGCCCGCAAGGGCAGGCCGGTCGGCGATGTGGCCATTGGACAGGCGCAGGACTTCCTGGACGAGCTGTGGGGGGAGAGCTCGTCCAGGAGGCTGCAATTGCAGGGTGGCGTGTCGTCGCAGGTCACAGGCGGGGTCTTCTGGCGGGTACGCTACGCCCTGGACCGGGCCAGCGCCTTCGACCTGTACCCCTTCAAGTTCGAGCCGGTGCACGCCGACTACGTCTTCCCGGTCTTCTCGTCCACGGGGAGGCTGAGCGAGGTCTTCGTCCGCTACCAGCTCTCGCGCGAGGCGGCCCGTTCGGAATGGGGCGTGTGGTCGAACGACTGGCCTGAGCTGGTCGAGTACCGTGAGCACTGGACGGGCGCGCAGGGCGGCCTGGCCGGCACCCTCTCCATCCACGTGGGCGTGGAGGACAACTGGAAAGAGGTCAAGGCCGAGCGCAATCCCTTTGGCTTCGTGCCCTTCGTCTACATCCCGCATGTGCTATCCAACGGTTTCTTCGGGATACCGCTGGCTGAGTGGGCAGGCGCAGTTGACTTGTCGGAGGAATACAATGGTCGCTTAGCCAACATCGGCGACATCGTGCGCCAGAACTCATACCCCTTCGGTGTGCTCAGGAACCATCCCACCGGCAAGCTCAAGCCCCCTTTCCGCATGTGGAAGGACGGGCCGACGGTGATGGACCTGGGGCCGGGGATGCCGGGCGAGCAGGGTCCGGAACTGGACTGGTTCGATCCCTCTGAGGTGACGGCCGGCACCATGACCTACCTAGACACCTTGAAGAAGGAACTGCGCATGGCCATGGCGATCCCGCCGGTGGCAATGGGCGAGGATGAGGGCAGCCAGCGATCTTCCCTCACGCTCATCACGCGCATGTTCCCCATGAAGAGCCACGTCCTGACCGAGCGCTGGCTGTGGACGTCGGCCATGGTCGATCTCAACCGCATGGCCCTGCAGATGGGCAAGATCAAGCGCATCGATGGCCTGGAGGACCTGGACGTGGCGGCCGTCGGCATCACGCCCAACTGGGCGCCCATGCTGCCCAGGGACCGGGCCGAGCTGGTCAACGAGCTGGTGCAGCGCGCGGGGGTCGGCCACGTCCATCCCGAGGACGCGCTGGAGCAGTACGAGGACACGCCGGTGGGCGAGGTCGAGGAGACGTACCAGCGCATCAAGGAGCACCAGGAATGGGAAGCTGACCTGGGCAAGCAGGAAATCGATGGCGTCCCGGCCCAGCCGGCGCCTTCGGCAACCACTACGAATTCAAGTAGGAGCAAGAACAAACGATGACAGCCAATTCCCCCCAACGCAGCTCAGTGCAGGAGCTGCTGCAGCCGCTCAAGGAGATCATGGAGCTGGTCGGCGCAGAGACGGCTGTGGAGGCCGTGGAAGCGGTGCGGCGCATGAATGCAGACCTGCTCAACCTGGACTTTCTGCTCAGCAACCTGTCGGTGGCCTCGGTCGTGCTGGTGGCCGATCGGCCGCTCTTCGTGCAGCTGCCGCCCAACGTGCCGCAGGAGCAGTATGCGCCAGAACAGCTGCAGATGGTGCGCGATGCGCTGGTGGAGGCTTCGGTCTCCTTGCGCGTTCCCCTGGCCCGCAGCCGGGCACAGCTGACCCAAGAGACCGATGAACAGTCTTGACGCCGGCTACCGCAGCCTGGCCTGCGCCATCATCATCCGGGCCGTGCGTGATGTGCGGGTACGCGATCGCTCCGACGAGGCGCGCGCGTTCCTGACATCGCCGGAATGCAAGGCCATGGCCCGCCTGGCCAGCATCCGCTGGACGGTGACGGAGAACGATATCGACCAGGCGGCCCTGCGGCTTGGCCGCCGGCGCCGGCGCGTGCTGTCTGCCAAGACCGAGACAAGGAGAAACAACCATGGGAATGAACCGCGGGCTCGTCATGATCCAGGCGGTGGTGGGCCATCGAGATACCACGCCGCAGTCGCTGTTTAGCCTGCCCTCCGGGGCGATCCCGCTCTACGCCATCGTGCAGACGGAAGTTGCATTCAACGACAGCGGTACGGACACGCTGAACTTGGGCATCGACCAGGACGATGACTACCTGGCCTCCGGCATCAGTCTGGCGGCGGTGGGCGGGCAGATGGTGGTCTTCAACCAGTCGCCCGAGTTCGGTCGGCAGGTGGGCGTGATCGGCAAATACACCGGCCAGAACGGCGATGCCACGGCCGGCCGGGCGGTGGTCAACCTGGTCTTTGCCAGCCCCTTCGAGCCGCGCTGATGCCGACCTACGCTTACGTCTGCGACACGTGCGGCGCGCAGCAGGAGGTGCAGCATCCCATGAGGGAGGAGCCGTCCGTGCGCTGCACGCAGGGGCACGCCATGCGCAAGGACGTGGCGGCCGCGTTTCCGCACGTGGCCTTGTTCTGGCACAAAGGTCAGGGCGTTGGCGACCGGCTAGTGATCAATGCAGCGCGCAGGAGGGGCACTGATGGCCATTCCGCCCTCGCCGGTCGCTCCGGGCCATGACGCCTACGAAACGCTGCTGGCCTACTGGCTAGCCCACGGCCGGCCGGGGGCCATGGACAACCTGGCGGAGGGTTGGCTCTACCGGGCCTACTGGCCGGAACCGGGTTCCGCGGGGCCGACTTTCGTGCTCTTCTGCTCCAGCCCCAACCTGGCCCGGGTGCTGGGCACCGTGCAAAACAGCTGGCGGGGGCGCAAGTCCTTGCCTATCGAGGAGGTGTGACAGATGGCCTACAAGCCTTTCAAGGTGCAGGTGGACACCCCCCGCAACCCGGTCGAGGGCGAGCGCCACGACGGTTTCTGGGAGGTGGTCGAGTACAGCCACGACGATGCGGACATCGCGCTGCGCTTTGCAGCCAGCGCGACGCAGCCGGTGCTGGTGAAGGAGGTCATGCACGTCGTGGAGGAAGCCTTCGGCGCCAGCGCGACGCTGGACGTGGGCGACGGCTCGGACGCGGACTACTGGCTGGCCCAGGGCGACATCGCCGAGAATACGCCGGGCAATGTCGCAGCGAGCCCGCTGGCCACTGTCCCGCGCGACGGCCGCTGGTACACAGCCAACGGCCAGATCGAGGTGACGGTTGGCGGCACGCACACGGCCGGCAGGGGACGCCTGCTGGCCTATCTGATCCGGCTCTAGCAGCCGCGGAAGGGGGACAACCATGCCAACGGACGAGACTCGTGAGGAAGACCTGGCCCTGAGCGACCAGGCCGCTACTCAGAGCCAACCCAACGTGTGGGAGCAGAGGTACAACGGCCTCAAGGGCAAGCTGCAGGAGGTGCAGAACCAGCTGGCCGAGGCCAAGGTCGGCTTCAAGGACGAGCGGGGCCAGTGGGACGCTGAGCGCAAGGGCTGGACTGCCGAGCGGGACACCTGGACCGCTGAGCGCCAGGGGATGCTGGAGCAGAGCGAGCAGCTGCGTCAGGCCCTGCAAGGGGCCGAGGGCATGATCGGCGAGCTGACAGGCAAGTGGAACACGCTGCAAACGCAAGCCGAGACGCTGAACGCTCAGCTCGCGCGCCAGCAGGTGATCCTCAAGTATCCGCAGCTCATCAGCGATCCGGTGGTCAAGCTGGTGCAGGCTTCACAGCTTGCGCCCGAAGACCTGGAGGCCACGCTCTTAGCGATGGCCGACAGCCAGCAGCAGCTGGTCAAGCAAGCCTATCAGGAGGCGCAGACGGGGGCGACCGCGCCGGTCAGCCCGGCTACCGGGCCGGCCAGCGCCAAGCAGGAGCAGACCAAGGAAGCCTGGAAGGCCGCCCTGGATGCCCTGCAGCAGGGGGACATGGCCCTCTACGGCCAGCGCTACGGCGAGTATCTGGCCAACCTGGACCAGTCCGGCCAGGGCCTGTTCGCCAGCCCCCGCACGCTCTCCAAGCCTATGTAAGGAGGTAACTCTCAATGGCAGTGGGGGACTTCGAGCGATATTACTCGCTCAACCCGATAGAGGCGTGGGACCGCAACCGGTGGTCCGTGGTGGATCCAGCGATTGCTGTGGCCTTTCGCCAGAACGCGCTCTTCTCGCCGCTGATCGACTGGGTGGCCCTGGAGCAGCTGGCCGCCGGCACCGGTACGACCAACCCGACCGAGATCACCACCGGTCGCGAGGCGCTGCCGGGGCACGTGAACCAGTCGCCCATCAACACCAGGGCCAAGTACATCACCGCCGACTACCTGGACAGCCGGGAAAGGAAGCTCAGGAGCCGGCTGAGATACGGCGGCAAGATTCAGTTCGAGCGTTGGGACACGCTGGTGAATATGTGGCGAGAAGGAGGCACGCGCGGCTTCATCGAGGGCATCCTGCGCGTCCACCTCAACAACTCGATCGTGGGCACCATGGAGAAGCTGGCGCGCGACGCGCTACTGACCATGGGCGCAGTCCACACCTATGCCGGCAACGCGACCAGCGTGGCGCAGTTGGCGGCCAACACCAGCTACACGCTCAACCCCAAGGTGCTGCGCGACGTCAAGCTGAAGCTCTCGGTGCGTTCCAAGTGGGCGCTGCAGAACTTCGGCGACTACGCCAACCCGATCCCGGGGTCCAACCTGTACCTGGTGATCACCACGCCGGGCGTGTATCACGCCATGTTCGACAACCTGAACAGCGAGTACGTCCAAAGGCTCACCGCGCTGGGCAACCGCTCGATCATGAACCTCGACATGATCGAGTACGAGGGCTTCCTGTTCATGCAGTCGTGGGATGCGGCCCTGTTCAACATGGGGCCCATTGTCAAGCAGGTGGCCGTCATCGAGCCGGTCAACAACGGCGACGGCGCGCCCAACCCGGACTCCGAGGCCATCGACGACGTGTGGTACGTGGGCCAGGGGTCTTCGAACATCAAGCACTACGTGCAGTGCACCAACTTCGAGGTGGGCGACTTCCTGCCCGGCGACTTCGTGACCATGCACGTGGCGCGCACCAACAGCTGGGGCGTGGCCGACGGCGTGGACGTGACCGACGGCTACACGGCGGTCTTCGAGGTCTACGAGGCCGATGCGGCCACCAACCGCCTGGTCTTCCGCACGCCGGTCATGACCGACTACGCCCAGCAGGTGCCCTATGCGTCTCTGGGGGGGCAGGCGGCCAGCGGATCGAGCTTCGCCTTCATCACCAAGGCGCTGCACGTCCAGCCGGCCTACATCTTCGGCGCGCGCGGGGGCTTGCGCTTCGCCATGCGCAAGCCCGTGCAGATCTACAACCCGCCGGCCGTCGATGACTTCGAGTCGACAGTACGCGTATCGTGGGACCTCATGGGCGAGATGAACCGCTGGAACACCGACCTGTGGGAAGTCCACATGACGGTAGGTTCGTGGGGCAACCGCGGCAGCGTGGCTTTGGGGTAAACCTATGAGCTGGAGCTGGCAAGAGTTCTCTGCAACCTTGGGCCGGGCGCTGGACGACGAGGACAGCGCCAACCCGGCCCACTCAGAAGCCGTGCGCCTGGACGGCCTCAATGCGGCCTTGCGCGCGTTGGCTGCGCATCGGCCGCTGCAGGCTGTCCGTACGCACAGCAACGTCAATCAGTTGGCCTGGCCGGCCGACTGCTACCGGATTGCGGCGATCATGGCCACGGATGAGGATGGTGTTCAAACCGCCTTGTCCACCGCCACGGTCGGCAATCCGGGCGACGCGCTGGGGGAGACGGGCACCTACTGGGTCTGGAACGGCGTGATCATGCTGGACGCGACCTACGCCAGCGTCACCCTCTACTACCACGCCTACTATCCCACGCTGGCGCTAGGCGCGGCCGACATCCCTGTGCCGATTTGGGCCAGGGAGGCGGTGGTCTACCGCGCGGCCGCGCAGTGTCTGGTGCCCAACCTGGCCAGCCGGGCGCGCTTGGGCGCGTTCCACGACCGCCAGGATGCGTCGCCGGTGCAGAACAGCCTCGTCCAGGCCGCGGACTGGTTCATCGGCCAGTTCGAGCGCATCTGCGCCGAGCATCGCCAGACAGGGGGCATGTAGATGCACATCTCAACCCTGATCGCACAGACTGTCGAACAACATCTGGAGCAGTCCCTGACCGTGGAGCTGCCGCTGTATGGCCTGGAGAACTACGAGATCAAGGTGGGGCGCCTGCAGGCTGACCCGGAGCGACCGGCCATCAACCTGATGGTGCATATCGGCAAGCCGCGCGACACCAAGTGGGTGGATGAGGCAGTGGGCGGTCGCTATGTGCGTTCAGGCAGCGGCGTGATGGCCTACGACCGGGGGGAGACCATGGCCATCGGGGAGGTGGGGGGAGGCCGCACCTGGCTCAGGCGCTTCACGGTGGAGGGGTCGATCTTCTTCACCCGCACCAAGGAGGATCGGGCCACCGCTAATGAGCTGGCCAACACGGTGCGCGGGCTGGTAGAGCAAGCCTTGCAGCCGGAGATCGTGCTGGGCCTGGAGGACGATTTCGGAGAGCGGGCTTTCCGCCTGCTCTTGAACGCCTCCAGCGCGGAGGAGCGAGGCGGCCCAAAGGCGCACATCTGGGACTTCTGGGTCTACTTCTCGGTGGAGACGGTGCGGCCCTAGCGAAAACAGGGGGACACAACTATGCCTGTATCTGGAATGAAAGCGGCCTTCGGCTGGGTGGGGCAAGTGGCCCAGGACGACCTGCCGGCGGCTGGTGAATACAACGCCAACGGCATGACCTGGCACAAGGTCCTGGCGGGCGATCTCAGTCTGCAGGACGACCAGCGGCCCTACGAGCCTGAGGTGGGCGGCTCGATCCTGCCGCCCGGCACCTACAAGAGCTCCTACTGGTCGGGCGGCCAGCTGGCCATGCGGCCGCGGCTGGCAGTCAACGCCACCAAGGCTAACGGCCTGGTGTCGTTGTTCTGGGTCTTCGCCGGCAGCGCGGCCAAGGTCGCCAGCACCCTGGTGATCACGCCCGCGACATTGCCAGCCGGTGTCTTGGGCACGGCCACGACGGTAGCCAACATGACCGGCCTCGCGGGCGCGCATGAAGCGATCATCTTCCCCGGCGCCAGCGGGACTGTGCTGTTCGGCTCGGAACAGGGCGACGGCGACAACAAGTGGCTGACCCTGCGCCGGCTGATCCCGACGCAGAGCGGCTACATCGGCGAGACCTTCCACAACAGCAAGGTGGCCAGTATCAGCCTGTCGTCGGCTGCGACCGGACCGATCGGCGCGGAGGTGAGCTTCCTCGGCGGGGCCGGCAATTCAGACCTGTACGACCAGTATGCGTTGGAGGCCTTCACCGGGCTACCCAACGCGGCCAACGGTTGGGACTTCACGTCGGCCAAACCCGTGGACACGATCCCCATGGCGGGCGGCGGCTATGTCAAGCAGGGCGCGCTCAGCTCGGACGAGACCCGCAACGTGCGTGATCTCCAGATCAACCTGATGGGCAACATCACCAAACCGCAGGATACCACCATGATCGGGCAGTTTGCCCCCGGCGGCTATTCGCTGCTGGGCCGGCAGATCACGATCAGCTACACCTTCCTGTGGGACAACCCCGATCTGTTCCGCCAGATCAAGCTGGGCGGCGTCAGCGGCACCCAGTGGAGCCAGGCGCCCTACAAGAGTCCGTTCTGGGCGCGCTTCCCAGATCTGGCGGGAACCCGGGCGATGGGCTTCTTCGCCCAGAACGTCCACTGGATGGCGGCTCCCATCGGGGTGCAAGGTGAAAGCCAGGTGCTGATGAAAGTCACCGGCCTGGTGACCGATGCGGTGGGCGCCCAGTGGGGGCTGTGGCTGGCTGCCGCCAGCTTGACCGACGCCGCCGTTTGGCCAAGCTAAGGTCACAGTGAAAGGAACGAACGATGAAAGGCTACGTGCGACTGAAGGAACCGGAGGAGGAGATCTTCCTCGGAGAGGGGGCGGGTTCTGCCCCTGTGATGGGCAGCGACACGCTGCAATACAGGGTGTGGGACCGGTCTGGCCTGACGATGTACGTTCCAGCTGACCGGTTGGTGACCATTCGGCTGGGGACAGGGCAGCGGCCTGCTGGGTACGAGCCCTGTCCCCAGGCCGGCCAACACGAATCAGGTTAGCGAAATGTCAATGTTTGTGCCGTACAGCCGAGAAAAAGTGCTATCTGCTCAGAACGCCTTGCTGGACAACCTGGCGTCCACGGCAGAGGTCACCAATACGTACACAGTGAGATCGGGCAAGGACGGGGTAGAGCTCGGCTATCTGCCGTTTGGTCATTGGTATCAGGCCGGTCGCGGCCATGTGTCCGTAAGGATCGGAACGACGCCATATGGCGCAATAGAAGTGCTGCGAAAAGTAGCAGCCCATGACCCTGAGCTGGGCGATAATGGGAATGTGCCGGGCGAAACAACCAAGGCGAGCACCGCAGATTGGTGCAACAAGGTCCGAATAAACGTGACAGGGACAATCGCTCGCTTCTGGGTCGACTGGGAAGAACACATCATCCCGTTTCACCCGCCTGGAATTGTGCTGACGGGACCTGTCAATGTCGAGCACTCCTATATCGACCCGAATAAAGCGATGTACGGCGATGAAGGCGTCCAATGGTTGGCGCAGGCCAGTCTTGCGCCCATGCTATTAGAATTGCCAGCCGGCTATCGCTGGGAAGTGTGGCGACGGCGGAAAAGTAAACATGAATCGAACCGTCAAATAACTACATCCGCCGATATGGCTCGTCAGCACTATGGCCATTTCGTGTTGTATGACCGGTTGAACTGGGGCGAACGGTCTCTCGGCCTTATCAAGCCAGGCGAATATCGTTTTGCAGTTTTCAACCAAGCAACTGGCGCTCGTTCATACCTCAGCCGTGACACGGTTCAGGTTCGCGGGTACATGCACTTGGTTTACATCAGATGATCTGTCCGTCGGTGCAACGGACAATAGCTGGCCGTCGATGCAACGGCCAGGAACGGACCGTCGACGCAACGGTCAGAAGCTGATTGCCGCCGCAAAGTACAGTAATCGCATGGAGGGAGAGCCATGATCAAAGCGTTTCTGGCGCCCCAACTACCTGTCTACGCCATTCTGCTGGATAGCATCGGCAATTATTACGATGGTGCACACTTCGTCCCGATCGGCAATGCTGTCTGGGCTGATTGCGCGATCCCGCTGCCTGAGTACCTGGCTGGTATCTACCAGGCGGCGATGCCGATGGCGCCGGCCGATTCGTATTCGTATGTCGTTTACGAACAGGCGGGTGAGATCCCGTCGAATGATGATCCTTTGCGCGGCAATGGTTGGTTGGCGTGGAACGGCAGAGCCGAAGTGGTGCCTGCGGAGCAAGACAGCGTGAGCGCCCTGCCCACCGCAGATGAAATCGCAGATGCGATGCTTCTGCGCGACTGGACGGCCATCACCGGAACCGTGCCGGACAGGTCAACGCTCAACGCGCTGCGCTTCATGCGCAACAAATGGATTGCGGAGGGAAGCATCCTGACCGTCTACCAGGAGGACGACAGCACGCCGGCTTGGACTGCCGCACTGACCGCAAACGCGATGGCGACGCCCATCGTTGGTGTGCAGCCAAATACTGAAGGACCAGGAGACCCAATACCAACATGAGTACTCCCGCTTTCCACTCTCCTTTTTGGCTGCTAGGACTGAGCAGAACACCCAGCACCGCGCTATTGATCTACGCCCAGCGCGTCATCGTTGGCGTTGCTGGTGAGGCGTTGGCTTTTTCACCCACAACAGGATCGGCTGGTGACAGATTGGCCAGATCGGCCATAGCGGGACTGGTGTTGCCAAAGCAAGCCGCCTCAGTGGTGGCCGGCGACACCGCCGCCAAGAGATCGCTTGCGGTTGGAGCAGGAGTGATCGCTTATGGCTGATGTAACAGTACGCTGGGCAGGGCCTGCTGATGCTGGTGCTGGTTCGACGTACAAGATCGAGTACACGACCAACTATCAAAACTGGGTGACGCTCAACGCGGCCCAAGCCGCCTCGTCTCCCTACATGTCGCCCTGGGCCGCGTTGACCGCTGTCGCGTCGCGTGAAGACACCGTGCTGATGCTGGCCAGCACTGGTGAATTCCCCAGCAGTGGTTACGGCTATATCGACGATGCGTTGATCCACTGGGGTGAAAAGACCAGCAACTCACTGACGGATGTTACCTGGCACTCTGGCTTTGGCAGCTATGCAGCAGGCACAAAGGTTTACCACGCCCACGAGAGCGCGCAGGTGACAGGGATTGCTGTCTCCTACCACGCTGTTTTGTTCAGGATCACGCACACAAATCCGCAGGGCTTGAGTTCGCCGCCGGCCTATCTGTGGTATCTGGCTCCACCCGTTGCGCCCTCGACGCACTGCACGGTGGTCACCAGTGTAAGCGGCGACCTGGATTTCGAGCCGCGCGTTGGCATCAGGGTTGAGGCCATGCTGGCACAGGACGTGGCGTTTTCGCTGGTTGGCGGGACGCATCTGGATCAAGGAAAGGCCTCGTCGAAAGTGCAGATCACCAATCCCTTTGGGTTGGTGTTTCATCAGTGCTGGCGGTCTTCCGCCCGCGAGGGAGTAGGCGGCAGCGATGTGCCGTATGTTTTCGTGCTGGATAGCGAAACGTCTGACAGCAAAATGACTGTGATCGCTGAAGAAATCCCTGATCTGCCCTGGGTGCTGTTGGGACAGATCGTCAGCCAAACGCAATGATGGGTGTCTCATGACAAAAGTCAGGACCAAGCCAGTCGTTGAAGAGACGGTCCATAACCAAGGGCTGGGCGGTGTGAAGGTGACGATCCAGCTGCACACCGAACGGGGAGGGGTGGACGTGGTCATTTCGTTGCCTGGGGCCTGCGCCTGGCAGGGTCGCATGCTGGATCGGGTACAGCGCTTCGTTACCGATGAAGCCGGCCGTGTGGTGGTCATGCTGCCGCCTTCAGACGAGATCAAGCCCTTGTCGCCTCGGAACCGGGTTCCGGTGCCGTACAAGATGGAGTGCGTCCCCGTGGGGACATTGACCTTTGAGGTGCCCAACGTGCCTGAGTGGACGTTGGGCGCATAGCAGCTTATCTGCCAGGCGCAGACGGAGTAACGGCTTCGCACTTGCGAGGCCAGCATACGAACGAAGGAGACGCGCACGATGACGACCGTAACAGGACAAGTAACAGCTTCCAGCGGGCAGATTGCTGCTCTTGCTGTAGAGATGGCTCATGAGTTGCCGTTGGACATCAAGGCCTTTGTCCGGCGCAACAGCAACAAGAGCGTCTGGTTGGCCTTGCAGAACGCGCACGAGATGCTGCTTGAGATGCGGCCTGGCGATCGCTCGCCTGCAGACCGGCACTACGCCGTGACGATCACCGAGATGGAGAAGGTGATGGCCTACTTCCGGGTTTTCGTCCTGGACGGCTATGCCGGTGAGGCGCCCACCACAAGGAACTATGCCTACACGGTTCCTGCCGGCGAGAACGGCGCGCCGCTGTGTCCCTACTGCGCCGAGGAGATGATCTGGACGCGCATCGAGACCCATGACAGGTCGGGTTGGATCAAGGGCTGGCTGTGCGGCTGTCAGTTCGAGGACGCGGTGACGGAAGCGGTGGAGTAGCAAGGCGAAGATCTATGCTTCACATTTCTGAAGGAGTTGAGGTTCTGGTAGGATCGGTTGCCATGTTTCTGGCGGCCTGCGTGACGTGGCTCATCATGGATGCCATCGTAGGCTACTGGTACGACCGGGCCTATCGGCGCAAGTAGGGCCGCACTTAGCTGTCGACCAACCAACCGAGCGAGGGAGAGCGAGGCAGCGATGAACCCGCCTGTTCACTTGGTGATCAATCTTGGCGACCTTGTAGGCTTGACTTGTGCGCTCTTGTTGGCAAGCGCCGTGGGTTTGTACGTGCTGGCCGGCAAGGCAAGCGAGTTGTTGGAAAAGCGCAAGAACCGGCAGTAGCCGGCTACTAATACGAACGAAGGAGACCGAACATAATGATCGCTCTCATCTCTCGCTGGATGACCGCTTTTAGACTTCGTAGGAAGCCCTGCTCGGTTTGTGGGAAACGAATGAAGTTTGTTCAGCGAGATAAGCTTAATGGCGGCAAATGGTATCGGTGCGGTTGCATGCAGATGTGGAGCAATCGATAACTCACACGAACGAAGGGGGAACGAACGATGGCATGGGATGTTTCCAAACAGGTGACGGAGGTGTCGCACACCTTCAAGAAGGCGATCCCCGCGGACGCCAAGGTCTCTTTGCGCATCGGCAAGGTGCGGCCGGGCGCCAACGCGATCATGGAGCAGACGCTGTCTGACGCCACCCTGGTCTACCGCGCCGGCGCGGTGGAGCAGCGCCAGACGGTCCACTGGGAGCTGGTCAAGTTCACGGCCTGCTGGCTGACCCACATCGAGGCGGTGGGGCTGGAGAAGAACGGCGAGCCGATCTTCCCGGTGCGCAAGAAGGCCAGCGAGGAGGTTTCTCGCGATGCCTTCGCTAAGGCATGGAACGAGCTGCTGCCCACCGAGATCACCGACGAGTGGATGGCGGCGGTCCTGGCGGCCAACCCGCTGTGGTACGACATGCTGCGCCTGTACATCCCGCTGTGGTGGGTGCGGGAGTGGATGCCGGAGAAGCTGGAAACGGCTGAGGACGAGGAGACCGGCGAGAAGCGGGAGCAGGCCACCAAGGGTGAAGACCTGGGGGAAGACTCCGGCGCATAGCCAGCGAGACGCGGGAGTATCTGGACGGATACGCGGAGTATCACAGCGCCGCCGAGCGGTTCGGCGACGAGGTGGACGAGTTCCCGGAGGAGATCCGGCCCAAGCGGCCCGTCCAGCCCGCCTGGCTATCGCTCTACATGCAGTGTAAACGGTTCAGTTGTCTTTTGGTCGAGGGGGGACTGCTCGACCAGCCGGTGGAGGCCTGGCAGTCCGTCATGGCTGCTGGTGAGGCTTACGAGGCGTGGCTGTCTGAACGCCGCGAGCAGCAGAGCAACGTGGAGATGACCGATGCCCTTCTCAGGAAGTCCCTGGGGTTACGATGACGAGCCGCTCTTTGACGAGCAGATGTGGGAGGATGACCCGTTTGGTGATCCTGCCTCGCTCTCGATCTGGCGGCCGCGCGATCCTGACCCCTGGTTCACGCCCACCCTGCCTGAGCGCAACGCCTATCGCGCCGAAATGCAGCTCATGGCGACCGTGCTCAGCAAGGAAAACCTGCAAGGCTACGCGGAGGCCATCGCCCCCAGCGGCTTCGGCGCGGACTACGCGCCGGCCGGGCTGGAGTGGACCAGATGGGGCGACTACCAGCCGCGCTCGCGCGTCGGCTTGAGTTCCTGGGGTTGGGAGTATGGCCTGAAGGACCCCTTCCCGATCCTGGGCGGGGCCATCATCTCTCCCACCATCGACATCTTCACCCGCCAGCGGGAGCAGGAGTATGACGAGCAGGGCCGCCCTTTGCACGATCCCTACCAGCGCGTCAGTTCAGGCCTGGTCTCCGGCCGGGCCACGGTTGGCCAGATCATGCAGCGGGCCGCGGAGCGAGGCAAGGCCGAGCTGGAGAAGCTGGTGGCTGCGGGCATGTCCGTGGGTGAGGCCGGCCTGCTGGCTGAGCGCGTCGCGCGCCAGTCGGTGCGAACGCAAACCCAGGCCTTTGGCCGCGCGGACTTCGGCGAGCGCTGGAGCTACCCTTATGGTCTGCGCAAGGCCATCGAGTACAGCGCCAACATCCGCTTGCACGGCGACTACGGCGTCGGCCCCAAGGACCTGTTCGGCGAGCTGGGCAAGCTCGGCTACTTCACCAAGGCCACATCGCCCTCGGAGGATCCGGAACACCCTGAGCGCGGCGCATGGCAAGCCTACCACCTGGACAGCCTCTACGCCCTGGGTTGGTTCCGCACGGCTGACGGCGGCTTCATCACCGGTTCCAACAAGCCGGCCAAGCGCCGGCAGTTGGGTGTCCAGAAGCTGGCTGCGCCCGTGGGGGCAGATGCGCTGCTGCGCCGCGGCCGGCTGACCGGCGACCGGCTGCTCAACACCACGGCGGTCTTCCTCGACAACTATCCCTTCTCCGAAGGCTCTGGCGTGGTCGATCCCACCCTGGTCACAGGCTTTCGCGACTACCGCCCCGTCACCATCGAGCGACCCATGCGCGCGGGCGACGACTGGCAGGTGCGCTTCACCACGGTGGGCCAACGCGCTTCGGCTGGCGAGAGCATCTTCCTGGGCGAGCAGTACATCGGCGGCAAGTGGGAGCCATTGGAAGAACTCAAAGGGATCGAGGGCGTGTCCCAGAGCGTGTTTGGCCACCGCAAGACCAAGTCGGGGTATCAGGCGCTGATCGAACGCGACTTTCCTTTCGAGAGCGGCACAGCCAAGCTGATGCACCACGGCATGAAGGCGCTCCTCTTCCAGTCCTCGGAGATCATCGAGCAGATGCAGGGGCAGGTGCGCGCCGCCGTTGGCGCTGGTCGTTTGCCTGGCGGTGTTGCCGATCCGCGCATGGTCTTGCCCATGCCCAAGGACTGGCTGCAAACCTACCGGGGCATGTTCGATCTTCTTCCCGAGGAGACCTTGCGCAGCATGGGCGTTGCCGACGACGTGATCAAGAGCAAGAACTGGCAACGGGTCGGCCCTGGGGTGGTGGACAAGCTGCACTGGTATGCCGAGCAGCACCGCTTCACCTTCGACGAGCGGCACGAAGTCCCGGTGTCGCGCCTGGGCGCGTTCACGCGCGTCGGCAACGCCAGGGACATCGCCTACTTAGAGAAGGGCGGCGAGCAGTATGCTCGCTTCACCGCCACCCACACCGGCTATGCCCTGCCCATCTCGGCTGGCATCCGCATGGAATATCCCGGCAAGCGGCCCAAGTATTCGCCGGAGGAGTTGATGCAGGTCGGGATGATCCTGCCCGGCGTCGCCAAGGGCTTGATGCGCGGCAATGCGGCCTCGCGCATCTGGGGCGTCGCCGCAGCCATGAGCGAGGGGGTTGTGCCGGCCGGGGCGATCTCCCATGAGATGCTGCCCTGGGTGTCCGCGCGTCTGGGCATCGACGGCTCCTTCGACGACGAGGGCACGGCCAGAACATTGGTCAGCAACCTGGCGCGCGAGCTGAGAAGTGCAAAGATGGGCCGATCGGCCATCATCGCACCCGATGGCAGCCTGCTGCCCGCGCCGGCCGACGTGCTGAGCAACTCGATCAAGAGCCTGTCAGGGCAGGAGCAGAGCCAGTTCGTCTCCTCCTACGTCCAGGCGCTAAAGCTGATGGGCACAGGCCAGGACGCTACCGAGGCGCTGGCCGCCTTCCAGGAGAAGATGCAAGGCTTCGTGGCCGGCCACAACGTGCGCCGGGACGCGCTGGGCGCGCGCCTCAAGTACGCTGCCGAGGGCACCTTCACCTCGCACATGGCCATCCCCGATGATGTGGTGGTGGCCGGCGAGGCGACGCTGCGCCGGTTGGCCGGGATCAGCCGCAAGGACCCGGAGGCTGCCCGCAAGCTGGACGCTTTCATCCAGCAGTTGGAGGGCGGCGACAGTCCCTTCTACGTGCTGGGCACCCGCCGGCCGGTCTCGGATATGTTCAACCAGTTGGGCGTGCCCATGCGCGTCGTCACCGAGCGCATGGCGCAGGAGCAGTATGGCGTGCCGATCGAGAACCTGGGCCGCAGCTATGCCGTCTCGCCCACTGTGGCGGCCATCTGGCGCGGCGACGTGGACGCCGACCGGGCGCTCTTGCACGCGGTCACGCGCGCCAGGTTCGATGACGTTGGCGGCTTCGTCGACGAGATTGGCCCAACGGGGGAGGTGTCCAGGCTGTGGCAACCGGGATCGGTTTCCTTCCGCACGCCTAAATCGGTGCGCGAGCTGGCGGGGAGAGAGTCGCTGATGGTGCGCCAGTTGGGCGCGCTGCGCGCCCATGCGCCTGACGCCTACCAGGACTACATGAGCAGGCTCGGCGGCGAGGGGATGCTCAACCTGGCCACCGGCCTGCGCGGCGACACGTCCCCTGAGGCGCTGCTGGCGCTGTCCGAGGCCCTGCACGGCATCGACGTGGACTGGAACGAGAGCCGCAAGTGGTCGGACGAACTCAAGGTCAATCCTGGCAAGAACTTGCCGCAGGCGTTTGCCTGGTATGCCGACGCTACCAAGGATCGGAAGGAAAAGACGGTCTTCACGCGCGAGGAGATCTTGGGCAAGTTCCAGGCTGACGCCAAGAGCAAGATGCTGATGGGCCGCGGCTACAACCGCTACATTCGCGGCCTGACGGCCATGGCCGGTTCGCCAGAAGAGTTGCAGGCCGCCGTCACCTTCGCCGCCAATGTCTACCAGAAGGCTCTGGACGGCCAAGAGATGACGCGTGGCGAGCTGATGCTGTTCAACATGATGGAGAGCATCGGTGCGTCCGGGGCCATGTTCGACAAGTTCTACAAGGAAGAGGGTTACATCTCGGCGGCCTTCGCCGGCGGCTCGGCCGGGATGGTTGGCCTGTTGGCTGACGCCATCACCACGGTGGATGCGCCCCCCTCGGTGCGCGCCCTGCTGTTCAGCCGGGATCCTGCAATTCAAGAAGCTGTCCAGACAGGCAGCGCGCGCCAGATCATCCAGGCCATCAGCGGCAACCGGGGCGAGGTCCCAGGCGCGCGGGCGTTCCTGGAAGATCCTGCGCGCGCCGGCATCTTGCCGCAAATGGTGCAGGCCCTGCACTTCTCCAAGGGTAGCATGCAGGATGTGAACCTGAACCCGGCGCAAGAGGCTTACGCCGCCCAGGGCCAGCGCCTGCGTTCGATGATCCGGGTGCTGGGGCGAGGGGAGAAAGAGGGCCTGCCGCTGGGGCTGTATCAGAAGAAGGACGCCAAAGGCCAGGAGATCGCCATGCCCGGCGCTATTGAGGATATGCGCACCATGGCCGGCTTGAGCAGCGTGGGTTGGTGGCGCGGCATGGCGGCCGAGCGCATGGGTTTGCCGGAGGCGTTCTTCTCCTCCGACGACGAGATGCGCAAGATGCTGCGGGAGATGGGCGTTCCCGACTTCGACAACCCGCAGACCGCCGGCAACGACGAGCACATGCTGGCCATCATCAACAAGAGCGAAGCGGAGTTGATGAAGTACCTGCGCACCGTTCCCAAGAGCCAGTGGCCCGAGATCATGGCCCATTGGCGCAGCAAGCAGCAGCCAGGCGGTGCGCCTGCAGCAGGGGCAAGCATTCCTGTGATGATCACGCGCGACATGCGCCAGCAGCTCTATGATTTGGGACTGAGCCGAACAGAGGTGGACGCGATGACGCCGCAAGAGGCGCATGCTCGGCTGTCGCAATTTGGAACCGTCCCGCCTGCGGCGGTGGGTGATGCTTCCATTGCCCACCAGGTCTACGAGGAATTCGGCGGTCATTCTGCCTTCAATGCTGCCGTCGAGTCCATCCGCACCTACAAGGCCAACCGCCAGCAGGGCGATCCGCTGATCCCCGGCGACCGGCTAACCCGGCGCGCGGTCAACGAGATCATCGCCCGCGGCGGCGGTGAGCAGGCCATGGCCGAGTGGGGCAAGATCATGGGCCAGTTCGGGGTGGGCTTCAGGCACCAGATGGAAGACGCGCCGGATGGTCCGAAGCCGGTATGGTCGCACAGCTATGGCAGCCTGAACAGAGGCCGACGCGGCAAGGTCTTCTCGATGCCCGAGTTGAGTGAGGAACAGTATGCCCAGTTCGAGAGCATGGTGGGCCGGGCGCTGGGCGGCGTCATGCCCGATCCTGAAACCTTTTTGGGACATCTGACCAACCAGTTCATGACCACTGTGCGGGAGAAAAGCGAGTTCGACGTACAGTCGCTGCCATCGCTCATGCCCATCTTCCAGCAGCTTATGGGCTACGGCGACGAGATGGAAGTCTGGCAAACGATGCGCGGGACGAGCAATATGCAGACACGGCTCAAGCTGAAGCCCCAAGGGCTCAAGGGCCACGCCAGAGAGCTGTTGGCTGATATGGTTCAGGGTGGACTGACCGAGGGTTACACGCCTCAGGTGATGGACATGATGGCGCAAGGATATCGCCACTCGGGCATTGGCCAGGGCATGATCCGCAGCGTGCGCAACCTCGTCGATGCCGACTTCGGCCGCATGGACATGAAGGGCGCATGGCGGCTGTGGGAGGATGCCCAACGGGTGAGCGGCGCCTTGGGTGAGGACGTGCCCGATGCCATGCTTGACCGGATGGACAGGCTCAACGAGACCATGACCCGGCTGACAGAAGTCACCGAGGAACGCGTCGAGCAAGGCCGGCAGGAGATCGGCTGGCGCGAGCAGTTCCTGAGAACGCCGGAGGCCCAGCAGCAGATGATGGGTATCAACACCTATCTCGGCAATGTCCAAAGCCGCGTCGGGGCGGGTGAGACGTTACGGCAGGAGGACGTGCGCCGACTCGGCAATATCTCTGAGCTGTACCGCCGCATCGGAACGCCCGGCGCGGGCGCTATGGCCGACAACATCGACGAGATGCTGGGGCAGCAGGAGTTTCGGGGACTGGCGCAGCTGGCCGGCCAGGGCGGCGGCGGCGGTGGCATCCGCGGTGTCTGGAGCCGGCTGTTCGGCCGCGGCGGCGCTGGCGGTCCTGACGGCGCGCCGGCCATCGAGAACATGTTCACCGAGCTGACTTTGGGGTGGACAGCCTTCCGCGCGCGGATGGCCTGGAACCTGGCCACCGGCGCCCAGCGCGGCTGGATGGACGACTTCTTGCGCACGGAGACATCGGCGGTGGGAGCCGCTCTGGCCGGCGGCGTCGCGCCTGGCGCAGCAGGCATGTCGTCCAACTATCTGTCCGCTCAGGCCGCCATGGCCAACGCCCGCGCGCAGATGGGCGAGGGCGCAACCCAGGTGTATGCGCCGCTGATGGCCGGAATGGCCGGCTTCAACGCCAGTCCCGGCATGGGTTCGTTCCTGACCATGCTCGGCACGCCGTTGGGCGTCGGCTCAGTGTCGGCCATGGGTATTCAGATGGTGGGACGGGGTCTCGAAAGTCCTGGGATCACGCGCGCGGCCGGCCCCATCGGTATGGGCTTGACCGGCCTCACCGGCCTGGCGTTGACCAGCGCCTACGTAGCCGGCGAAGCGCCCGAGTGGGTGCGCTACGACGACGGCAGCTATTCCCAACGGTGGCGCGCCCGGGCGCGTATGTCGGAGCTGGCCGCTGCTGACGATCCCGGCGTTGTGCGCTGGGCCTCGCGCATGGCCGGCGCCATCGAAGGGGCCTTGGGCGTCGAGTACGGCGCCGGCTTTGGCAACGAGACCGAAGCCATGCGGCAGATGGCTGCCGAGAGCGCAGCTTACCGTCCTGGCACGCTGATGCATGACGCCGACAAACTGCGCGGCTGGATCGCCGACACCTACGAGAACCGCGTTCCGGTGGACAGCGCATTGCAGCTGATGGGCAGCTTGTTCCAGATCACCGGCCGCACCGCACAGGATGTCTATGCCGCGCCCAATCTGCACGTAGGTCCAGGAGCCAACTTCAAGGCGCTGATGGATCGCTACGTCCAATACATGGAGGGCGGGGCCAGTCCCAGCGAGCTGTTCAGCAGCCAGGTCAGCGCGGCCGGAGCCGCGGGTGTGCCGCTTGGCCCGCAGACAGAAGCCTGGATGGTGCAGTTCGCCAATCTGGTGCCTGGCCAGCAGCGCCAAATGTATGAGCAAGCGTTCCAGAGCCTGTCTCCGCTGGCGTCCGCTACCATGAGGCCGACGACCTTTGACCAGGCGACGCAAGCCGTTGCTTTGGCCCAGTCAACAGGCTCCATGCAGCGCGCGGCCAGCATGGTGATGGGCCAGCAGGGCGTGGGCTGGTTCACCGGCACGTTTGGGCTGGAACAGGAGGGGGCTGAGGCCAGGAGCCTTGGCCGGATGTTCACGGCCATGCCTGTGGCCCAGCAGGAGACGATCCAGCGCTACGGCGGCACGCTCGGCTCGTCTATGGGGCGCATGGGATTGTCGTCGCGCGAGTCCGCGCTGTTCTCGATGGCGTTGGGCATTGGCTTCCCCAACGACGTGACGCGCGTCTCCAACCTGGTGGTGCAGGCCGAGTCGGTCTCTTTGGAGGCGGGCAAGGACGGCGCAGGGTTCAGGGATCTGGTTGCGCAGGCCTTGGGCGCAGGCATGGAAGGCAGAAGTGCGGCCGAGCAGCGCTGGTTCATGGCCGCGCAGTCCGGTGTGGCCGGCATTGCGCCGCAGGCCTTCCTGCCGGCCAGCCAGCAGGCCCAGCAGTTCGAGACTGCCTTCAGCCTCAGCGGCCAGGATCGCATCCGCTACACCCAGGCCGCCGGCATCCTGAACGATGTCTATCCGGAAGGGTATAGCCAGCAGCAGTTGGTCGACGTGGGGACCATGCTGCAGCGCATGACCATCCCGCAGGCGCTGATGAGCACGCGCGCAGGCGCTGGCATGTTGGGCATCGGCGCCAGCATGGGCTTGGGGCTGGGCTCGGCCGGCGCGCAGCTGATCGACACGTTGTTCGCTGGCGGGGCTGGCAGCATCCCCGGCATGACTGGCAAAGAGGTCAGAGCGCTGTCCGGCGTGCTCAGCCCCAGCATGTTCCAGTACATGAACGCAAACCAGATGGCGGGTCTGGTTCCCGGCATCAAGGGCGCGTTCGACAGCTACTACAACGATCCTGCTGGCCTCTCGCTCTACCAGTTCAATCAGGCGATGGAGGCGGCCACCGGTTCCACGCCCTGGGGCTACAGCGCGCAGCTGGGCTTCGGCCCTGGGTCGCTGACTGACAGTCTGGGCCGGCCGTATGGCCAGTACACGCCCTGGACGGCGACGGCCGGCAGGCTGGCTGGGACCAATTTCGCGCCGCTCTTCGACATGCAGATGAGCGCATCCTACGCCGGTCTGGGCTACGCCTCGGCGGCCAACGCGGCCCAGAGCCGCCAGTTCGAGCGCCAGATGGCCATGTCCCGGCTGAACTGGGGCAGCGGACCTTTCCAGCCGCTGGAGGCTGTCCAGGCGGCTATGTTCCCCGAGGGCGGCAGCGCGGCCGCGGAACCGGGTTCCGGGATGCAGGTAGGTGGATCGACCATCGGCTTTGCCCAGCAGGAGTCGGCCATCCGCCGCCAGATGTGGCAGGAGAGCCTGGCCCAGCAACGGCAGAGCATTGAGTTCTCGCGGCAAGGCTTGGAGCTTGCCCGCCAGGGTCTTGAGATCAGCCGGCAGGAGCTGGCGCTGTCCAGGCAGCAGTATGCCGTCCAGCGGGAGTACAAGCTGCAAGAACAGCAGGCCCAGCGCGGGATGCAGCTGCGCCAATACGAGTGGTCGGCTGAGGACTACGCCATCAAGGTGGAGCGTACCGGCATCACGCAAGCCTGGGCCATGGAGGACTTGCAGCGAGCGCGGCGCTACGCCACCGGCCGGCAGCGAGTGGAGATCGAGCGCCAGATCGAGCGCACGCAGATCACCCAGGGGTGGGAACAGGACGACCAGGGCCGCAGCAGAGACCGCGAGCTCGAGGTGCAGCGCTACCAAGATCAGCGCTACGAAGCTGCGGTCTCCTTCGAGCAAAAGTTGCATGCCCTCCAGATGCAGCGCTTCGACCTGCAGGAGCAGCGCCTCAACCTGCAAAGCTCGCAGTTGGCATTGCAGGAAGCGCAGTTGGCCGCCCAGGAGGCGCGGTTGAATACCAATGCGGTGCTGCAGGAGAAGCTCAACCAGCTGGAGGACGAGCGCTTCAAGGCGCAGTATGAGCAGGCCCAGGCGCAGATGGTGGACGACGAGAAGCTGGAGAAGCTGCGCAAAGCCGCGCGCGATGCCGAGCTGGCCTATCAGGCTGCTCAACTGGCCAACGCCGAGACCATCCGCGACGCCGAGCAGAAGTTCGCCGACGGTCTCAAGGGTATCAAGGAAGGCGGCGTGCTCGACAAGTGGATCGAGTTCTTCAACGCCGTGCGCGCGGGGCCGCCGGCGCCGCCAACCCCGCCGACCGAAGGTGCAAACGGCGGCGCTATCACCCCGCCCGAGCCAGCGGGTCCCAGAAGCGCTCAACCCGTGTGGCACACTCAGCCTGCTGTAAACGAGGTGGGCATTGCCCGTGAACTGGCGCCGGTCAACACCCAACCGGTGGTGGTCAACTTCGTGCTGGATGGCGAGGTGATCATGAGCGCGCTGGTAAAGCCTGAACGGCTGCGGCCGGTGGTGCAGGAGATTCAGAGAAGGGATAGCTGGCGATGAGAGTATCAGTCAATTGTAGCGATGCTTCGTGTTGGGAAGTAGTCGATCAGGAAACAGATAGGGTTTTGCACGATGTTGCTTGGGCTGACGATACAACCCAGGAGTACGTGCAGCGAATGCGCGACGAGCAAGGCGCTTACATACTGGATCGTGGCGTGCCGATGTACCGGCACGTAAGCAACAGGCGAATCGCGCTGAGACGAAAGGTTGAGGAAGAGTAGCAGTGGCACCAAAGTACTACACCGACGTAGATGAAAGCCTTTTGGACGATGCTCAGACCGCGGCTGAGACGCTACTGGACTTCTTCTACAACCGATACGGCCGCTTCGGTATCGACCACCGGACAGCCAACCGTTGCGCAAGTTCGCTGCGCGAGGTCAAAGACCTGTTGGGGCAAGTTCAGATAGTCGCCGAGTCTGTGGAACGCGTTCGGCGGGTTCAGCACGCGAGGCAGTAGAGGCTGCTGTGGGGTGGAGACAGCGAGGGCTGCTCGGGTAGCGCCGTCTGTGCGGGGTTGCAAGCGCCAAACGCTTTGCCGGAAGGTGATTGCCTTCGCCTCACCGTGGAGTATCAGCACGGGACATTGCACAAGCAGAGCGACCTGGCTCTCCACCCCACAGCAGCCAAGGGGAAGATGACGGATGACCATCAGCAACAAGATCACCATCGACGGCAGGGACTACAAGGTGCTGGCGGGCGGCTACGTGCGCGGCAGCAAGCCGCCCAAGACCGTGCGCAGCGGCGTGTTGGGCAACACCATCGTCTCGATGGGGCCGGGTGCTGCGAATCGCCCGGTCAAGGCTATCTTGTGGATACCCTACGCCCCAGAAGCCTACTCGCCGTTCGGGAGTCTGGCCGATCTGGAGGTTGCTGTCCTCAAGCCCTCGGTGTCGTACACCGATCACATCACCGACGACCCAGGCAGGTGGGGATCGGGAACCTTCGACATTACCATCCTGGACCTGGCCGAGATCCGCCACGTGGGCGACGCGCCGCGGCCGGAGCCGGGCTACGTGGTCGCCATCGAATGGACCAAGGTGCTTTCCTGATGCGCGATACGTCGATGTGGGTGGGCAACCCCTACACCAGCAAACCCTACGTGGCGCTTACCGTGCGCCAGCGCTACCCCAACTTCCGCTGGCGCAACGGCAATACCGTCTACGCGCTGCCTGGTCTGGGCGAGGACTGGGGCGACTCGCCGGGCACGGTGCGCGAGGCGCGCGAGCGCAACCTGCCCACGCGCTTTCGCTACGGCGGCTTCGTGGTGGCCGGCGACTCGGTGACGCTGGCCAACGGCAACATCCTGCGCGTCACATCGCTGGCTGCGGGCAACCAGGGGACGGACCTGTGGTGGCAGGAGATCAGCAGCGCCAGCCAGCTCACCACCTGTAACACGATCAGCCTGACCAGCCCGCCCAAGCCCTGGTCGGGCATCGCCCTGGCGCAGCACAGCACTCCCAACAGCGCCCGGTTGTTCTTCGTGCGGGGATCGGATGGCAGGCTGATGTACCGGGACTACACCGCGGGCTCGGGCTTTGCCGGCACCTACCAGTATGGCAACTCGCCTGTCTTCAGCGGCGACGGCATCGCGATTGCGCCCACCTGGCACAACGAGGGCTTCGTCATCAGCTACAGCCCGACCAGCCATGCTGTGACGTTGCATCGCTTTCAGGGTAGCACGTGGTCGAGCTTCACGATGCCGATGCGCTATCAGCAACACCCGCTCAATTGCCACTGGTTCGACGCAGTGCCCATTGCCGGCCAGCAAAGCCTGGTCACGTTCAACGTCAACGGGGTGCAGTATGCCACCATCTACACCGCAAGCGGGTTCCGCGACCCGTGGCCCATCGTGGCCTTCGACGCCGAGTTCGGCGGCGCGCAGACCCGCATCTGCAAGCTGACCAGGATCGGCGAGCGGGCGGTAGCTACAGCCTGGTCGCGCTTTGCCGGCTCCGGCGACGACTACGAGGTGTCGTACTATCATCTGCTCTGGAGCGACAACTACGTCCACTGGGCCATGCCGGAGGAGGGATACATCGGGCAGATGGCCTGCCGCGGCAAGCTGCACACCATCGGCGACACGGCCTACGTGGTCGGCGCCAGCCTCAGCTATGTGGGCGATGCGGTCGCCTGGCTGGGGGGCAGCGCCGGCGTGCAGACTGCCGTAGCGGGCAACGTCCTGGGCCACAACTTGATCCAGGATTTGGACAAAGCCAGCGACGCCAAGCTGCCGCTCCTGATCCCGGACAGCTTCGACAAAAGCCTGTTGACGCACGGCAACGAGCTGATCTACGGGATTGGCCTGGTGGGCGAAGCCGCCATCCCTATCGCCACCCTGACCCTGGACACACCGGGCAACGCGATCGAATCGGACAAGCAGACGATGGAGATGGTCTGTCGCGGGCCGCTCAAGCGGCTGATCGCAGCCCATGCGCCCATGGATCAGACCTTCTCGGGCACTGACGCCTACCACGCGGACTTCACGGTGGGCAACCTCTACGCGCGCGCCGGCACGTGGAGCCACGAGACAGCCGGGGTCGCTTACTGTGAGCGCCACGAGGGCAGCGAGGCAGTGGCAACCGTGGGCGTCCAATACGGCGGCCAGTTCCAGATCAGCGCGCTGGTGCGCGTGATCAAGACGCTGGACGGCGCGGCCGGCGGGGTGGTCTTCTGGTATGAGGGGCCGCAGGACTATCACCGCTTCCAGTTGTCGGGGGGCCAGGCGTCGCTGCGCCGCTACAAGGCCGGCGTCGAGACCATCCTGGCCAGCGCGACGGTCGCTGGGGGCCTGCAGGCGGGCACGTGGTATGACATCCTGCTGACCTACAAGCGGGCAACGATTCAGGTCTTTGTGCGCACGGCCGGCGGCGCGTGGCAGCAGGTCGTCGACTTCGCCAACTGGACTGACCCCGAGCCGCTGCGCTGGTATGCCGGGCTGTTCTGTGTCCTGCCCAGCGCCAAGACAACGCAGGCGCTGAGCCTGGAGGCGACGCACAAGGTCGATGTGGACAGGACCACCGGGTTTCCGGCGGCAGGCGAGATCAAGGTCAACGGCGAGATCATCGCCTACGGCAGCAAAACGAGCGCCCAGTTCGGCACGGGCCAGGCCTATTCGCTGATTCGCGGCGTGCGCAGCACGCGCGCCAGCCATCCCGAGAAGAGCCCGGTGACGGTGGCCGGCCAGCGCTTCGAGGCCGACCGCTTCAGCATCTTCCAGGACGGGCTGCCCTTGAGCGTGTCGGCAGCTTGCTCGCACATCATCACCATGGCAGGGGTGCCGTTCGAGCCGTCGGTGCTGGTCAACAACTCGGCGCCGGGCAACCGGGTCTTCCCTGAGCTGCACGGCCACGGCTGGGTGCTAAACGGCATCGGCTACGCTGTTCCGTTCTCCATGTCCTTTTGGACGGACGCCCCGAACCCGCCGCAGACCGGGATCAAGGTGCAGATCAGCGCTGCCGAGGCGGTGGTCTCGGACATTGCCGGCGGTGAGATCATGCGCTATCCCATCTCGATCCCTGCGGCAGGTTTGTGCCGCTTCCGGGTCGAGACCAACTCGATCTTTTTCTGGGTCGATGGCCGGCTGATCGTCGCCTTTCACATTCCGGGCAAGACCAGCAGCCGGGTGGGCGCGGTGGCCTGCGACGGCGGCGTGACCAACCTGGTGGCTCAGGAGCTGTTCGAGCCGGCCGAGGGGGTGGTGTGGGGCATGAAGGAGTCGGCGCGCGATGTGCTGCAACGCCTGCTGGAGGGCCGGGATGCATACTTGCGCGAGCGGTCCAACGGCGCAGTGCAGGTGACGCTGTTGGAGAAGCGGGACGACCTGGGCGAGCTGAGCGGCCAATACTTCGTCTTCTACCAGCGCGCGGCGGCTGATCAGGAGTGGGCCTCGGCTATGATCGCCTGGGGCGCGGAGGAGTGGGTGCTGGTGATGGAGCCGGACGCGGACCGTCTGCGCTGGACTGAGTGGCAGACGCCGCACATCTATGACCGCACCACGCTGCGCCACCGGGCCATGCGGCGCTTGCGAAAGCTGTGGGCGCTCAAGGACCTGAGGGTCTTGCGCGGTCCCTTCGATCCGCGCGTCGAAGTGGGCGACCAGGTGTCCATCGCTCATATCCGCGGCATCCCGGCCGGCCGCTACCTGGTGCGCAGCATCGAGGTGGTCGGCGAGCCGGCCCTGCTGGACATGAAAGTGACGGTGCAGGCGCTGCCTGATGACCTCGTGGTCGCCACGTGGCCGATCCGGCCGGGGATCGATCGGCCGGCCGAGGGATAGCAGACGGATAGCAGAGGGATAGAGGAGGAGTATCGTGCCAAGCAAACTCTCACTTCACTTGCAGGCCCACCCTAACTGGGCTGATGGCAACGGCAGCGGCGCGCGCTGGATCAAAGTCATGGATCCGCCCGGCGCGAACCGTTGGCCGGGCAAGCAGATCATCGGTAGGGTGTACATGCCGGATAACGACAGCAACACCTTGGTCGGGCGCGGCGCGGCTGGCGCTGAAGCCTGGTTCCGCTTCTGCCAGTCAACGTTCGCCCGCGCGCCATATATCCGCATCTGGGAAGGTCCCAACGAGCCGCAGCCGGTAGCCGATCTGGCGTTCTGCCGCCAGCTGAGCGAGTTCACGATCCGCCTGGCCGAGCTGATGCACGGCGCCGGGTTGCAGCTTGTGGGCGGCAACCTGAGCGAGGGCAATCCGGGCGGCGACGAGGCGCAGCGCAGGGCTTGTTTCCAGGTCATTGCGGCCGGATTGGCGCACTGCGACTACTGGTCCCAGCACTGCTACTGGGTGCTGGACTATCCGCACCCGGAAAGCGGCATGAACGACTGGCACGCCTTTCGCTATCGCATGAACGTGCGCTATGCGGCCGAGGCAGGCATCCGTCTTCCGCCCTTGCTCATCACGGAGTGCGGCGTGGACGGGGGCGTCGTAGCCAGACCCAAGCGCGGTTGGAAGACGTTCTGCCGGGATCGGGCGCACTACATGGAGCAGTTGGCCATGTTTGACGCCGAGCTGGCAAAGGACCCCTACGTGCTGACGGCCAGCATTTTCACGGCCGGCCCCATGGGCTGGGAGGACTTCGAAGTGGACAGGGAGATGAACGACATGATCAATGCACACATTCAAGCGCGGGGTGGCTCGTATGAGCCGACCGCACCCAGCGCGCCGCCCCCGCTGGGAGAACTGCTCAGGGCAGAGTTCGGCGCCGACTACGAGGACCTATCCAGGTCGCTGCCTCGCCATGCGACACTGGTCTATCACGAGCGGGCGCTTTCAGCCATCGACCGCATTGTTCTGCACCACACCGAGGCATCGAAGGCGGCAACGTGGCAGAGCGTGGCGCAATACCACGTCAACAGCAACGGCTGGCCGGGGATCGGCTATCACATCGGCGTGCGCTCATTTGGTGGCAAGGTGATGGTCTCACTGCTCAACGACCCGCGGACGCGCAGCTACCACGCCCACACCGTCGGCAATGACCGCGGCCTCGCCGTCTGCCTTGCCGGCAGCTTCGTCCGTGAAGAACCGACCGTCGAGGAAGTGGACGTGCTGCGCCGGGTCGTTCAGGTGGCGAGGCGCTGGGCTACGTGGACTGCGACGCCCTTGCCGGTGGTGGGCCACCGCGATGTGCCGGGCAACCAGACCTCATGCCCTGGCGACAAGCTGGCTGCTGTTCTGCCCTGGCTGAACAGTCCCGACGCCAGCAGCTCGCTGATCTGGGCGGTCGCCAAGACCGCGCAGGCCATCTCGCCCAACCCTGCATCGGCCATCGAGGTCGCCATGCGCCAGGCGGGCTATACGCCCATCGGCAACGAGACCGATGTGCGCTCGGGGAGCACGTGGCTGGGGGTGGCTCAATTGGGGTATCGTCCTACTGACGGCCATGAGGCCGCATTCTTTGCCACCAACCTCACCCCTGACGGGCAGTGGGCCGTCAGGCAAGTCAACAAACCATAGGGGGTAGCATGGACGTATTCGACAAGAACGGGGTGCAGCGGGACATGGCCTGGCTGCGCCAGAAGTATGGCAACGTGCAGTTCCTCGACGCAGGCGCTGGCAAGAAGTTCAAGCTGGCGCGCGTGGACGAGACCGAAGGTCCCGCGGTCATCAAGGTGCGGGTGCTGAACGAGCAGGGCTTGCCCCAGGCTGGCCAACCGGTGGCCAATCACTGGCCTGACAACAGCCTGCCCGACCTGCGCAACGCGGGCCTCAAGACGCTCTGGCGCGATCGTGCTGTTTACCAGCCCACCGACAGCGCGGGCTTCACCGGCTTTGGCCTGGGAACCGGTTCCTACATCGGCAACCTGCAAGAGGGCGGGCCGCACGTGGTCTGGGTGCTCAGCCCGTCGCTGGCCAGCGATGGCATCAGCGGTCTCGGCATGTTGGGCGGTACGGTGCATGAGGGCCCGCTGTTCCTGACCTTCCAGATCGGCGAGGACTTGCCGCCGGCCGCCACCTTGGACGAGTTGCTTGTCAGGACTGCCGACCAGAAGCAGGTGATCCAGTTCAACCCAGGCGCTGCCCTGCAGAAGGCGATCTTCGCAGCCGGCTTCGTGCCCAATTCGGGTGAGTTCGCGGTGGAGTACGACGGCGCGTGCTACGTTGCCCAACGGGCTGAGCACATGGGCAGCGGCGAAGTGCGGGTCTACTACTGCAAGGCCGGCAACTGGAGCAATGTGCTCTATGTAGCACGCAAGTAGGTGGGTTGGGCAGCGCGTCAGAGACGCCTGACGCGCTGCCCAAGGCTTCATTTGATGGCCATTTGATTGGACGGCCCAAATTGTCAAATAAGCCAGAGGGGACAGCGAACGAATGGCAAGTTCAAGACCTATTGCGGCTGGAGAGGACTACACACCCGGCGACATCAACAACCTGCGCGCCGACGTGCTGGACCCGACGGGAGGTCACAGGCACGACGGTGTGGACGGCGCGCGCCTGCCCTTCGCCAACCTGGACGTGACCGGCGCGGCAGGCAGTACACCACCGTCCGGGGGCAGCAAGAGCTACAACGACCTGGCTAGCCACGTGGCCTCCAGCCAGGGACAACATGGCCTGCCGACCAACTCCTACGTCTGCGGCGCTGCAACCGTGGGTACTATGGTGCAGGGTGGTCGATCGTCGCTTGTTGGCAGTTCAAGGAGTATTACGTTCAATCCACCCTTCAACGCCGGTACCACGCCTGCGGTGGTGGCTACCTACGCCGACCAGCCTGCTGGTATCGGCCATCCCACTGAAACAACGGCGCTTTACGTTCTGAATGTGACCCATTCAGGCTGCACCGTCTACACTGCTGAAGCAGCCCAGTGGGAAAACAAAGCCTTCAATTGGATTGCTATTGGGGTAAAAACGTCGTGATGAACAAGGGGTATATCAAGCGCCTGGGAGATCAGACGGTGGACGTACAGCTGGCTGGCTCGGCGGCTGTCCTTAGCAACGTCAAAGTCAGCGGGCAGATCGATGTGTCCACACTGGTCGTGGGCGGATCTGTTCTGGTTGATGTTGTCAACGGGCAACACGTCGTCCTTCACACAATTGCCAGTGATGTTCGCAGCTCAGCTACGGTATCTTCCCCTGCAAGCGTCACTGCAGTTGCCAACAACGCCCTGCTGGCGGATGGTTCTGTCCCACTTACCGGCAACCTCGCCGTAACCCCAGGCGTCCTCATCGACAGCTACGACATCAGCGTCTTGGGCCAGACCATCGACAACCTGCAGGCCGCCGACTCGGTGGCGCGCACCGGGCACACGGTGCTGACCCATGCCAGCCACCTGGTGGCGACGTTGGGGCCGGACGACACGGAAGTGCTCATCCGCCACGGTATCTTCCGTGACAAGGAAAGCCTGATGGTGAGCAACACCACGGGTGAGGTCGAGACCATGCGGGTGGTGGGCAATCCGCTGGCCACCGTGGACGACCGCGGCGCGCTGTGCTACCGCTACACCGTGACGCGTCGCACGGGAATGAACCCGCCCGGTATCGTGACCGGCTGGGCCGCAGCTACCCTGGTCAACGGCTTGACCCACAACGGCTTTATCAGCGTGGATGCGCGCGAGAACTCGCCGGCCGCGCCCAACCTGCGCTTTGTCATGCACACCGACATCGATGCCGGCGCGACAGAGCAGATCGTGCGCATCGGCAACCTGTATGGCATCCTGGGTAACAACCAGACCGACTTCGGCTTCGCCGTCGGCCGCCTGAACACGGGGGACCGCTATCTCGCCTACAACTACAACCGCAATCGGCTGGCGCTGCGTGGAGCAGATATCGCGGTCAGCGATGACGCGGGCGTGGATGTCTTCCGCGTGTGGGCGGTGGCCGAGGACGATCACCAGACAGGCGACGCCCGGCTGGGACACCCGAACGGCGGCAACATTCAAACCGTGGGCAGCGATGTGGACTTCTACGCCGGCGGCCAGCGCGTGCTTTCCCTGACCCCTTTGGGAAGCCGGTTCCGCGGCATGATCTGGTCGGGCACGCAGCCCGGCCCGCAGGTGGGCATCGGCGAGGAGAACGGCCAGGGGCTGATCGCCGCGCGCAACGCGGCCGGCGTCGGCCAGTTCGTGGTGCGCACCGGCGACGAGAACGTGCACGTCCACATGGGCAACCCCGTGACCGAAGGGGGCTATGCCCAGTTTGCCGATGGCGAGTTCACCACCGACGGCGTCGTTCGAGCGCGCGCCTTCGAATTGCTGGGCGGAGGCACGATTGGCTCTGGGGTGGTCTTGACCAATGCCGGCAAGTTCACGGCTGGCACAGGCAACAACGTGGCCGTAATCGACGGCGAAGACGCTGCCTGGCGCATCTATGCGGGGCACGCGACGCCTGCCAGCGCGCCGTTCCGGGTCAACCAGGCGGGCGAGGCATGGCTGACCAACGCGCATGTGAGCGGAGAGATCAACGCCACTGCTGGCGTCTTGGGCGGGTGGACTCTCAACAGCACCTATCTGGCCAAGGACACTGGCGTAGGCAACACCAGCGCGGGTTTGGCCCCCAACGACTATCCCTTCTACGCAGGGGCAACCTACGCCAATCGGGCGACGGCGCCCTTCCGGGTGACGCCGGCGGGAGCAATGACGGCAACGGCGGGCAACATCGCGGGCTGGACGATTGCCAGCGGCCATCTGTATGCGGGCTCAGGCGTAAGCCGCGCCGGCCTGCAACCGGCTACGTATCCCTTCTATGCGGGCAGCGAAACGCCCTCGGCCGCGCCGTTTCGTGTCACGCAGTCCGGCTCGCTGACGGCCACCAGCGCTACCATTACCGGCACCATCAACGCTGCTGCCGGCAACATCACGGGCAGCCTCTACGTGGGCGCGTCGGGCTACCGCCTGCATCTGGACGGGGCCAACAAGCGCTTCGAGTCGACCAACTTCGCTTCGGGCACGTCGGGCTTTCGCATCGAAGGCGAGACGGGCAACGCCGAGTTCAATAACGTCACAGTGCGCGGCGCGCTTGCCGCCACCGCCATCCAGTACGGCTACGTGTTGGCCACCAACGGCTCGATCTGGGTGGTCAAGGCCGCCGGCCGCAGTCTCAACAGCTTCACGGTGCCCAAGGAGGGGATTGGGACGCTGGACATCGAAGACCCCGATGGCATGACGCACGCGGCCGCGGGCGGTCTGTGGGCGGTGAACGACGTGATCCGCCTGCAGGAGCCGCTGGCCGGCGACTTCTGGGGCGTCGTGACCGCCAAGACCGACATGGACACCTACTGGCAGCTGGCTGTCGAGCAGCGCTCCATCTTCGGCAACGGCGCCTTTCCGACCGGCGCAACCGTGCTCAACTACGGCCAGGCTGGCGACGGCGTGGTGCGCATCACCGCCGACGCCAGCAACAGTCCCTACATCAGCATCGCCACCCACGCTGGTTCACCCTGGACGACGCTCACGGAGCGGGCGCGGCTGGGTAACTTGGCCGGAATCAGCGGCGCCGCGGGGTACGGGTTGTGGACGGACAACGGCTACTTCACGGGCGCAGTCAACGCCAGCGCCGGCAGTATCGGCGGTTGGACCATCGCCAGCGGCCACCTCTATGCTGGATCGGGATCGAACCGCGTTGGTCTCAACCCGCCACTTTATCCCTTCTATGCGGGAAGCGAAGCGCCGTCAACCGCGCCTTTTCGGGTTTCCGCCAACGGGTTTTTGGTTGCAACCAACGCCAATATCGCTGGTACGGTCACTGCCAGCGCCGGCACCATCGCTGGCTGGACTCTGGCAGCGAGCAAGTTGTACTGGGAGGATCCAGCCAACTACCGCGGCATCGGCCTGGCGACCTACGACGACGCGGGCGGCTACGCCTTCTGGGCCGGCGACCACCGGCCTGCCTATGCCGAGTTCAGGGTCAGCAAGAGCGGGGCGCTATGGGCCACCACGGCGACGATCACCGGCAACATCACCGCGGACACGCTGACCGCCAACAGCGCCGGCAGCATCGCCGGTTGGACGATTGCCAGCGGCCACCTGTATGCTGGCGCAAGCGCGTCCCGCGCGGGGATGCAGCCAGCGTCCTACCCCTTCTACGCGGGCAGCGACACCCCATCCAGCGCGCCCTTTCGGGTGACGCCGGCCGGCGCGCTGACCGCCTCCAACGCCACCGTGACCGGCACGGTCACCGCCAACGCCGGCAGCATGGCGGGCTGGACCATCGCCAGCGGCCACCTGTACGCGGGATCAGGTTCCAGCCGGGCGGGCCTGCAGCCGGCGTCCTATCCCTTCTATGCGGGCAGCGATACGCCCGGATCAGCGCCGTTCAGGGTCACGCCGGCCGGCGCGCTGACGGCCACCAGCGGCGTGATCGGCGGGTGGACACTGTCCGGCACCAAGCTCAGCAGCAGCCTCCTCCAGTTGGACGCCGCCAACAACAAGATCCACATCGGCTCGACCTACTTCCACCAGTTCGAGCCGGGCATCGTCGAGCTGGCCGGCGACTTCCGGGTGACGGGAGCGCTGGCCGCCGATGTGGGCTTTGGCTGCACCGGCTTCTCGGCCTACGGCAGCTCCTTCTGGCATACGGGCAACCTGCTGGGCTTTTACAGTGCAACACCCATTAGCCGCCCTGCCGCCTACACCTTCAGCAACGGCTCGACGGATCGCGCCATCAACTGCGACAGCACCACCGTGGCCGAGCTGGCCGACGTGGTCTACACCCTGTGGAGCGACCTCAGGAACCTGGGGCTGCTGCAATAGAACCTGCGAAGGGGGATCGCCTTGCTACAACGAGTATTGATCATCAGCCCTGACATGGGGCTGGACGTACAAGATGAGATCATCAACGCCGCCTCGGGCTTTGCGCCCAAGATCCTGGCCAACACCGTCACGCGCCAGCGCGCGCTGGAAGAGATCGCCAGCGGCCAGTACGATGTCATCCACTTCATCACTCACGGCAAAGAGCACGTCCTCGAGGTCAGCGATGGCATCGTCGAGGAGGACATGCTGGAGCACGCGGTCTGCACCGCCAACAACGTCAAGGTGCTCTTTCTGAACGCGTGCCGGAGCGCCCATGCCGCGACGACCGTGTACAACAACACCAATGTGGCCTACTCCATCGGCTGGCCGGACGACGTGGAGAACCAGGTGGCGCTGACCTGGGCCAAGCTCTTCTTCGAGGCGCTGCGCATGGCGCCTGAGGATATCAAGCGGGCGGTCACGACGGCCAACGAGGCCGTGGTCAAGAGCTACCGTATCGACCCGGATCGACTACCCCTGGTGTTGAACGGCCGCGCCCGCCTGCTGGTGGAGGAGAACGAGCGCTTGCGCAGGGAACTGGCGCGCACGAACATTGTTCGGGTGCCTGCATGGATGGTGGTAGCCAATCTGCTGTTGATTGCCCTGCTGCTGGTCAACCTGCTGATTCTGGCCTTGACCCATTAGAGGAGGGAGCTATGAGACCTTGGTTTATCCGGGCGCTGGCCGTCGCCGCGCTGGCGCTGCTGACGTTGGCGGCCTGCGTGCTCACGCCCGAACAGCCTGATACTTTTCCCGTGCGCGCGGTGATCACGCCGGGCGCGCCGGCCACGCCGTATCCCAGATCACAGGTGGATTACGGCGGCATCTACCAGTTTTTCGACCAGCGCGGCAGCGCGCCGTCGCCCTACCAGGATGGCAGCCACCAGGTGATCCCCTGGTATCTGTTGGAGCTGACCGTGGGCAACTACGACTGGACAGAATTGGACAGCTACGTGGCCGACCGCGCAGGGTATGGCCTGCACATCGGCCTGGGCTTCAACACGGTGGACTACTCGCCCTACCACTGCGCCAGTGTGGGCGGCAGCCAGTGCTGGACCGGCGACGACCGGGAGGACCGCATCTGGCTGCCGGCCGACATGCTGGACATAGCCGATCAGAATGTGACCTACGTGGTCTGCCCGCTGGACAGCACCTACCCGCGCCACCGCCTGCCCAAGTATTGGAGCAGTCAGTACCTGGCAGCCTATGAGGGCTTCGTCGATGCGCTGGCCGCACATATCGACAGCACACCTACGCTGAAAGACAACATCGACTGGATCGAGCTGCCCATCGGCGTCTACGGCGAACTCAATCCGGGAGTATCGCAGAGCGCAGCCTGCTTGCAGGAGTTGGGGCTGACGCAAGACTTGTGGGAGGCCACGGTTGAGCAGATGATCGACATGTGGGTGGACGCGTTCGCCGGCTCTGGCATCGACCTGAGCTTCCAGGGCACCAACACCTATATCGACAAAGGCACTCGCCAGCGGATGAACGACTACGCGGCCGGCCGGGGGCTTGGCCTGCAACATGCCAAGTGGCACCCCGACTGGGAGGACATGGCTGTGGCCTGTACCTCTTGCTGGTCGCGCGGCAAGGGCATGGTGGACGCGCCGCTGCGCTGGGAGAACCAGGTGACCTTCGCCATCGAGTATCCCGACCCGCCTCTTTGGGGCGAGGGCAGCCGCACGACGCTCAACCATGCCGAGGAGGACTACTGGAACCTGGCTGCCTTTCTCGACCTCAAGGGGGACATGTACAAGGCGCGGCTCTATCCGCGCGGCACGTTGGCTCGATTGACCACCGAGAACCCTTACGTGGTGGGGATGATCCAGACCGTGCGCGACCTGGCCGGCAAGGATGAGCGCAACGCTCCTTACGCCATGGTTTGGACGCGCGAGACGGAGTGGGGCTGGTGGCCCAAGTGCAACAACTTCGACTTCTACCTCTATGCCAGCACCGCGCAGGAGCCGCGCGTGGGATCGAGCTGTCCTGGCCTGAACGCGCTGACGACCGACGGCCAGGCTGTCGCCATCTACAACCTGGACGCGGCCTATGCGCCCGGCCTCTGCCCCAACGACCGCGTCTACAGCGCAACCTGCGACCCCCGCTACCGCTATGCCCGCCAGACGACCGCTGGACACCCGTATGTCTACCTGGACGTGGATCCCAGGTATCGCTACGGCGTAGGCGTCAACGCTACCGTCTCCATCGACTACCTGGATGTGGGCACTGACGAGATCAAGTTCCAGTGGCACAACGGCAGCGCGGTGCAGACGGAGAGCAGAGCCAAAACCAACACGCGCCAGTGGCGGACCTGGACGCTTGTTCTGGCCAACATGGACCTGACCGACCGCTTCGTATCCGGCGCCACCGCCTGGGACTTCCGCCTCTGGGACGGCGGCGACGGCGTCGAGACCATCCACAGCGTCAGGTTCCAACCTACCAGCGGCGGGACGCCTGCGGCTACGCCAACGCCAACCCCGACTGCGACGGCTACCCCTACCGTTTTGGCCGGACCATGGCGTATGCGTGTCGATCCCGCCACCCACACGTGGGGCGATGCGTTGATCTGGCTAAACAGGGAGATTTCCTATGCAGCCTTGCCCACTTTCGCGTTACGGACCAGCAGTGATCAGGCGTACAATGTGCCCATCTACAACACAACTGTTACTAGCCTGTTTATCAAGGCGCTGTTCAATCTCCCGCCCAACACGACAATCAACCGTGCAACGCTGTATTTGTTTCCTGCGGGAGGGTATCTGCCTGATGCCATGACCCTGGTGCTTCGTCCAGTGCTTGCTGAGTGGAGTTTGCCCTCTTGGACAAACCGCATCAACCCCGATATTGTCGTGGGCGGCGTGAATGTCCCGTGGGCTACGCCAGGGGCCTACGGTGTGGACGATGTCGGCGCACCATTTGGTTCTATGCAAATCACAAACGACGATATCCTCGGTACAGATGCTATCGAACTGGACGTTAGCGGCGCGGTGCAGGCGGGGGGTGGGCTGGCCCTCAAGATCGAGCCGTGGTGTACGCCCAGTTCCTCGACGGGGCGCTGCGAGGGCTTTGCCTACTTCGCCGGCAGCGCCAACCAGAACCTGGGCATCCGGCCCTACCTGGAGCTGGACGTGATCAGCAACACGCCGCCGACGGCTACGCCGACAGCCACGCGCACGCCGACGCCGGTGAGCGTACCGCCGGGAACGGCTACACCGACGCCCACGCCTGGCGGGCCAACCCGCACGCCCACGCCCTACCCGCCCAGCTTGCGGCAGGGATTGGTGATCAACGAGGTGTGCAGCAATCCGGTGACGACCGACAACGTGCCCGATGGGGTGATCTCCGGCGACAGCGCGGTGGAGCTGTTCAACTCCAGCAGCGAAGCGGTGGAGCTGTCACTGTATCGGCTGTGCGTCAACACAACCTGCCTGTGGCTGGAGGGAACCATCCAGCCCTTGGGCTACAAGGTCTGGTATCAGCAGTGGGACGGATTGGACTTTGTCGAGGGCGGGGCCAACACCGTGCGCTTGTATCGGGCAGGGGAGTCTCCGCTGGTGTTGGTGGACACACTGGCCATCCAAAGCCAGACCTCTGATCACTGTTGGGCGGCGGTGACGGACGCGTCGCCGGTATATGTGGAGAAGTATCCGCCGACGTTGGGAAGAGGCAACAATTGGTTTGAATAAGTCCAATACAACGGCCGGCGCCTGACCGATGAAAAACTCGCAACTGCGTAGCCCGGTGGGGCGAGAAATGCGGAATTCGGGTTACACCACACCGGCTGCGCCACACGTTTGCCACCCGGCTACTCAACCAGGGCGTCTCGTTGGAAGTCGTGCGCAAGCTCCTTGGCCACAGTTCGCTGCAAATGTCCCAGCATTACGCCCGTCTGTATGACTCTACGGTCAGGGACCAGTTCGAATCTGCAGCTGGCGAGTTGGAAGGAGTAGTGGTGCGAGATTGGCCCATGCCGGTCGCAACGCCGCTTCCTGCCCAAGCAGTTTTCCAACAAGTCGACTCAGTGTAAGATGACAAAATCACCGGCCGCCACACCGATTCCTGTCCAAGCAGATTTCCAACAAGTCGACTCAGTGTAAACTTAAAAAAACAAGTCAAAGGTGGTACACGTGCGTCCGACATTTGACAGCCCAGACGCGCGAGGTGATGAACACCGTGGGCAAGCCGGGCAAGCTGGGCGAGCAGGTCAAGTGCGTGGTCTCGGTCTCGATGCTGACCGAGGGCCCGCGCTGCTTGCAGTGCATGGGCGCGACCGGGCCTCTCGTCGGGGGCCACAGCACGCAGCCAACACGCTGTACCGCCCCGTCATGGGATCAGCACGTGAGGTGTATGTGGTGGGGTGAGAGTTTGGGAGTCATGACGGGTAATGGTATTATGTGACAGCAGGCCAACATGAGGATCGGATTGTCGTAAGCATAGGTGAAGGAGATGCGTTATCCCATTATCATACACAAAGACCCCGACAGCGACTGCGGCGTCACCGTGCCCGATCTTCCAGGGTGCTTGAGCGGCGGCGAAACCATGGATGAAGCGATCGAGAACGCGGTCGAGGCCATTGAGTGCCACATCGAGGGCCTGCTTTTAGATGGCGAGACTGTTCCGCGCCCTCAGTCCGTGGAGTTTCACACCAGCAACAGGGATTATGCCGGCGGTGCATGGGCCGTGGTCACCGTCGACGTTGCAAAGTTATCCGGCAAAGCCAGGCGCGTAAACGTGACCATTCCTGAGCGCGTCCTCAGCTTGATCGACAGCTATGCAGCACGGCATGGCGAGACCCGATCGGGTCTGATCACTCAAGCTACATTGGAGTTCATGGTTGAAGCAGAACGGTAATGACCATGAAGCTCCGGGCCAGGCGCCGGCAGGACCTGCTGGACGTGGTCGAGTTGATCAACGCTGGGGCCAATGTACGGCGCGTGCGGCAGTACCTGGAGCAACATTCTGGCGATCTGCTGCTGGTGTTCGATGAGTTGGTCGATGAAGCGCGGCAGAGCTAGAGGACCAGACAAATTCGCATGAGACTGGCAGACGCCAGCGTGTCCTCGACCAAAGCGATAGCTACGCTATGCGTCATGGCGAAACTAAGTCAGGTTGTGTGAGTGTATCCGCTGGCGCATCCTGCGCTACTAACTGGAATAGCAATGGTCACCGATAACATCCGAAAAGCTCCGCGATTTCTTGATCTTTTTGCAGGTGCTGGTGGAATGTCTGAAGGTTTCATTCGCGCCGGCTTCTCGCCCGTCGCGCACGTGGAATCCGATAGAGCCGCTTGCTTCACCCTAAAGACGCGTGTGGCTTACCATTGGTTGAATTCACAGGAGAGGCTAGATTCTTACCGTGACTACTTGCAGAGAAAAATCGAAAGGCCTGAATTATATCAACTAATACCTCAGAACAATATCTCATCAGTCATCAACGCCGAAATCGGGAGTAAGACTCTTAAGCAGATTTTTGAGGCCGTGGACACACAATTGGATGGATCGAAACTGGATCTGATCATTGGGGGTCCTCCTTGTCAGGCGTACTCAATTGTTGGCCGATCTCGAGATAGCGATCGTATGCGAGGCGATGATCGCAACTATCTATATATATACTACGCGGAGTTCTTGAAACGTTATACACCTAAGTTTTTTATATTCGAGAATGTAACTGGCCTGTTATCTGCAAAAGACAAGGATGGCAATCGATATCTTGAAAAGATGCGCAGCCTGTTTCGAAAAGTGGGTTACGAGACCGAATTCATGACATTATCAGCAAATGATTACGGTGTTCCTCAAAACCGCAGAAGAATCATCCTCATCGGTAAACACGGAAACTCAACTGGTTTCTATCTGGAACCTGATCGTTGGAATCCCAAAATTCACGTGAAAGAAGTGTTCTCAGATATGCCTCCCCTCAAAGCAGGCCAAGGTGACATCGGTCCATGTTTGATTGGACGATATAAGGGAACTTGGTTATATGAGGCTGAAATACGCAATGATGATTTGCCGGTCACGTGGCATCAAGCGCGCCCAAACACTGAACAAGATCTCGAAATCTACCGAATCGTGGTTAAACTATGGAATGAAAAGAAGATTCGCTTTGACTATAACTCGCTTCCAGATCGCCTGAAAACACACCGTCACAGAACCTCATTTCAAGACAGATTCAAGGTTGTCGCAGCAAACTTGCCTTATTCTCACACCGTCGTTGCACATATCGCAAAAGATGGCCACTATTACATTCACCCAGACATCGATCAGAACCGTTCGATTACCCCCAGAGAGGCTGCTAGACTCCAGACATTCCCCGATGATTACTACTTCGAGAGCGCTACTGGGGAACCAATGCGAACTCCGGCTTACCGTCAGATAGGTAATGCCGTACCTGTTCTGTTAGCGAAGAAAATAGCTGATAGATTTAGAGAGGTCTTCTGATGGCCATGACCGAAATACACACGATACGACCGGCAGGACGACACATCCTGACGATAGGGCGCGATTTGATTCAGGACCAGTATGCAGCGATTGTTGAGCTGGTGAAAAACGCTTACGACGCCGACTCTCCGGATGTTTACGTTGAATTCAGGGCATCCGCCGACAGAGGTAGTTATTTCATCACCGTTGAGGATCATGGCCACGGTATGGAAAGGGATGTCGTAATCAAAAACTGGATGGTTCCCTCCACTGACGACAAACTCAGAAGACGAGAAAGTCCCGATGGTAGAATCATGCAAGGTCGTAAAGGAATTGGTAGATATGCTTCATCTATTCTTGGCAATGATCTTCTTCTTGAAACCGTAACGCGAAGGGGTGAGAAAACGACCGTTTACGTTGAATGGAAGAACTTTGAAACGGCTACGTATCTTGATGAAGTAGTGATTCTGGTGGAAACCGAACCGACTGCATTGCCTTCAGGTACCCGATTGACAATCACTGGCAATGCAGAACTCCTTGCCAAATGGGATCAGCGCCAATTCGATAAGTTAAGATTCGAGCTGAAAAAGTTGATATCGCCGATTTCGACCATTCTGGGTAAGAATCAAGCAGACGATGAATTCCGGATCCATATCACAATAGATGGTTTTCTCAAAGATCAAGACGGCATCATCCACGAAATGATTGAGCCTTACCCGATTGTCGATCTGTATGATTACAGAATCGCGGGACAGGTTGGTCTAGATGGGAATGGACTTCTGACCTATTATAATCAGAAGGCTCGAAACATCATAGAGGAGCAGATTCGGTTTAGCGCAGGTTCACCAACTGGATGTGGTGAGCTAGTCTTTGACATTCGAGTCTATGATCGTGAAAGAGAAGCCATTGAGTCGTTAATAGGTCGCGGCCTTAAGGACGGGGCAGGAAATTATGTGGGCAAGCAACAAGCGAGGGAGCTTCTGAATAAGAACAACGGAATTGGTGTCTATCGGAATGGATTCCGGATCAGGCCGCTTGGTGACGCTGATTTTGATTGGCTCAAGCTTAACCAACAACGTATTCAGAATCCTTCCCTCAGAATCGGTAGCAATCAAGTGATTGGCTATGTTGAGATTCAGTCCGAGGAATATTCTGATCTAATCGAAAAGAGTGCGAGGGATGGATTGCGGGAAAATGCAGCATTTGAAGGACTAAAGGAAACCACGAGGAAAGTTATAGCACAGCTTGAGGAGAAGCGTTTCGAATACAGGAAGAAGGCTGGGCTAAGTAGACCTGTCTTGAAAATCGAACGGGAACTAGAACGGCTTTTCTCCTTTGACGAACTAAGGCGCGGTGTCAGAGCAAAGCTTACCAAGAGCGGGATCGACGAGAAGACCGCCGATGAAATTATCGATATCATTAGGAAAGAAGAATACGAGAAGAATCGGATCGCAGAGGACATTCGGCAAGCCGTTGCCGTCTATCAGGGCCAAGCAACTCTGGGCAAGATTATCAATGTCATTCTGCACGAAGGCAGACACCCACTGAATTACTTTCGAAATCAGATACCTAACTTGACGTATTGGTATGAATCATACCTGAAAACTGGTGATTCTGAGAAGTTGGAGCGTTTTATGGCAATTGCTGAAGGAATTGGGCAAAACGCGGATGTTTTCGTGAAGCTCTTCAGCAGGCTTGACCCTCTGGCGGCAGCGAAACGCTCTGCACGGAAATCTCTTCCGCTCAAGAAGACCATTGAAGATACTTTTACTGTTTTTGAGGAAGACATGAAGAGGTATGGCGTATCTGTGAAGGTGACTGGCCCAGATGACTTCCGATTCTTGTGCTGGACCCAGGACATCTATGCCATTTTTACTAACCTGATTGATAACAGCATATATTGGATGAGTGAACGGAACTCTGGCAAGAAGGAAATTTATGTCACACTCGAAACGGATGGCGAGTCGCTTCTATATATCGACTACCGAGATACAGGGCCTGGCATCACCCCGAGCTTCATCGAGAGCGAAGTCATTTTTGAACCTCAATTCTCAACCAAGCCTGATGGGACAGGATTGGGTCTCGCGATTGCCGGGGAAGCTGCGTCGCGAAGTGGTCTCGAGCTAAAGGCGTTTGAGTCTGATAGCGGGGCATATTTCAGACTGCAACCCAAGTCGGAGGATTAACCCATGATTCGATTTCGCTTGGCTCTGGTTGAGGACAATGAGGAAGATATTCAGACTTGTAAAGACTCTGTGTCTAGATACCAGGATGAAAAGCACCGAGACATTGAACTGGTCGTGTACAGATCGGTTGATGAAGCTCTTCAGAAACTGGACAAATCGTTTGACGGTGCAATTGTCGATCTGAGGTTCGATACGCAAGGAGATGAAGGCAATCAAGTCGTGAGTAGAATCGCAAAATCCAATCTCCGTATCCCTACAGTAATTATGACAGGCACCCCCTCTAGCGTAGATACAAGTTTTGACTTTGTCTGGGTGTTTAAGAAGGGTGAAACCGAATATGTTGATATTCTCAACAAGTTCTGGGAAATTCACGATACCGGACTTACCCGCATTATGGGGGGGCGCGGCACAATTGAGAAGACTCTAAACGAAGTCTTCCAGAAGAACATGATCCCACAGATAGAGGCATGGGTGAAACACGGCAAGATCAATTCCACGCGGACAGAAAAGGCGTTGCTTCGTCACATCCTGGGTCATCTGTTACAGTTACTTGAAGATGACGCAGACGCTTGTTTCCCTGAGGAATTCTACATTCGCCCCCAACTTACTGTTGGCCACAAGACGGGCAGCATTGTTAGGAATGTGAGAAGCAGTTCTTTCTTTGTGGTATTGACTCCAGCCTGTGACCTTGTCGTCAGAAGCACTGGAGATCACAAGACTGACCGCATTCTTCTAGCTGAGATTGAGCCAGACGAGGCAGTAACTAAAAAGGCACTAGACGGGTACTCAAAGAAGGACAAAAAGGAGAATCGGCTCAAGGATGTTTTTGGCAACAACTACACCATGTATTACCACTGGCTTCCAAGGACTGAGTTTTTTCAGGGCGGCTTTCTAAACTTCAGAAAGCTGACAGCAATTAAAAAGAATGAACTTGTAGAAGCATACGAGTCACCTGAAGTCCAGATATCTCCTTTTTTTGTGAAGGACATTGTCGCACGTTTCTCTATGTATTATGCGCGGCAAGGACAGCCGGATATTGAGAGTAGCTCTGAAATCAGCCGATTGATGGACTTCGTGCGGGATTAAGTGATGGATGTTCATTCGCCTGAACGGCGCAGCTTCAATATGTCTAAGATCGGCCCCAAGAATACAAAGCCTGAGCTGATTGTACGGCAGTGGCTTTGGAGGCATGGGTATCGATATCGCTTGCATTACAAGGCACTTCCAGGGAAACCAGATATAGTCTTTCCAGGTCGCAAGAAAGTAATCTTTGTGCAGGGTTGCTTCTGGCACATGCACAAATGCAGATACTTCAAATGGCCGTCATCGAATGCGGATTTCTGGAAAAAGAAAATCGAAGGCAATGCTCTCCGTGATTCGGTGAACTACGAAAAGCTTGTTGCCTCCGGTTGGGTATATGTAGTGCTTTGGGAATGTGTACTTCGCGAACTGAAGGGTGTCGACAAACAAGCGAGATTGGAGCAACTCGGGCGACTTATTGAACAGTTTCTTGCATCTGAGAATGGTCACTGCATGGAGATTGATGCCAACGGCTTGCATTTCCATACATCACCTGAATCATAACGACTTCTGACCCACAATGAGCACATTCCACGAATTGCCTCCATCTCCTTTGTCCTTGCTGGAGTCCTTACGAAATTTGGGTTATTCGATGGAGACTGCTGTTGCCGATATCATCGACAACAGTATTTCGGCCGACGCTGATGAGATAAACATCGATTTCTCGTGGAACGCCGGCAACCCTTGGCTTGCGATCACAGATAACGGATACGGGATGACGAGGACAGAGCTCATTACCGCGATGCGTTTCGGTAGCGTGAGTCCATTTGTTGCCCGTAGTATTAATGACATGGGACGTTTTGGTCTGGGATTGAAGACCGCCTCGCTCTCCCAATGTCGGCACCTCACAGTCCTGAGCAAGAAGGCGGGAACAACTTCCTGCTGTGCCTGGGATCTCAACAGAATTGCATATATGGGTGATGATGTCTGGAATCTCAGCATTCTGGACTACGACGAAATCGTGCAACGTGAGGTACTGTGGTCCATCTACCAAAGGGTATTGGAGTGTATGGAAAGTGGAACGATTGTACTCTGGGAAAACATCGATCGAATATCGGACCAAAACACAGGGGCCAGTCAGGACGCCTACTTCAATGCTCAGATAGATGATACCAGAAAACATCTCCAGTTGGTCTTCCATCGCTTCCTGTCTCCAGAAGATGTTGGAAGGAAAAAAGTACACATCTTCATGAATCGTGATGAGCTGACAGCCTTCAATCCATTCAATCCCCGCAATGTCGCAACCCAGGAACTTGAGAGACAGCATATCGTCCTCGAAGGGTCTGCAATCGTTGTGCAACCGTATGTACTTCCACACCACAACAAAGTCCCAAGGCAGGAATACGAGGAGTATGCCGGGGAGGGCGGTTATCTTCACAACCAGGGATTCTATGTCTATCGTAACAAACGATTGATTATCAAGGGAACCTGGTTTCGACTCATCAAGAAGGAAGAGCTTAATAAGCTTCTCCGGGTAAGGGTTGATATTCCAAACACACTTGATCACTTATGGAGGATAGACGTCAGAAAGTCCCACGCTTCGCCGCCAGAAACGATCCGGAATGAACTTAGGCAAGTCATCAGCAGGATCGAGATATCTGGTCGCAGGGTCTATCGGCAGAGAGGGCGAAAACTCCCGTCAACGATCCAGAGTCCGGTGTGGAATCGCGTGGCAACTGCCGGTCTCGTATGTTATAAGGTTAACAGAGACCACCCGCTCCTCAAGGAGTTGTCTGCAAGTATTCCTGAAGAGAAGAGAGCGTTTCTTGAGAATGTGATTTCGATGATCGAGAGTAGTTTTCCTACAGACATGTTTTTCCACGACACGGCCAATCGTCCCGAATCGGTTGAGCAGCCAAAGTTACAGGAGCGAGAATTGGCGATGCTTCTTGATGTATTCATCACAAGTTGGGGCACATCAAGTCATTCTGTGGACCAAGTAATGGACAGGCTGCTCGCTATTGAGCCGTTTGCATCAAATCGGGACCTAACTCAACAAATTCTGGAGAAGCGGAGTGGTAATGATAAACAGTAATCTGGTGATAATCGAAGACGCAGCCGCAAGCTTGTTGTCTTCTCTTGATACAACTGTAGTCAAACGTTCGGTGATCGAAGAGAAGGTAAGGGCTATAGCTTCGATTCAGGGGCGATTCTCTGAAGAAGATGTTCAGATGATAACCCGGCGACTGGAAGAGCGCTTCAGCATTAGCATGAACATCGGCTTAATGTTTGCTGCTGATGACTATCGACCATGGCTGGACGATGAACGGGGCAATATCGATTGGTATTACTGGGGAAGATACAAACGGTACCTGGCAGCCGAAGAACGATATTCGCCACACGTAATCCGAACTTTGGACAACGATACTGAGCGAATACTTGATCACCTTGAGAATCCCCGCAAGAGTGGTAAGTGGGTGCGCAAGGGCATGGTGGTCGGACATGTCCAATCGGGAAAGACCGGAAACTACATAGGACTTATCAACAAGGCTGCAGACAGTGGATACAAAGTCATCATAGTGTTGGGCGGGATGCTCAATTCACTTCGCAATCAGACTCAAACCCGGCTGGATGCCGGTTTTCTCGGAGTCGACTCCAAGGCAAAGGCCCCTGTTGGAGTAGGCAGGTTTTCCGCCGAGCGGAAACCTGCTTACTTTACCACGAGAGAACAAGACTTCAGAAAGAAGAGTGCGAATCAAATCGGAGTCGGTATTCAGGATCTTGTGCAGCCGGTACTTCTGGTGATCAAGAAGAATAAGACCACACTGGACAACCTCATTGATTGGTTGAAGCACAACAATCCCCACAATCTTAAGGATCAACCTGTATTGTTGATCGATGATGAAGCAGATCTCGGTTCAATTAATACAAGCAAAGAGGCAGGTGAAGCGACAGCTATTAACCGAAAAATCAGGGAACTTCTTCATCTTTTTGATCGCTCATCTTACGTCGGGTACACTGCTACTCCGTTTGCGAATGTCTTCATTGACCCCGAGACAGAAACGGAGATGTTGGGCGATGATCTGTTCCCGCGCGACTTCATCATCAGTCTTGATGCCCCGAGCAATTATATCGGGCCTGACAGAATCTTCTCAAGCAACGCAGACCTTGACCTGATACGAGAGGCAGATGACTTTGAAGACGATCTCCCGCCAAAACACAAGAAGGATTGGCAACCTCAATCAATTCCACAGAGCCTTAAAGAGGCTATCGAAGTCTTTGTGCTGGCTCGGGCAATACGCTTGGCAAGAGGACAGACAGACTCCCACAACTCCATGTTGGTCAACGTAAGCCGTTTCACGGCTGTTCAATCGATCGTGAAGTTATTGATCGATGAATACTTGAGGGAAGTTCGTCAGGCAGTCATCAGCTACTACAGGCTGGATACTCCGGAGTCTCTGAAGGACACGGTTCTGGCCAGACTGATGAATTTGTTTGACAGAGAATTCGACAGCAATGAACGTTCTTGGCGCGAGATCCAGCCGTATCTGAAAGACGCAATATCTCCGATATCGGTTGTAGAAGTCAACTCCTCACCATCTGCTGCACCACTGGATTATAGTCGGCAGAATTACCCGAATGGGCGAAACGTGATTGCAGTTGGAGGAATGAATCTGTCGCGCGGCTTGACCTTGGAAGGGCTCACAACAAGTTATTTCCTTCGAAACTCTGTCATGTATGACACCCTGATGCAAATGGGGCGTTGGTTTGGATATCGTGAGGGCTACGCGGACCTGTGCAGGATATATATGACTTCTGAGACTGCGTCGTGGTACGGTCACATTTCGGATGCGTCAGATGAACTCCGGGAGGAGTTCAGGCGAATGCAAGCAGCAGGAATGTCGCCGAGTGAGTTCGGTCTGTGTGTAAGAAGTCATCCAGAGTCGTTGATAGTTACGGCCAGAAACAAGATGAGAACTGGCAAGGTCGTGCTGCGGCAGGTCAGCCTGGAAGGCAGACTCGTTGAGACCTCGGTCCTGCTGAACAGTGCAGAGAGCATGCGTAGCAACCTGGCTGCGATGGAATCCATGGTGCGCAATGCAGACCGAGTCGGAACAAGGCTTCCATCGGATTTCGGGTTACTATGGAAAAGAGTACCGTCAAAGCATGTGGTTGAGTTTATTGAACGTTTTGAGAACCATCCATATTCCCAGCTCACTGAGTCAGGCCCACTGATCGATTACATTGAGCTATGTGATGGTCAGGGCCCAGGTTCGTGGGATGTAATCCTGGTGTCTCCGAAAGGGGCAAAGTCTGAAATAGCGACCCAAGTGGGTGAATTCCTGGTTGCCGCTCAGGCACGAAAAGTGGTGCTTGCCAAGAGCGGCCGGGGCATAGAAGTTAACAAGCGTCGCGTTGCTTCCCGAGGACTCGAAAGAGCGGGGTTATCTGAAGAGGAAATCGGGAAGGCGAAGAAGTATTATCGGGAGCAGGAATCGAAGGCAGGTGCCAACATTCCGGACTATGTGTATCGAGTTGACAGGCAACCTCTGTTAATGTTGCACCTCCTTGACTGTCAACTTGGTGATAGTAACACCAGCCTTTTCCCCCAAGGAGTACCTGCATACGGCATAAGTTTCCCCGGCAGAGCGGGTAGCAGAAGACCGGAGAAGCTGGTGGAGTATGTCGTTAATACTATCTGGTGGAAGAATGAGTACCTGGATACGCTGGATGAGGATGACATCGAAGAGGAGTGAAATGAACAATCCCTGGAACCCAATCGATCCGTCGCCAAATGATGTAAGTGCCAGGCGAGTTGATCATACTCATTCCCTTGACCTTTATTGGGCAAGAGATCAACTCGGCCGTTATCTGTTTGTTTACGAAATGGATCCTGAAGAAGCACCCAAACGCATAGAACTACCCAGTTTGGTCGGTATTCAGGCTGCATATATTCCCGCCAGTGGACAAGTATCCAGGACCCGATTGGTTCTGGTCTTGAATGAAAAGAGCAATTGGGAGCTGTTTCTTGCTTTATGTAGTGATCTAATCCAGGCAACCCGATCTTCGACAGATACGCCATCGGCGGTCCATGTAATAGTCCGGAGGCTGACGCGCTGGCAAGACTTCCTGAGGAAGCGTCCAAGCGATCTGTTGACTGAGGACAGAATTAAAGGATTGATTGGTGAACTTCTCTTCCTGAGCCTGTGTCTGGCGCCGAGGTTCGGTCCAGGAATGGCTGTCCAGTTTTGGCAGGGGCCTGAGGGCTTACCACAGGACTTCAACATTGGAGACTGCGCCGTTGAGGTAAAGTGCAGGTCAGGTGCAACAGCACCCTATGTCACAATAAACTCAGCAGACCAATTGTGCCCGCAACTGAGCGAAGTGTATCTCTTTGTGGTGACCCTTGGTAAAACCATACCTGAGGCTCAGGACGCGGTCAACCTGCCAGGCTTAGTGTCTGAGATTAGAGCCTTGTTACAGGCACATGGATCAGACAAGATTGAGCGCTTCAATGATCTGCTGCATATGATTGGATATGTCGATACGGATCGCTACCTTGAGTTTAGTTATGTTGTGAGTGGCACAGCTATGTACCAGGTTGCCGAAGGGTTTCCGAGGATTTGTTCGGAGGAAATTCATCGCGGGATAGTCAGGCTTTCATACGACATCAGACTGTCTGAGTGTGATCCATTCTTGGGTCAGCCAGACTGGATGGGAGCAATTCCATGAATATCATTGAGTATCACGAGGAGTTCATTCAGGATATCCTTGCGCGCTCTGGATCTGAGTCGAATTTCACTGAAGCCGTTTTCACGGAACGGATGTGTGAGTTCCTCGTGGATCAGGCGGTAATCGAGAATTTCACCTATGCTGGATATCGGAACAGCGTCCGGGGAATTCGCGTTGACGCGTGGGACTTCAATAACGATACAGAAGCGCTGACTCTGTTTGTGTCGGACTTTCGCTTTAGCAACGATGTGGAGCGTCTATCCGGAGCAGAGGTGACCAGAAGCTTCAAACGACTTGAGAAGTTTTTCAGTGAATGCCTCAATCTGAATTTTCTTGCAGCCATGGAAGAGAGTGCTCCTGCATATGATCTCGCCCGTATGATCTATGAAAGTTCAGCTATGATATCGAAGGTTCAGTTCTTCCTTCTGTCAAATGCCCAATTGAGCACTCGCGTTGATTCGATCAGTAGGGAGCCAGTCCCCGGATACACGTGTTCTTATGATGTTTGGGATATCAGCCGCCTGTTTCGATTGGAAACGTCGGGCAAAGCCCGCGAGGATATCGTTATCGACTTTCGTGATGCCATTCCAGACGGACTTCCTTGCCTTCCCGCCTCCAATGGAATTGAGAACCACGAATCGTATCTGTTGGTAATGCCAGGTACTCTCGTTGCTGATCTGTATGATCAGTATGGTGAACGGCTCTTGGAGCAGAATGTGCGCACCTTTCTTCAGTTTCGGGGTAAGGTAAACAAAGGTATCAGAAACACCATTCAGAATGAACCTGAGATGTTCTTTGCATACAACAACGGGTTAACCACAACTGCTGAACACGTTGAAACAGACGAAGGTCGCAACCGATTATTGTCAGTAACGAACTTCCAGATTGTGAATGGTGGACAGACAACAGCATCGATCTTCACAACTAGCAAGAAGAACAAGGCGAAACTCTCAAATGTGCATGTACAGGTGAAACTGACCGTAATCCCCTCTGAGAAAGCCGAATTGGTTGTACCAAGGATATCCGAATATGCCAACACTCAGAACAAAGTGAGCGCGGCGGATTTCTTTTCAAACCATGCGTTTCATCTGCGGATAGAGGAACTGTCACGGCGTATCTGGGCTCCTTCTCCTACCGGTGGGTTACGTGAGACGCATTGGTTTTATGAACGGGCACGAGGACAATATGCCAATGCGCAGGCAAATCTGACCCCTGCCCAACAACGGGAGTTCCTTGCCAAGAACCCCAGATCACAGATGTTTACGAAAACCGACCTCGCGAAGTTTGAACACTCGTTGGGCATGAAACCACACATCGTTAGCCAAGGAGCTCAAGGAAACTTCGCCGCATTCGCTGGCGATATCGGACAAATATGGGACAAGAACGAAGCTCAGTTCAATGAATTGTACTTCAGACATCTCATCGCCAAAGCACTCTTGTTCCGCTTTCTTGACAAAAGCATCATGAAACAGAGCTGGTATGGTGGATATAAAGCCAATATCGTCACCTACTCTTTGGCTAAGCTGGCACATATGGTGTCAGAGACCGGCAAACACCTGAACCTGGATCAAATATGGAAGGATCAAAGTGTTGCGCCCGTTCTGGAAGAACAATTGCTGAGCATTGCAGAACAGGTTAACTGGAAAATCCAAGAGACACCTGAGAACATCACGAACGTAACAGAGTGGTGCAAGAAGGAATTGTGCTGGCAAAGGATCAGGGAACTTCCAGTTCAGATGCATCCTGATCTGGAAGCAGTGCTACTGGATGCCGAAACGTTAAGCGAAAAGATGAAGGGGGCAAAGATAACTCAGAAGATTGATGATGGAATATTCTCTCAAAAGATTGTATTGAGCAAAGGAGTCGAGTATTGGAAACAGGTAGCCGCGTTTGGACTTGAGAAGGCGTGTCTCAGCCCGAAAGAAATGAGCATCATGAGTATCACCTGCCAGATTCCCTCCAAGATACCCACAGAAAAACAATGTGATGTGGTTCTGCAGGTCGAGAGAAAGGTGATTGAAGAGGGGTTCTTCGTTCCTGACTTCGCAATGAGTAGCTAGTCAACGCTTCTGAGGATTGAGGTGCGCCCCTACGACTGGACACCAAAATGGTCAAAGATAATGAAAAGACGAGGTGGCTTGGCTTGGAGACCTAGCCGCTCTCGCCCTAGAACCCCGGCCGTTCCTCCCACACCGGCAGTGCGCTGAAGTCCACCAGCACCGGCCGGCCACGCTGCAGGCCGCGCTGCGCTGTGGCCACACCCAGGTGCCCGTGGCGCGCGAGCTGCTCGCCGAACTCCTTGGGCAACTGGTTCAGCACCAGCAGCACCGGCCCCTGCTTGCCGCCCGTCAGGGCCATCCGCTGGTCCAGCAGGTCATACAGATACCCCACACTCCATTCGGTGGTGCCCTTGTCGGGATCGTCCAGGATCAGCACCGGCGCATGGGTCTGCTGCCAAACTTCCGCCTCCCGGCCGTTGCCATTGAAGGTTCCCTTGATCTCCCGCATGGTCTGCCGCCAGTTCATCCACACGGCCGGCATGCCGTGCTCCAGGATCAGCGCGCGCTGCACGATGCGCGCCAAGAGCGTCTTACCGCGGCCGCTAGGGCCGAAGAAGATGGCGAAGCGACCCTCCAACAGGGCCGGCGCCACCTGCTCGCGCGCCTGCTGCAAGACCGCAGCCCGCGCGCCCACTGCCAGGAAGTCAGTCACCACGGGCGGCGTGGCGCCGTTGCGGCTCCTGGCCAGCGCAGACAGCTCGCGCAGCACCGCTTCATCCAGCCGCTGGCTGCTGGCCAAGGCCTGCCCCACCTGGGTCACCAAGCGCTTGGGATCGCCCTCCAACTGCTTGACTTGCGCGCGGCCTTGCTGCAAGACCTGCTCCAGTCCCAGCGGGTGCAAATGCCAGTCGGCCCACGAATACGAGAGCGCCTCGCACTGGCGCAGGAGCTCCAGCCGGTGCGCGCGGCGGTCGGCCTCGCCGAAGACCAGCGGCTCCGGGGTGAATTGCGAGTAGCGCGGGTTCCAGCCCACCGGGAAGTCGCCGATCTGGCCGTTGCGCGCCTTGGCCAGGATCAACGTGGCCCGGTTGACGTCGGCCTCGGGCACGAACTGGCTCTCGCGGTGGATGAAGACGATCACCGATGCGTCCTTCTCCCACTGGCTCGATCCCTCCAGATCGGACATCCTGGGCCGCTTGTCCGCGCGCTTGTCGTAGTCGCGGTTGAGTTGCGCCACCACGATCACCGCGATGTGCAGCTCCTTGGCCAGCGCCTTGAGCTGGCGCGAGATGTAGGCCAGCTCTTGAGTGCGGTTCTCGGTCCTCAGGCCGGCCGTCAGGAGTTGCACGTAGTCCACGACCACGAACTGGATGGCATGGCGCAGGTGCAGGCGCTTGACGCGCACCGTCAGGTCAGCCATGGTCAGGCTGGCCGAGTCGTCGACCAGCAGGTTATCGGTGCTGGCGCGGGCGCGCGCGGCGTCCAGCACCTGCCAGTCCTGGATGTCACCCAACCTGATCTGGATCGCGGTGTAGCCCGACTCCGGCGCCAGGATGCGCTCGCCCACCTGGGTGTCCTGCATCTCAAGCGAGAAGACCGCGCCCGTCGCGCCTGTCTTGGCCGCCTGGTGGGCGATGCCCAGCGCCAGTGCGGTCTTGCCGCCGCCTGGGGGCGCGGCCAGCACGATGACGTCGGTGGGCCACATGCCGCCGGTGCGCCGGTCCAGCTCGGGTATGCCGAAGGGGATGGAGACCTCATGCCCTTCCGCGCGCAGCCGCGCGTGTTCCCTGGCCTGGGCCACGGTGTCGTTCAACACCGCGGTCAGCGTCTTGGCCCTGCGCTCGCCCTTGCGCTGGACGGCCGTCTCCACCAGCTCCACAGCGCTGGCGCAGAGCCTGTCGATGCTCTTGACTTCGTAGACCGACTGGGCGATCTGGCCGGCAGCGCGCAGCAGCCGGCGAGCCACCGCGCGCTCCTCCACGATGCGGGCGTAGTGGGTCGCATGGATGGCCGTGGGCACGGCGTTGAGGAGGTCCATCACGTAGGCCGGGCCGCCTGCCTCGTCCAACTGCCGGCGGCGTTCCAGCTCGTCGGTGACGGTGAGGAAATCGGCCTTCGAGTTTTTGCCGTTCAAGTCCAGGATGGCCTGGTAGATCCAGCCATGTTTCTGCAAATGGAAGTCGTCGGCGGTGAGCAGCTCGGCGACCTCCACCACGGCGTCGGGATCGATGAGGATGGACCCCAGCACAGCCTGTTCCGCCTCGACGTTGGCAGGGATCATCGGTTCGGTGCGCAGTTGGTCGGTATGGTCGTACACTCGAAGACCTTCTCAGAGGGTGGATAGTTTTCGGAACCAGTTTCGACGGGCTCAACCCAAGGGTTTCGACAAGCTCAACCCAAGGGTTCCGCGACAACGCGCCTCGAAATCACGCAATACGATCCTCGTAGCAGTAGTCGCATAGCCCGTTGTAGATGTATGGGGCTGGGAAAGTCCGATTGCAGCAGCAGTGGTCGGGCTTGGCGGCGATCAGTTCTGCCATTTGCTCGGCGATCTCGGTGTTAGCCGCGACTAGCTGCCCGAGGATACCCTGCATCACCTTCGCAGTCTGAGCCGACGACATCGCCAGGCTGGCGTCGCGCAGCCCTTTGACCGTTTCGATCACGTCCAGCATCCGGTCTTGTCCTGTGGAAGTAGAGGTTTGAGGTTTCATGGTGATCCTTGTCTTTGAAGCGCTACAGAGCCACCAGATCAGTCCAGTGCTCGCCGGTTTCCTCGCCCCAGTGGCGGCGCGGCGCCAGCGCAGTCCCGCTGCCGTCGTAGTCGCGGCCGCAGGTATCGCAGGTGTTGAGCCACGACGATGCCAGTTCCAGCCGCGCGCCGCAGTGACAGCGCGCGACGGCAGGATAGCGGATGGTGCGCTGCTCGCACGTCACGCAGTCGAAGATGATGGCGCGGCCGCTTCTTCCCTGGCCTGAGCGGCACATGCGCAAGCTTTCCAGCCCATCCGGGTGCAGCGCTGCTTCGTCCACGTTGCCGGCCGCGTCGCAAGGAAAGCTCCAGCCGCACCCGGGCGCATCGGCCAGGGAAAAGCACAGCCGGTACTCCTCGATGGTTTCCAAGCGCGCGTCCTCGATGATTGACAGTGCCATCACGCCTCCTTGTCGTACCAGTGGATGACGCCGGGCGTCGCCATCAAGCCTTGCAACCATGCATCCCTTTGCCGGATCGCCGCGGCGCGCTCAGCCTCGATCCTCGCATCGGTCACGCCGGCGTAGTAGTCCGGTTTCTTGGCCAGCTCTTCCTCGATGATCTGCTCGGCCAGCAGTGGATACCTCGCTTTGACCCTGCGGGCCAGCCGCTTCTGGCGCACCGCTGCCAGCGCTTTCTGGCTCAGCGGCTTGATCGGCGCTTCGATGGGGCACCAGGAGATGACCCAGCCGCTGCCAATCACGTGCAACTCAGACAGCTCAGCCGGACATCCGCCCCAACCGTAGTTAGAGTGTCCCACGGGGAAGAAGACCTCAGCGCGCACGCGTGGCAGTCCATCGCGAGGTGTGGTGTAGGGGTTGGACCAGCGCAGCGACCAGACGCTGCCAAGGACAGTCATGGATATCACCCCGCCGTCTCGGAACCCGGTTCCGGCTGCGCGTCTTGAGCAGCGCAGCAAGCGTCGCGCGCCCGTAGCTCGTTTTCCATGCGCCGCGCGAGAGGCGGCTTGCCGAACATAAGGCCCAGCGTCCAGCGCGCGGGATACTGGATCGGCGTCATTCCGAGAGCCGTCACACCTGCGCCTGCGCCGAGCCGCAGGCGAGGTGCAGGTGTAGAAGCCATAGCGCCGGCAAAGAAATCGGCCTCGTTCATGCCGGACTGGGCCTTCATGCGCTGCAAGCCGATCTCTTCAACCTGCTCGACGACTTGGCTGTAGAGGTCCTTGTCGTCCCAGTCGATGGTCATAGTAATCTTCTCCTCGTCATGTTCAGAACAACGTCAGCTGTTGCGGCCTGGTCTTCAGTCCCACCGATCCAGCCGATAGTCGAGGCTGCGTCCGGCGCTCCAGACGCGCAGCGTGGCGCTCCATGCGTTGTCGCCCTTGGTCAGCATCACGCCTGCTGCGTGCGGTTCGTTCATGCCCTGGATGCTGGTCTCGCGCGAGTAGGCCTCGATCACGGAGCGGATGCCGTGAAACTCAGCCTTCAGTATCTCTGGGAAGATCGCTGCGCCGGCCTGCCTGCTCTCGCGCGCGCCGGCGATGACAAACATCACGCCAGCGCCCTGGTGCTCGAAGCCGCCGTTCCACATGGACGGCTTGAGCGTGATGGCCTCCACGTCATGGAACTGGCCGCCTCGCAGGCCAAAGGAAGCGGCCGTCGCGCCGCCGTGCCAGAAATACCACGACACTGGGTTGCGCGCGTCCGCGTGGTCCCATTGCAGGATCGGCGGCGCGTCAGGATGCACAGCCGTCACCAGCGCCACGTAGGACCCTCTGTCTGGCGCCAGGAACTGGATGCGCTCGGCAGTCGGCAGCACGGTGCGCTGGAACTTCTCCCAGGTCATGGTCTGCGCCGGGATGCGGATGTTCGTCGTCGGCGGCTTAGCACCCTCTGGCTTCAGGTGGCCGAACACGCCATCGGCCAGCGCATCGGTCTTCTTGGGCGCCGGCCGCCACAGCGCCTGCACCTCGTCCACGCGGCAGAAGCGCCGCAAGAGCGAACCAGCCGCCTGGAGCTGTTGCACCGTCTTCTCAGCAGCGGCAATCGCACCAGCCGTGGGCGCGGCCTGCGGGCGCTGGTAGCGCAGTGGATGCATCTTGTCGGCGAAGCGACTGGCGACCTCTTCGAACCTCATGCCGGCGGCGATATCCTCCAACAGCGTGCCGATCATGCTGCTGCGCGGGTGGCAGAAACCGGCCGGCGCGGTGGCCACCGCGCGCCACACTGCGTTGGCCTTGCGAGGGCCATGAACTGCGTCGCGCGCCACGTGCAGGGCGTGCAGCCACTCCGCTTGCCCCAGCACCTTCTCGCTGCGGTACAGCGCGTCGGTCTTCAAGAGGGCCACTGCCATCTCCAGGTGGATCGGCGTGATCTCGCCCAACGCGGCCATCACAGTCCTGAAGTCCTCGCGCTTCTCGGCCATTGCCTGGCCGGCCGTCTGCGTGGCGCGCTGGAACACCATGTTCGCGGCCGGCCGGACAACGAAGTGAAGCCACACGCCGGTCTCAGGCGTTCCCCACACAGGGTTGGATGCCAGGAACACGCCAGTCACCCTGGCGCGGCGCACCAGCTTCGCCATGGCGGCCAGGGCCGGCTTGTAGTCCTCCGGCGCGTCGTCTACGTGCCAGATGGCCGGTTTGGTTGCGCCATCCTCGTCGATGGTCACCAGGCCGCCGAAGCGCTCGATGAACTGGCGACAGGCATGGCAGTTGTGGTATTGCCGGACGCCAGGGTCGGTGAAGCTGGCGAGGTAGGCATCCCACAGGCCTGAGACATCAGTCGTGAACAGCGGCCGCGCGCCATCGGCGCAGTTGGCCAGCAAGCGCGCGTTGAGGCGGGCCAGGAAGTCGTTGTAGCCGTCGTCGTCGTGGTTGCCGTGCGCTACTGCGGTTGCTGATACTTGAGTGCTCATGGTGTCTCCTTGCTGAAAGGGTGGTACTGCTCGTCGTAGCAGTCCGGGCAGATGAAGATCCAGCCGGCTGTGCGGTGCTGGACGAAGTGCATCGTCTTCTTGCGGTGCCAGCGCCCGCAGCATGGGCAGCGGCGGGGCATGGCTCCCTTCAAGCGCCACCACCATTGCTGACCATGCCAGGACTGAAGGAACCGTCCCGCCAGGAGGCCGAGCAGGAAGGCTAGAACCGGGGTGTAGGGATCGATCATCGTCTTGCTCCTTGTCGTGATCAGAATGGCGGCTCGTTGTTGCGCGTTGCCAGCAGTTGTCTACGTTCTTCCTCCAAGCGCTCGTCCTGCCACCGCTCATACTCGATCATCACGCGTGCCACATTGGCACAGGCATCGGCGATCTGGGCAAACGCGATGCGATCTGGCATCAAGTAGCGCATTGTGTTGCCGGCGTTGTCGCAGTAGTCGGCTGCTTGCTTCAACAGCTTCTCGATGTCCATAGGTTTCTCCGGTACTACGATGGTCAGAACGGCAACCCGCGCGGGCAGGTAGGGCAGAATACGCCATCAGCGAACTGCACCGCGCACCGGGCGCACACCGGCCGGCCGCAATGGTCGCAGGTGGTGTGATAGCCCACGTCTGCCACCTTGCCGCAGGTGGCGCAGGTGCGATTCTGGTCCAACTGGCGGGACAGCTCGACTGCTGCCCAAACCAATGTTGGCGTCGAGAGACAGCGCGGCGGCTTGCAATGAAAACACCACACCTCACCGGTCTGAGGATCTGCTTCGTAGGCGGTGGGGTTATGCCTGCACGTCATGGCTGGTGTCTCGCTCGGCCGCATAGCAGTCGTTGCACAGCGTGGCGCCTTCCCACAGCGGCAGCTCGGGACCGGCATAGTTGGCCTCGGCCAGGTTGATCTCGTCGCCGCAGCGGTCGCAGATGGTGGTGCGATCGGTGTCGTCGAAGGGCGGTTTCATGGTTCACGCGTCCTTACTCTTACAGCCAGCACGGATGGTCAGCGTGCCGGCGATCTCGCGCTCGGTGCGGTACGGCGCCAGCATGTTAGCCAGGCCAGGCACGGCGGCGGCCAGCTTGTCCAGGCCCTTGGCGTCATAGCTGGAACGGATGCTGGGTGCGGTCACATAAGCCACGCCGACAGCGGTCTCCAGGCGATCCGCGCCGATCTCGGCTAGTACGTCGACGAGGACTTGCTTGGCGCTGGCGCGGATCACGTCCAGCTCGGCGATGCGCTCGCCCATCTCCAGGTAAATCGTCATGGCCTCGGCCGCGGCCTCAGCAGGCTGCAGATCGCGGTCGTAGATGGTGGCTAGCTGCTCCAGGGCGGTCTGTGCGTCCATTGGGTACTCCTTGCTGTCGTCTTGCCAGTCATGCGCCGTAGGCGCTACGTGGAGGATCAGCCAATCTCGCAGCCGAAGTCAGTGAAACTACTTGGCGCCGAATGGCTCGCCGTCGGTCGGATCGATGTCGCCCATCCAGTCATCGCCCAGGTCGTCGCTGCCCAGATCGTCGGGATACAGCAGATCGCGTTGAGCTGCGGCGCGCGCATCGTCGAAGTGCTCGGTGGCCGGTGCCTCCCGCCGCCACGTCCAGGCCAGCGGTGGCTGCGCAGGACCCACGACACCGATCAGCTCGAAGAGCATGAACCGATCGTTCTGTTTGCGGGCCAGCCGCTCAGCCTCGGCCTGGGCTGCGTCCAGGCTGCCGTGCATCACCGTCACCTGGGTTGGCAGCTTGACCCGGCAGATGATGTACTGAGCTTGAAGTTGAGTAGGCATTTGATGTTCCTTTCCGTTGTCGCTGTCATGATGCGCCGCAGGCGCTACGGCTGGTCCGGAACCTTCAGGTTGAGCTTGTCGAAACCCGGTTCCGAGACTGTGCACCGCAGGCAGCATGGCACCTTTCCTTACCAAGCGGGTTCAACAGCCTGGCTGTAGCGCAGAAAACCTCTATGCGGCCTGGCTATCCGGAACAGGGAACGGCGCTGTTGCAGGTCCTGGCGCAACTCCTGCTCCGTTGCTGCCGCCAGCCATTGCAAGCGTTTCGCTTCCTGGATGGGATCGATGACGTCGAACATGATCTCTGGGTCGACGTTGGCCAGCATGGCGCGGCCGGCAGGCGTGTCCGGCTTGTGGGAGGTGAGCAGCACCACCGGCCCCCACCCTTGCGCGTGCAGCATCAGCGCCTCGGCGACCGCCTTCTTGAAGGTGTCGGTGCGGCGCGCGCCCGGCCGCCTGCCCCGCCACGATCCCTTGCAGGTGAAGTAGAAGCTGATCTGCTGGCGGTTGGTGGCGATGATGTCCACCTCCACGCCCGCGTCGGCGATCACCGCGCGCCGCGCGTCGATGGTGAAGCCCACGTCCTCCAGGACGCGCCGGCTGCTCTCCTCGAACCAATCACCCTGCTTCTTGCCCATGGCCTGGAACGCGCCGCTATCATCCATGGCTGGCCTCCTGGGTTCTCAGGTGTTCATAGGCCGCAGCAACCCGCCGCGCGGCCAGGTCGCAGTAGGCTGGGTCGATGTCCACCAGGTGCGCCTTGCATCCCCACAGCGCCGCGGCCACGCCCACCGTGCCTGAACCGCCGAACGGGTCCAGCAGGGTGCAACCCGGCCAGCCGTAGAAATGGAGAAGCCGCTGCGCCAGTTCCACGGGAAAGGGTGCGGGATGGCCGACGCGCTGCGCGCTCTCCGGCGCCACCGCCCAATGGTCTTGGGACAAAGCCAGGAAGTAGTCGGAGCTTGCCAGCCAGGGCGAGTGGGTGCCCTTGTCGTCCTGGCGAAGCACAGTGCGAGGCACGGGCGCCGCGCTGTGCGCCTTGTGGGCAACAAGGATACACTCCACCGTGTCGCGCAGGCTGGGATCACTGGGCATCCGGAACGATCCCCAGCTGGTACGATTGCCCGAGCTGCCCTTGTCCCAGACAATCTGGCCGCGCAGGATGAAGCCGGCCTTCTGTAGGCGCGTCGCCGTCAGCAGGCCCAACGGCCGCCACGGGTTGCGCCCGACGCCGAAGGGCATCACCACGGCGATCCTGGCCCCATCGCGCATCACCTGATGGCAGGCCAGGAAGACTTGATCGAGCAGATCCTCATATTGCTCTGGCGGCATCTGGTCATGGTGCTCGCCGTACTCGATGCCCACGTTATAGGGCGGCGAAGTGACGACCAGGTCAACATCACAGATTGTTGTCTCACCTGCCAGATTGCGGCTGTCCGCGCGCCAAACGATCACGTCACCAATGGCCTTCTGGGTCCAGTCTGTCGCTGCGTCCGCCGGCTGATCGTCATGCGCTGGCTCTGGTAGGGCCTGGACCGCCGCCGGTTGTGGCTGCCGGGGCTGCTTTGCGCGCTGGCGCTTCTTGAGCTGCTGCTTGGCTTTGGGCAGGGTCAGCTTGCCCGCCACCACCTGCTGCTCCAGGTCAGGTGCTTCCTGCCTGATTTTTTTGGCGTCGGCCACATACTGACGGTTGGTGCCCACCATGGCCGCGGCTCGGGCAGCGGCATGAATGGGCGTGTCTGCCTGCTTTTCAATTCTTTGAAAAGCTGCTCTGCCGGCATCGTTGTTCTGCGATGCGATCATCCGCTCCCTTGCTGCCTCGGCCAGCGTCTGCTCGACGCGCAGCGCCACGAAGGCTCGCTGTCCACTGTCCAGGTGTCGCCGTTTCAGGTTCAGCGAGATGATGAAAGCCACGATCGCTTCGGTGGACAGGTCGCCTGCATAGACTTTGGTCGCCGGCTTGAGACGCAGCGCAACGCAAGCCTTGTGCCGGTTGCGGCCGTCCAGGATGCGGCCGTCCGGGTGCAGCCAGACCGGTTCCCGCAGCCCGTTGAGCGCGATGTCATCTTTGAGTTCCTTGAAGGAAACCTCATCCATCAGCGGCAGCAGGTCCGCGACAGGGTGTGGCTCCAGGGCCAGCCAATCAGTCATACACACCTCCATTCAACTCGCCTTGGGCATCGACCTGCCCCGGAACTGGTTTCGACAAGCTCAACCCGAGGGTTTCGACAGGCTCAACCTGAAGGTTCCGAAGCATGTCGCCCAGGAAGGTGACGCGACGCACGCGTTCCTCGTTCTGGACGTAGGCTTGCAGGGCCGACTGAGCCGAGATCAGCACACAGTAGGTCTTGGCCCTGGTCAGCCCGGTGTAGGCTAGCTGGCGCAGCATGAAGTCAGGCCGCGTGGTGGGAAGGGCCAGCACCACGTAGCCGAATTCGCTGCCTTGGCCGCGGTGAACCGAGATCGCATAAGCCAGTTTGAGATAGCCCAGGTCCTCGCGCGTGTAGGAAGTGACGTCCAGCTCGCCGTCGAACTGCACGTCGAGTACCAGTGGCAGCTCGTCATCGCCTTCTTCCCTGCGCCGGATATCCATCCTGCGCTCTTCCTCGTCGCTGGCCACCCACTCCACCATGCCCACCATGCCGTTCAGCACTGTTTGGCCGCGCAAGTCATAGACATTTCTGGTGTGGATCACCTTGTCGCCCGGCTTGAAGGGACAGCCCTTGAGCGGGAACGGCCCAGGGTTGTAGCGCTCTTGCAGGCGCAGGTTGAGGGCGTGCTGGCCCCAGGGATGGTTGTTCAAGGGTGTCAGCACCTGGATGTCGCGGATGGACAGGCCGCAAGCGATAAGATCGCTTACCCACCGCAAGAGATGGGTGGGCAATGCTGCGTTGCTGCTTGCATACTCGATCTCGATGTCGTCGTAGCTCGACAGATCAGGCACGAGGCCGCGGTTGAAGCCGTGGGCCGCCACGATGATGCCGCTGCCCTTGCCCTGGCGGTGGATGACGGTAAGGCGCGCGACCGGGACCACACCGCTGTGGATCAGTTGGAAGAAGGGCTCGCCCGCGCCCACCGGCGGCAGCTGGTCCACGTCGCCCACGAAGATCAGCCGCGTTCGCTCGCCGCAGGCCTTGACGATCCGGCGCATGAGGGCCGCAGTGATCATGGAACTTTCGTCGATGGTCACCGCATCAGTCTGGAAGCTGTACCTGGCTTCTTCATCGTCGAAGATGCCCAGGGTGCGGTGGATGGTGGCGGATGGCAGGCCGGTGGCTTCAGTCATGCGCCTGGCTGCCTTACCGGTGGGTGCGCACAGGGTGAGGCTCAAGCCCTGCGCCTGCATGATGTTGCAGATTACACGGACGATAGTCGTCTTGCCACAGCCCGGTCCGCCCGTGATCACCACCAGCCGGTGGGCCAGCGCGAGCCGCACCGCCTCCACCTGGTCAGGCGAAAGGGCGAAGTCGGCGTACTGGTCCAGATTGTTTCCGATGGCATCCCAGTCGCCCACCGGCGTACCAGGGCTCTGAAGAATGCGGGCGATGCCGGCCGCGGTCTCTTCCTCGATCTCGAAGTAGGGTTCCAGGTACAGCCAGTCGCCTTGGAGGAGCAGGTAATCCTGGTCGTAGCGCGCCCGCACCTTCTGCTCGAAGCCGTCGTGGGTGGGCCTTGCCAGTTGCTTGGCGCGCGCCAGCGCATCCGTCTCGGCCAGCGCCATGTGGCCTTGGCTGTAGGCCTCGCGCAGCACCTCCCGCACGGCTGCGCCGTAACGCCGGCCGTCGTCGTGATCGATCTTTGCTTTGCCCGGCCACTCAAGCGCCGCGATCTCGTCCGCGCGCTGCCAGGTGACGCCGCTTACCACCGTGAGCAGGTAAGGGTTGTCGGCGACAACCTTGGCTAGTTGCTCGCCGAAGCGCCGGTAGGCCTCCCTGGCCTGGCGCATGGTCAGCCCTGCCCGCACCGAGACCAGCGCGGCGTTGGCCCAGTGGCGCTGCGCACGCCACGACTCCACGATCCAGTGGCAGTTCTTGGGACCGATGCCTTTCACCATCCGCAGCCTGTTGGGATCGTCCAGCGCCTCGTCCAGCCGCGCGAAGGTTGCCGCGCCGAAGGCCTGGGCGATGCGCTCAGCCATGGCGGTCTTGACGCCCTTCAAGAAGCCGCTGCCCAAGAGCACCTGCATCGCGCTTCCCTGGTCGGTAAGCATCACGCTGGATGCCTTGAACTGCCGGCCGTAGTGCGGGTGGTCGGTCCAGGCGCCGGAGATCGTCACCCGCGCGCCGGCCGCCAGGAAGATGGCCGTGCCCACCACAGGGATGATCTCCTTGCCGCGCAGCAGGGAGGCCACGAAGAAGCCGCTGTCGGCGTCGTGGTAGTGGACGTCTACGATCTCGCCGGTGAGCAGGTTCTCGTCGGGAAGGGCCTCGCGCGGCGCCGGGCCTGGCCCATAGCTCACCGTCCAGGTGGGCGCTGGCTCCAGCAGCTCAAGAACATCAGCTGGGTCGGGTGTGTAAAGCATCGTGCCTCTCTATTGCATCCAATCAGGCTTGCTGGGATCGTAGTACCACTGGTTCTGCTTGGCTGATGGGTGGGCGCGCTGTTGGGCTTGCCGCCTCTCTTCCTGCGCGGCCTTCCTGAAGTCCAGCCAGCCGGTGTTGTATCGGGCGTAGTTGCGAACCGACTGCACCAACTTGTCCCTGGACGGCGGCTGGCCGCTCTCCTCGCGGATGCGCCGCGCGCACAGCTCGACGTACTCGGCGAACAGCTCCGGGTGCGCCGCCCATTCGTCTTCAGGGCTGGGACGGGTGACAGGCAGCTTGCTGTCGCCCCACGCCACGGACACGGTGCTTCGCAACCTCGCCTTTATGCTAGCGGAGAGATACCTGGAATTGGTGAGCTGCGCGATCTTTGTCTGCAATGCAGTTTCTGGTTGATCGCGCGCGCGAATGTCATCAGGGTTGTTCGGGTATGTTCCAGAGTCCGCGCGTTCGCGTAAGACTCTGGTTTTGGCGGCAGGATTGACGCGCGCATCCATCGCAGGCGGCAGAGCTTGCTTGCCGCCTGGACCTTTCTTCTCCTCTTTATCACTCCCTTTCTCTGAAAAGGACTGATAGGGTGACATTTCGTCCGGCCCAAAACCTCCCAATGTCACCTCCTCCTGGCCCGAAATGTCACTCCCAGGGGTGACATCTGAAGTAGCAGCAGCAGAGGTGACATCCGAAATGTCACTCCCAGAGACTACATCGGATCGGCCACCGCCAGAGGTGACATTTCCTGGAACCCGCTCGGCGATCGAAGCCCAGAACGCCTCGATCGCCGAGTCATCCAGTTCGTTCTCGTCGCTGGGAGGCTGCTTCACATCCTCTGGCTCGCTCTCGTCACTGGGAGACTGCACCACAGCTTCCCGCGCGCGCTCAGTTTGGCGCGCGGGAAGCTGTGGCAGCTTGTCCTTGTCGATGTTCCAGACATTGGTGGCGTACTGCGGATGCTTGCCTTCATAGACGATGATCCCATCCCGCTTCAACTCGGCCACGATGCGCATCACCTGGCGCTCTTCATAGCTGGTTTCCTCAGCCAAGGTGCTGTATGACGCGTAGCAGCCTTCACCGAAATCGTCTACGTGGTGGGCAATGGCGACACAGACGAGTTTCTTGGGCCGCGGCAGCGTGGTCTTCAAGACGAGGCGAACGTAGATGTGGCTCATGGATGTTCCTCCTGATACATCTCAAGCAGGCTCACTGCTTGTGTGTGTTTGCCCACAGGACTTGTCGAAACATCCCATAGGTCATGGGAATGTCGCATCGGCCGACGCGCAGCCGATACCAGCGGTAGCGTAAGCGGGTGGGCAGGGTGTCAGGGACTTTGGGCGTCATAGAAAGCTCCTTCGATGGCGGCTCTCAGCGCGGCGCTGAACGCGTCCGGCGCGGCATCCTGGTCCTGGCAGCTCCTCAGCGCTCCGCAAAGGAGAAGGTGTCGCGCGCGCGGAAGGCACACAGACAGGTAGTGCAGGTCACGCTGGCGACAAAGGCGTTCAGCCCGGCCCGTATGGCCGTGGGCCGCAGCGCTGCGCCGCAGAAGGGACAGGAGGGCAGTTCCATGGCCATCAGCTCCTCCGAGCTGACGTTGTCCAGGATGAACAGCCGCTCCTTACCTGTAGGCGTGATCGCGTCGCTCATGAAGCAGCTCTCGGGCCAGCCCTACCTGCCGGTCCATGTTCGCCGCGGCCTGGCTGCGGGCGATGTCCATGTCAGGGCGTAGGGCCTCCCAGGCCGCGACCAGGGCGCGCAGCTGCCCTGTCGTCTGGTTCGCAGCCTCCGGCAGGCGGATGCCGCGCGCCACGCCGGGATCGCGCTGGATGGCGCCCGCTTCAGTCAGGCGGACGAGATCCCTGGTCAGGGTATGCAAGGCGCACAGGCCCAGGGCATGGATGTCTCGCACGCTGGGCGCATAGCCTTTGCTGGCGATGTGCTCTTGGATGAAGGCCAGGATGGCCTGCTGCCGGTCGTTCAGGGCTAACATCAAATGGTCTCCTCGACGATCTGCGCCAGGTAGGTCGAGATGATCTCCTGCATGCCTTTGCCTTCCTTCAGCAAGGTGCGGATGCGCGCGATGATCTCGCGGAAGTAGGCGAAGTCCACACCGGTCAGCTGCTCTTCCCAGACACGCGGGTCGTCCCAGTCCAGCTTGGCCAGCTGCAAAGCCAGCACCAGCAGGTGGCCGGCGTGAGGCCGGGTGAAGCCGCGCTGCACGAACTTGAAGGCCCGCAGCAGCGCTGCCAGTGGGTACTGCGAGCCGATATAGCGCAGCTCGCGCGCCAGCAGGCACTCCAGGGCATCGGCCCGCGTCACCAGCCCGCCCTGGAAGGTCCAGTAGTTGGTGGCGTGCGCCCAGTCGAAGTTCTTGTGGATCTCGGCCGGGTCGCCGGTGAAGCGCAGGATCATCTGCACAGGCGTGAGCTTGCGATTCTGGCGCAACAGGGTGATGGCGTTGCCGGTGAGGACGCAGGGCCAGTAGTCCTTGTCGGCAGCGTAGCTGGTGCGGCCGTCCACGCCGCCGAAGATCACCTGGGCATACTGCTCGGCCCGGTCAGGTTCGCTGTCGGTCAGGGCCTCGAAGTAGTGGTAGGTTCCGTCGCCGGAGTGCTCGGTCAGGATGCCCGCGCTCTTGACCATGACGGCCACCCGGTCGATGCGGTCGACCACCTGTACCTGCTTGAGCAGCGGATTGCCCTCCAGGGCGGGCGGCGGCTGAGCGACGAACAGGCCCACGTAGTGCTCGGCCACGGCCTTGGCGGTCGCGCGGCTGCGGAAGTAGACGTCCCAGTCGTTGACCGGCTCGCCGAGGAAGAGCGATGCGATGCTGCCGCCGGTCAGGATCAGGTCGTCGGTCACGGGCTGTTGCAGCTCTTGGGGCAGGGACGCCACCCAGCTTTCCATGGCGCGGCGGCAGAGCTGTCCGATGGTCTTGGTCTTCATGGTTGGTTCTCCTTGGCTGAAGTTTGCCAAGGATGCGCCCGCCAGGGCGCTACCACCAGGACCAGGCTGCGCGCCCTATCCTTCATCGCCCTCGAAGGGCGACTCGCCGGTCATGCCCAGCAGCCACTCGATGCCGATGCGCACGCCCTGCTCGTAGGTCATGCCAGGATACTGGGATCGGCCCTCGTCCTCGGCGTCGGCGCACTTGTTGAGTACGTCGTCGATCTCTGCCTCGTCGCGGGCCATGGTATAGGTTGGTCGGTACATGGGATTTTCCTTTCAGGTGGGTAGATTGGGATGCGAGCTTAGCCCAGGATCGGGCCGCACTTGTCCAGCGCCTGCTGCGAGGCCAGCCACAGATCGCGCCAGGTGTCGATGTTGCCGGCGATGGCGTCGAAGATGTTGCCCACAGTCGCAGGCTCAGCCAACGTGATGATCAGTTCAGTCATGGGCGCGTCCATGCCGATGTGTGGACCGTCAGGGATGAGGCCGCCCATACTAAGATCGAGCAGCTTGACATGCACGGGCGGCAAGCGCACGCGAACTTGATCGGTCAGCTGCATCTCTGCCGGCAGCGTCAGGCGCAGCGGGTTGAAGCCTTCGATGATGATCAGAGGCGTACTCATACTTGCGCCTCAAGCATGGACTGCACCAGCGAGGCCAGCTCAGGTGGGATGGCCAGCGCGTGCCGGCTGCCCGCCAGCAAGCCTACGATCATGGCCATCTCGATGGCGCCAAGCAGCGGGTTCGGGTCTTCCAGCAGCAGGCTGGGATACATGGCTACCAGGCTGAGCGCGATCGCAGCCTGCACGCTTCTCAGCTGCTCTTCCCGGATGATGGGCGCGAACAGGCTCTTGTGGTAGGCGGTGGCGACCGAGCCGAGCACAATCACTCGCACCTGGCCTTCCTCCAGCCGGGCTGCTCCTTCCTTGAGCATGTCGGCAATTGGTTTGTCGGGCATGGGAGACTTCCTTTCGGGTGTGGTTAAGATGGGCTTTCCATCCGTGGATCGCAGGCGCCGATTTGGCGCATCGAGAGCAACTGGCAGCGTTGCTCGCAGGTCAGGGTTACATTCGTAGCAGCAGCCTGAATGGCATGCTGGATGGCACAAGTTGTGCGTCCGCGGGTATCGATCTGCGCGGCCGACATCCAGACGGATGAGCTCTGCCAGACAGTCGGGTGTGAGACAGCGATGGTAGTCGAAGCCCCACATGGGCTCGCCACAGACGAAGCAGGGCGTCCCTTCGAGTTCCTTCAGTGTCAGTTCCTCAAACATTCGGGCATCCTTACCTTTCGGAACCGGGTTCGACAAGCTCAACCTGAAGGTTCCGAAAACAACAGAGGCTGCACCCAGCCATCCGGGTTTTTGTTGGGTGCGGCGGCTGCAGCCGCGCAGCGTCCGTAGCCGGGCACGACCTCCATCGCCAGCCGGTCCCGATCCGGGTGCGGCTGGCTGCCGTACGTCTCGTGGCCGCTAGGACGCTTGCATGGCGTGCCGACGGCCGCGCGGCACACCGGGCACTCGACTTCCAGGGCGGGATCGCGCGGCCACTGCTGTCCGCAGAGAGAGCACTTGATGGTCATGGACGCGTTCTTCAATGCGCGGAACCGTGTTTCGACAGGCTCAACCCAAGGGTTCCGGGCTAGGCTCGATACACCAGTCCAGCCCAGGCAAAGCTGGGAAAGAGGGCCACGGCCGCCGCTTCCGGCAGCTTGTCGCCGCTGGCGAGGACTTCTTCGTCGCTCCAGTACGAAAAGCCCTTGTAGGCCGCCCAGTCGGCATCGCTGCCCTTGGTGGCGCAGACCTTGATGATGACCGAATCGCCCGGCCCTAGCAGTTCAGGGCCCTGGCGGGCATAGGCAGAGTAGGGAATGATCACGCCGCGTCCTCCTTGGTCTTCAGGCAGACTGTGCAGCGCCAGCCCGGCTTGGGCTTGCGCATCGCGTTGTGGACCCGCATGTTCTGGCCATAGCGCTCGTCCTGAAAGGCGTGCTGGCAGGTGCAGCGCATGACGCGCGTGTTGGGAGCGGATGTCTTCTCTTTGGGCATGGATTACCTTCCTTCCTACACGCTGAACCTGCTGGCAAGGTCGCCGGGGTCGTCCAGAGGGATGCCATTTTCCACCAGCATCCTGTCCTCTGCCGGGTCCAGCCAGATCACCAGCCAGGGATCGCCGAACTTCGAGTAGGCGCGCTTGGCCCGCTCGTAGACCAGCTCCGGCGGGTGGATCACCACCTTGCCTGGCTCAGGGCGCTGCTCGCGCGCTGTATTCGTGGGCGCCAGGGCCAGGATCGCCTGTTCCTTGTTGATGCCGGTAGTGGCCAGGATCGCCTCGACCGCGGCCGCGTAGTCTTCCGAGGCGGCCTCAGCGTCGGCCCAGCGCTGGCTGCTGACGGCCACCGCACGCACCAGCTTGGTGCTCCAGCCGTCGATCTCTTCAAGCGTGAACCTGCCCTTGAGCATGGGCCAGGCCACCAGCCAGAAGACCGCGCAAGTGCGGATGAAGCGAAACTCCCAGGTGTCGCGACCGGGCTTGCTGCCTTCTGGCCAGGCGTCCAGCACCATCTCCCGGATCTCTCGCGCCCGCATTTCCCAGCTGTCCTGATCGGACTGGTTGGCCAGGTTGCGCAGCACCAAGAGGCGCACGCTGCGGAAGATGGTGACCATCAAGAGCTCGTCCACCACCAGGCGGGTGGCGATGGCCACCTCCAGCCCGCGCGTGGTCAGCCGCCGCTCCCATTCAGGCCTGGCCAGCATTCCCAGCGGCTCCTCCAGGGCAAGGCCGCAGTTAGGGCAGGCTGGCTGGCCCGGCTCGATCAGCTCGCCGCAGGCTGCACAGACTGCGGCCGCGCCCTGGCAGTAGAAGGCGTAGAAGAAGGCCGGCTGGGCCTGGATGGCTCGCTCGATGGTCCCATCGTCAGCGGTCGCGTCCAGCGCCAGCAGTTCCAAGGCACGCTGGCGACAGTGGCCGTGCCGGCCGCACTCAGGGCTGAGGAAACAGCTGTCTGTGATCAGGCCCAGGGTGGCGATGGTCGCCGTCTGCTGGCGCATGTCCTGCACCGAGCCGGATAGCACGATCTCACGCGTCATGGGACACATACCTTTCCAGCAGCTTGTCGCGCGTGCGCAGCGGGATATCAGGGTCTTCTTTCAACAGCCGGGCGATGCGCTCAGGCGTCGGCTGTGGCAGCCAGCCCAGCCGGGCCAGTTCCTCTCTCAAGTCCGCCTGCAGCAGCCAGGACTCGACGAAGGCCAGCTCGGCGCGCGGCAGCTCGTCGAAGGAACGCACCCGGCGCCGGTATCCCTCGCCGTCCGAGAGCGCGTAGCCGGCCAGGTCCAGCCGTGCAGCCCGGATCAGGCGGCCCTTGAAGCCGGCCAGGTCGCTGGATGGCATCAGGCGCTTGATACGCTCGTTGATGCGATCGATGGCCACGTGCAGTTCCTCACCTTCCGGGAAGGTAAACCATCCGTGCTGCGCACGCAGGTCGTTCAGGCTCTTCATGGCAACTTGGGAATGGTTTTCTCATCCCGGAACCGGTTTCGACAAGCTCAACCCAAGGGTTCCGCGATCTAGCGCGCGGCGTAGCTGACGATCACGCGCGCAGCCACCTGGGCCACTGCGTCCACGTGCGCGGCCGTGGCATCGTCGGTGCCGTACTCGACGTGCGCGGCCTCGTGCAGCCAGGTGGCGACAGCTTCCTTGAGGTCGTCCAGCACCGAGATGTCCAGCGCAATGCGGCCTTCCAGCGCCTGGCCCAGGATGCTGGGCGGCAGCATGTAGGGCTGCACCTCATGCTGGATGCCGGCCCGCTGCGACAGTCGCCGCACCAGGTCCAACACCCGGCGCTGCGCCGCGCTCAGCCGGCTCTTGGGATAAAGGGTGGACGCCCGGCCCGACAACGCGGCCAGCTCCTCGCGGTCGGTGCTGATGATCTCCTTGGCTGTCTCTTCCAGGCCCCATTGCAGATGCACAGGCTTCAGGCCGCGGTACTCGGCCTCGCGCTGCGTCACTGCGTCGGTGGCCACCACCGCGCGGCTGCCGAAGGCCTGGCGCAGGGCCGCGGCCTGGGCCTTGGGCGCCTGCACGTCGCGGAAGGCCATGTGGGTATCCGCCTCGGCCTGCCGGTCAGCCACGGCCTGCCAGAAGCGGGCAAGCAGCTCTTGGTCCGCGACGTTGGCCCACAGCCGGCCGATCTCCCGGCTAGCTTGCCAGGCGTCGGCCAGCTGGCGGTCCTCGGCCAGCTTGAGGTTGAGGTTGTAGCCGAAGGCGCAGGACGCGCCATAGGGCCGCGCGGGGCCGATCCAGAGACCTTTGACGTAGAACTGCGGCTCGGCCTCTTCCAGGATCATGCGGCCGGCTTCGTCGGTGAACAGCACGCGCGCATCCCCGGGACGGATCACGCGCTCCTGCCAGAGCTCGCCATCGTAGGCCAGCTCGTAGCGTGAGCCATCAAAGAACGCGCCCTCGTCCCAGCAAACCTCCATCACCTGCTGGCCGTAGAGGTCGGCCCAGCGCGCGTGCAGGCCGTGGAACTCGCCCGAGGTGAGGCTGAAAGGCACGCCCTCGCGCAAGAGAACCAGCCAGCCCAGCTTGGTGCCCTCGCCGAACTGGCCGCGCTGCTGCTCGGTCTTGTCCGAGCCGCCCAAGAGCAGGTGGCGCAGGGCCATGTGCGCGCCGCAGCCCTCGATGATCGTCTTGCCATCGGCCTGTTCGACGGTCCAGGTTTGGAACAAGTCCAGGAACTCCTGCCAGATGCATTCCCGGAAGGCGTCCCACAGCTGCCACTGGGCGCGGTAGTCGCGCGTGATAGGGTAGATGATGCTCGGCATAGTACGAACCTCCTGATATGGATTTGGCTCGCACTGCGCCTTCGGCGCTACGTGGCAGGTCATGGCTAGGTGTGCAGGCAACATCAGAGAGTAGGGCGGGTGTTGGGCAGGCGCGGTTGCGCTGATTTGCAGAAATAGAACGTTTGGGCTATAACAGGTTCATCTGCTTTTCGCCTTGCCAGCGGGCGGCGGCTGGTCCTGCTGATCAGACAGCAGTTCAACCGCCGCCTCCGGAAAGGCCTCTGAGAACTTGGCCCAAAAAGTGCCGGACACATGCTCGCGGGCCAGCGCTCGGCTCACCGAGGTGCGCAGGTAGCCGATCCGATTTGCCACCACTTGCTGCGTCAGATGGTGGGTGACGATCCACTGTTTGATCCGGGCGCTTCGCATATAGGCTCCTTAGCAGAGGTCAGATTTCTTAGAACGCATGTTCTGTTGAAAACTATATCATGGCTGAATTTGTCCGTCAATACCCCCTGTCGCGCAACTGAAACATATTGGTCAACCAATTTTTCGGCGTAGAACTGAAATAGATTTGAAGACGAGATTCGGGCTGATCGCCTGCGCCTGTTGATGAAGGAAAAGCGCCTTTCAAGTGCTCGACTGTTGGCCCGGCTGCGCCAGACTGCCGGCAACGAGCGGGTCCACCGCGGCACCCTCTCCGACGTGCTTAACAACAGATACCGCGGCACGCCCTCGGTGGTCTTCGTGCGCGGGCTAGCCCAAGCGCTGGAAACCACCACCGACTACCTGCTGGGGCTATCCGACGAGCCACAGCCTGGCGCGATGGCCTTCCTCCGTCGCTATGGGCTGGCCGACGAGGAACAGCTGCTGACTTTGCTGGCGGAGCGCAACGCGGAGATGGCTAAGATCATGCGCGCCGTCCGTGACATCCCCGATGAGGAACAGGAAGTGATCTTGCAGCATCTTATGAACGATCTTCTCTTCATTCGGCACATGGCGGCCGAGCGCGCGGCGGCACAAGCCAGCAGCGGCGCCGACCGCCCAGACCCGCCTGCCAACAGCCCACTATACCTATCTTGGGACACCGACGATGACCACTGAAACACCTGATACCCCTGGCAGCCGGCTGCGCAAGGCTCGCGAGCGCCTGGGATTGCAGCAGATCGAACTGGGCAGGAAGCTGGGCGTGTCCGGCTCCTACATCTCGCGCATCGAACGCGACCTGGTGAAGATCCAGCCCATGGTGCTGCGCCTGGCCGAGGCGCTGGACGTGAGCGTGGACTACCTGTTGGTCTTACGCGACACACCGCAGCGCGATGCCACAGGGACTGCGCTCTACGAGTCCACCCAGGACGAGCTGGTTGCCCTGCGCCTCCTGCGCATGGTGATCGACGAGCTGTCGCCGGAAGATCGCGTGCGGCTGATCCACTACCTCATCAAGCAGGCTGGCATCTACAAGGAAACCTTCCGGCCGCGGAACCCGGTTCCGGCTGAATGAGCCGCGCGCTGTCATGGCCGCCCAACCTACCTACTTCACCCTCACCACCACCGATGGGCGCGCGGCGGTTGTCCCTGTGCCACCTGGCCAGGATCGCTGGCTGATCGCAGTCAGGTATGTGCGCGCCTATTACCTGGGCGAAGTCTATCTGGCCGATCTGCGGCCGGCGACACCCGAGGAAATCGCTGCCTTCCAGGCCGAACACCCACACGCGCGCCTCGAGTGGCTGGCGGATGAGGCTTGATAGCCGGAACCCTTGGGTTGAACCTGTCAAAACCGGTTCCGGACGGCGACGGCGATGGTACAGCCGCCACGATTGCCAAGTCCAACGCCACCACCTACTGGTAGAAGACCAACGACTACGTCGACAAGCTCAACCGTGCCCAGGTCAGCGCGCTGGCCAAGCAGGTGATCGACGGCAAGCTGAGCTGGCAGGAGGCGCAGTCCCGCCTGGACGACTGGATCGACGCCGCCACCCTGCCCAGCTTCGGCGCGGCCAACGGCAAGGCCGCAGCGGAGAAGCTGTCGGTTGTCGTTTCAGCCACGCCGATGGCCGAGCGCGCCAGCGATCCGCTGGACGAGTTGTTTGAGTAGCCGGCAAGGCAACGATCAAGCCCCGGCGCATAGAAATGTGCATCGGGGCTTCTTCTATCCATACCATCAGCGAAAGGAACATCCGATGACCACCCCAGCGGCAAGGACTCCTCGCTGATCAACTGTAGCTTTCACCCTTAGCATGGGCTGAGTTGTTCAACGCATTTTCGTTGACCATCTTGACCGCTTATGTTACAATTGCCTGAGATTGCATCGAGCGCGTTTTTTTTGATTGCGTGCAAGGAGGATCTGCGCTGTCAGTAGACACATGAGCCACCGGCAAGAACAGGTTGAAAAGAAATGAAGTCCTTAGTCTGCTCTTCTAGAGCGCGGGAACACATTGCGTCTGACGTTAAACGTCGGTTGGCACGGCACTCGAACTTTGCCTGCTCAATTTGCGGCGCAATCCCCATAGTGTTTCATCATATTGAGGAGTGGTCGAATAACTTCTCCAATGACGAGGATCTTCTTATTCCCATCTGCGACAAATGCCACAGAAGCATCCACGGTGAGGGCGGAACTCTATTCTCGAAGGACGAACTTCGCGGGTACAAGATTGCGCCTAATAGCTCATCTCTCCTGTCGGATAAGCTCCCGCTGGGAGGAAAAAAGTCGTACGCTTTCTTTGTTGGCAGCAATCTCGTGTGCCACGGCGCAAACGCATCTCTATTCGGTGTGTCGCCCGGGCACAATCTCCTGACTGTCGACATGTCTTCAGGAAGCCTGATGCTAACCGTCCTGGCTGAAGTAAAAGATGGCAGAGAAGTGTATCTGATCCAGAACAATGAACTTATTATCGATACCACGGATGTCTGGGACATGCATTACTCCCGTAGTTCCATTAAGATCTGGAGATCTGTCGACGGAAAGAATACCGTCTTTATTGATCTTGTGATAAAGCCAGACGTGATAATTCTGCGGGAGATGAATACGACCTTTGATGGAAAACCGTTTCGTATCTTTAGGTTTAGAAAACCTCAACAGCGTCAACTGGACAAAATCCGCAGCAAGGTAAGGCAGTACGAGGAACTCTTTTTCCAGGAATCCGCACGTATAGATGGGCTGCCACGAATAAGTGGGGAGGTCGATGGTATAGAGGTCGACGCACTTGTCAAGGGAACACGAAAGGAACAGACCAAACGATGGCTGGAGAAGAAACTTGAATACGATCTCCGCAGAGAGCTTAATTGGGATTGGCGATACCTCCGATGGATCCTAGACCAAGTGCTGGCTGAATCGCACGTGTTTGCTCAATCCCGAAGAGTTGCAGCTCATCAACCCGAAGCATTTGAACAGCTAGATGCGATCATTGGGGCAGCACAAGCAAAGTATCAGGAGGAACTGGAAGTGCTAAAGGGCACTGTCGCTGAGTACAACGGTTTGATTTGGCTAGAAACCGTCCATGCAGTGCTTCCATGAGGTATTTCTCCATATCTGCATACATCGCTTTTGCCAGTGTATGTGTCATGGGTAATCAGGCTGCACCCGTTTTGCCTAAGCTGGGGGTTCTTCGGATGTTACTGAGCCAAGTTCAACTCAAGACCATGTAGCGATTCTCGTTGCAGCGCGATATTCCCACCATCATCATCGACTCCACTTGACAGTCCACAAGAAACGCCCGGCTTGGCTTTCCGTGCCGACGACCCGGGCGTCTGTTTTGCGTGCTTCCTGAGATAGTTCATTCATGGCCGGTTACCACCTAACCCAGCACCTGCTCATGCCTGGAAGGCAGTTGCAGCACGAGTCGGAAGGACGCGCCTGGTCGTTGTGATGTTCAGCGCATCCTGTGAAGCACGACATGGGCAGCAAGCCTGTCCCCCGCCGTTTGGAGCCACTCAAGGGATATATCACTGACCCTTACGTCATCCTTCCAATGCCAACAGTCAGGAGCAACGGATGAGCAGGTGCCCACTGATCCGCGTCCCACAAGACCGCAGTGGACACTCGTTTGACAGGAAGAAAGCAGGCGAGTACAATCTGCGTCAGGCCCAGTTAATGGTGCCAGAAGGCGGCCAACACCCACCAAGGGACTATCGTGCTTGAGAGGTGCCCGCCCAACCAGTGAACCACTATATATAGTGGTTGTCTAACCAAATAGACACTACATATGGGCATATTGCTTGGACAACTGAACTTAGGGCTTCATAATCCCTAGGTCGGTGGTTCGAGCCCACCCGTCGCCACAAGGATACAATATGTAGTGTTTTGAGGTCATGGCACACACTACATGTAGTGGCTCCCGTTGAACGACGGGAGTCTTTCTTTTGCCCACCCACCAAGGGACAAGTGCTACCATGACCGACCTCAGAACCCTCTTTGACGGCTTCACAATCCACCTTCAGGCAGCCGGGCGCCGTCCCACGACCATCACCTGGTACGACAAGCACATGCGGCGCTTCTTCGCCTGGCTCGACCAGGAAGAGATCCCTGCCTCGCCGGACCAGATCACAGCTCTCCGTATTCGCAAGTTCATCGCGCACCAGCAGAACGACGTACAGGCCTGGGAGAGCAATTCCCACGTACCCACGCAAGAGCGAGGCCTTTCGTCCACCTACATCAGCAGTTCGGTGCGAGCCTTGCGCGCCTGGTTCAACTGGATGCAGCAGGAGGAGTACATCCGGGACAACCCGATGGACAAGGTCAAGACTCCCAAAGAACAGCAACGCCTGATCGAACCGCTGGAGCTTGACGAGATCAAGCGCCTGCTCAAGGCCATCCAGGGCACATCGGCCAACGCCCTGCGCAACCGGGCGATTGTTCTGACCCTGCTGGACTGCGGGCTGCGAGTGAGCGAGCTATGCGCGCTGGACGTCGACGACGTGGACCTAACCGGCGGCTGGGTGCGGGTGAGGGAAGGCAAGGGCTGGAAGGAGCGCAAGGTGCCCATCGGCGGTGCGGTGCGCCGCGCGCTGTGGCAGTACAGCAAGATGCGGCCGCAGCCAATGGGCGGCAACAAGCGCTTCTTCCTGACCGAGGATGGCTGGCAACTGCCCACAGAGCGCGTGCGCAAGATGCTGATCCATTATGGCCACAAGGCGGAAGTCGAGAACGTGCATCCGCATCGCTTTCGTCACTCATTTGCCTTGCACTTCCTGCGCAACGGCGGCGACGCGCTCACCCTGCGCATGTTGCTGGGCCATACCACTCTGCAGATGGTCAGCCGCTACGTGCAACTGGCGGCCATCGACCTGAAGGCCGTCCACGCCAAAGCCAGCCCCGCCGATCATCTGCGACTCTAGCAGTGCAGTTGACGAACTCAGTCGAAGGCGCCTGAGGAAGGCCAGGGCTGCATCTTCCTCAGGCGCTCTATCCCATCGCATGATCGCCAGCTTCAGTGAGCCAAGGCCTGCTGCATATTGGCCAGCGGGCTGTGCTTGGCGTGCTTGGCCCGCAGCTCGTCGTTGAGAAAGATGGCGTATGAGCGGTGCGTGACCACCACGTCCGCGTGCCCCATGATGTCAGCCAGCGACCCCAGATCGCCGCCGTTTTGCAGGTACTCGCGCGCAAAGGCGTGCCGCCAGGCGTGGGGATTGATGGCACCGGTGACGCCCACCTTGGCCTTCATGCGGCGGAAGACCTCACGTACACCCTGAGTGCTGAGATGCTCACCGCCGCCGCTGCCGAGATTGGTCCACAGGTAGGCATTGGAATCGCCGGGTCGAGCGGCCAGCCAGGCTTGCAGCGCCTCGATGGTCACAGGCGTAACGAAGGCGAAACGTCCCTTGTTGCCCTTCTCGTGCAGGTAGACCTTGCCGGCCACCAGGTCAAGGTCGGACAGACGCATCCCCACCAGCCCGCCCACCCGGCAGGCGGTATCGGCCAACACCAGCAGCATGGCCCGATTGCGCACTGAGATCGGATCATCCCCCTCGGACGCGTCCAACAGCTTGAACAGGTCATCCATCGAGGCCGCTTTGGGCTCGCCGCGCTTGAGGCGCGGCTGTTTGAGCCGCGCCGCAGGGCTCTCTGCGATCACGCCCTCTTCGACCAAGAAGCCAAAGAGTCGCCTGGTGGCGCGAACAATGCCAGCAATCGTCGCCTCAGATAAGCCGCCGGCCTTCTGGCGTTTGCTGGGGTGATCATCCCAGCGCGTCTTTCGGGCACGCAGGTGGGTGACAAAGCGCCGCAGATCGGATAGCGTCACCTGTTCTACTGGCATGTCTTCGAGATAGGCGACCAGCGGCTTGAGCTTGCGCTCGTAGAAGTACACCGTCTGATCGCTATGCCCGGCTGCCCGTGTCGCAATCAGGAGTTCATCGACCGCTTCGGATAGTTTCATCAGAACAATTCTCTCGATGGGTGACCAGTGCGCATCCTAAGGGTGTGGGCCAATTTCCTGCCAATGGTGACGCGCTACACCAGTGGATCATCGCGCACCAGGCTGGCAGCCAGCAATACCGGCAACGCGGCCTGCTCGACCGCACGCACCAGGTCTGGCTTGCCCAGCGCCTGCGCCGCTGCGGCGCTACGTTGGGAAGGTTCAGACACGCCCAGCAGGTTGGAACACCTGCGCCAAGCGCACGTTCGTCTCTTTGTGAAAACAGAACATGCGTGCTAAACTGCTGGCCTCAGTATAGCGCATTCGCGATCAAAAATCAACGGCTTCAAATCTATTTCAGTTCTACATGTTACAGTAGCGCGACATTTTGGTGGTACCAATTTTCGGCCGACTCGACCATGGAACCCCTCAGCCCGCAGCCTTGGGACGGCGCCTCCCAGTCCCCGGAACGCTTCGTCCGGTCTCTGTTTGACCGGATCTCCTATCTGCTTGTTCCGCCCCAGGTGAAGGTGGTGCCCTATGAGGATGCCGATGGCGTCAAGGCCAAGGCGCTGCGCTTTCCCTTGCCGGCCGGCCTGGCGACGCCGGTGCCCATGGCCCAGCTGCGAGAGATGGCCCTGCTCCGTCCGGATGTGTTGCACGCCATCGGCTGGCGTCCAACAGAGGAAACGGATGACTTGCTTCCTGACTTCCTGCGGCTGGCCAACGGCACACTCAGGGAGGTAGCTGACTTCGCGTCCCGCTGGGGACCGCTGTGGCTGTGCGCTGCGCACACCAACTGCGCCGTGGCAGGCGATGGGCTGGGCGCGGCCTGTGTTTGGTCCCCGCTAGAGCCCATCGCTGCCTGGAGGCGGGAAGCGCAGGCGGCCAAGGCGGTTTTGGAGATTGGATCCCGGCTGAACGTCGAGGCTGTGCCTTACGAAGTCTGGCAGCGGCTGGACATGGATCGGGAGCAGTTCGAGCGGATGAAGCTGGAGGGAGATCGCCGCCAACAAGCCCACCTGCTGGCAGGGTTGGTGCAGGCCAGGCTGGATGGCCCCTGGCGACCGCGGGCCTGTCTCAGCAGTTCGGTCGGCAACGACGCCGGCGACGCGGTCAGCACCACGATGGTCTTGGACACCGGCCTGGGCTTTCGCAGCGCCGTGTGGCACCAGATCGCACAGCTGCTGTGCCGGCTGGACGAGGTGTACATCTGCGATGGCTGCCACCGGCCTTACCAGCGCGGCGTCAGGAAGCCGCGCCCGGATCAGGACAACTTCTGTCCCGACTGTCGCAAGGGCAGCAAAGCAGCCAAACGGCTGTGGGCAGCGCGAAACCGGGAGAGGATGAAGCAGCAGATGGCGGTCGGGAGGGATAGGCCGCAGGAAGGGAATGCTTAGCTGTTCTGGCTGGAAGCGGTGTCATGGGCCAGATGCGGAACCGGTTCCGCGTTTTCATCCCCCTCTTCTCCCAACAAATCCCAAAAACCTGAGCTAGATCATTGTACGCAACGCGAAAGTCGGGTACAATGGCGCGTGTTGTCACATTTCCGGGGCCGGGAGCTGCGGGTGGGACGCAGTCCCCCCTCTGTCCGGCTAAATTCGGGCAATTCTATCGCCCGACGCGCTTTCTCAAGTATAGAACGCTACTGAATTGGCTACCGACATCGCTAGTCATTGATCCAGCGCCAGACCCTGAGGATACAGCATCATGCGACTATGGCCGTTTGCAGCGGTTCAGCTTTTGTCCACAACGCCGCCTCCTTGCACACTCATGTGCTTCTCCTGAAAGGATGTAAGCTGTGACTAGCACGACATGGCAAATTCCGAAGAGCCGATCTGTAGGACTATTTACTGACCTTCGGTTGTTTTATGAAGGCCTCGAACTTGCGCATGAGCGCGGCCAGATCTCCAAGGAATTGCTTGAGGAAGAACTACCTCAGCGTCTCCAGAAGTTACTTTTCGTTGAAAAGCAAAGCTCACGTGCCGCACGAGACCTCATACGAGAACTGCGTGACTTTGATTGGATTACGCCAGTAACGGCTCATCAGCGCCGCCCTTCCGACACATCTGAATTTGGATTGACTCCTCAGGGAAGAGAGGTATTGCTACTTTTCCAAAGCGGACAACAAAGAGAGTTCTTGCGCGCACTAACGACGGAGATGCAGGAGCTTTATACGATTCCGGCATGGTTTGTTAACCGACTATGGACGATCAATCCTAACCGCCAAGGTGAGGTAGTAATACCAAACCCACCACGTGACTGGAATGCTACATCAAGAAAATGGGAAGATAACAACTGGACAAGTGATCTAGCGTCTCAGACACAGCGTTCCCTGAAAATCGTGAACGATGTGTGTCCAGGTTCGTTGCCGGTTAGTCAGTCAAAATGGGAAAGATTGGTTCAGGATGCTTGGTACCGCCTAAGTCATCTTAAGCCACGAAAACCCCCACTTACAGAGGATGAAGGTGGCGACGCAAGCCGAGCCAAGTACGCGCCGCGTCGTCGCCTTGCGTTTGCCATGCGCGAAGCCGCCGTGAAATACCTGTTTGGCAATTCTCCGCCTGACTCTCAAGTGGAAGACTTCAGCACATTGCGGTCGCCTTTAGCCCCACGAACATACATGGGATGGTGTCCAAGGCTAGAGTCGCTTGAACTGATCTTTTATACAGATGCACACCCCCTTATTCCAGGTCGCTTGATCTTTCCAACATCGGTATTTCGGGATTTCGGTAAGAGTTCCCAGTTCGAGAAAGTGGACGATGTCAAAGAACCAGGTGGTAAGTCATTGTGGCTTCATCGTCCTGATTGGAGTCTGGTGAAAGATCGTTTTCTCGAACTACTACAGCGCGAACATCAGCGCGTGTCCACCAGAGTAGGAACACTTTACGTCTCCATTTTGGATGTTCGCGACGAATTGTGTCGCCAAATGAGAATAAGCGCTTCGTGCTTTGATGAGTACCTTGAGGAAGCACTTCGTGAGTCAGTCCTGCCAGGTTCCAAGTGGTCAATTTCTGTTGAAACTGACATTAGAGAAGATCAGAGATCAGGGCCACAACTCTATCGGAGACCTGTATGGATAAATGGTGTTCCTCACTCGTTAATAGCCATAACGGAGACCAAACAGGTGCGGGCTATTGCGTAGTAACTATTCGAGCAGCCTAAACCCGAAACAAAGGACATTAACCAACTATGAACACAGACCTTTTTAGGCAATCTGCTCAACCTAGTGGCGAAGCTGCCAATCCCTATGCCAGATTTGGCTTGACCCAGAATCCTTTCCCAACCAAGCCTAGCGTCACAGTGGGGGGGCCGGATCGAAGACAAAACGGTTCAATATATTGGGAGGAACTTCGTTCAGTCGAGCAGTACAAGTTTGAACAACTGCTTATTCCACACCCAAGTCGACCTCAGGTACGTTCGATTGCATTCCTAATGGATTATGCAACACGCCGGGGGCGAGGTATCGGAAAAACGGCATTTCTCTACCACCAACAGAAACGCGTAATGAATGACCTGGGCAACCAAATGACAGGTGGTTCCCATGTGCTATTTGCATCTTACGTCTTGCCATTACCAGACGGAGTATATCGGAAATTTTGGAAGTTCTGCAAGATGCTGGTCGAGGCGTTGACATCCGATCAGAACCCGATCATAAGTATGGCTATTTGGCGTCTGCGGGCGTTTTCTGGACTTATTCCCCAGACTGTGTTGGGCATGGTGGGCAATATCCCTGAGGAGACCATTGGTAATGACAAATGGCTCAGAGAACAAGGTATTGATGTACATTTTGGCCTCAACAGACATCTCCGAACACAGCTGATGGATCTTGATATTGACGATCGAGTTATTGAGCGCTTGGTTAATCATGGCCATAATCCAAGTGAAATACGTAGAGCATTCCTTGATGATATGCCTGATTCTGCCTGGCGGAAGGAGGGAGGTAGATTATTGTTTGACGACTTAGTCAAACTGCTCAATGTAGCGGGGTTTAGCAAAGGCTTGTTCTTGATTGACGAAATTGAGAAAGTGGTGCAACCTCAGAACACGCAGGAACGCCGAGCTTTTACTGATGCACTTAGGTACTATTTGATAGATGGTCAGTGCGAAAACGCGCGCCTGACTTTCTACAGCTTGCTTTTTACCATTCACCCATACGTTCAGGAAATACTGACTCCTCACTGGGAAGCGTCGGGACTTGATAGATTCGCAGCGCTGAGCAGGGAATTGGCGCCCGAGTATACTGTATACCTCGAGCCTCTCAACCAGAATTCAGCCGTACCACTAGCGACAGCCTATCTAGACGAGTCTAGAATTGATCAAACAGGAAAGAAAGGTGATTTGCGCCCATTCACGGTGGAAGCTCTAAATGAGGCACTACTGAAAACAGGAAGGGTGCCAGGTAGGTTCCTTACATTCCTCAATACTGCAATCGAGCGAGCCGTACAGGAAGACTGGGAGATAATAGATGATGCCCAGATCCAAGCAACTGCCCAGACCAGAATACCTACTGAGCCTGGGGAAAAAGATATGGTTGAGCCTCTGTCTCTTCCTGTAGTGCAACTCGATGAGTGATATCCTATGGATATGAGGTATCTTCTTCCTAACGAGATAGAGATCTACTTCGCTCGCAGATTGCTTCCCACTGATCTGGCATCGGGTTCATGCTTGGCAGCATGTTCAATTGCGGACATTGTCGAACTCTGCGAAAGACTCAGGAAGGGGGTTCCCACGGCACAAAGCGAAGCTCTCAAGTTGGCCTTTGCCAGATTGGCTTCGGATGATCTTGGAAAAGGCATGATCCTCATAGCGAACCTCGAACGCGAGGACTTGGAAGACTCCCTGTTTGAGTCTGATGGCAGCCTGTGGCTAGAGGCTGCGCAATGCCTAATCTCTCCGATGCATTCTGTGCGCAGAATTACTCTTCGACCCCATGTAGCAAAGTGGTGGACCGAGGAAGTATATTCGCAGATGGAAGCCATTTATGCGGCATCCCAGGGTGAAACATGACGGATATCCTTCTCGACACGAACGTATTGGGCGACCTTCTCGCATTCTATTACAATGAAGAGTACCGACGTACTCGCGAGTTTCGTCCATACCGTACCTTGACTCTTGATCGGGTTAGACGACTCAACCATGTTTTGCATTGGCATTCCGAAGATGAATGGGATGATAGTACAGAGTCTGCCGCAGGATTGGTTGTTGCGTCAACTTTTGCGTTTGTCGAAATCTCGCGTCAGTTTGACAGGATTTCTCGCGATAGGTTTTCCATTGACCAATTCCGAGCATTTCTGAATCAACCACCACCGTGGTTTCTTATATCTGCCCTCGACGAGACAGTTCTGCCGATGTTGTTGAGTCTTCCTACCCAGGTTTCGCTGGCCAACGGCAAAGATAAGCCTTTGGAACTGGCTGACGCATTGCATATCGCCACCGCATTAAGTCGTGACGATTGCCTTATTGCGGTCACGGATGGCACCCTAAAAGCAATCTCGTTCATCTCAAATAGGTTAGTATGAGTCTCCTATCTTGATATCGACCTGTACCAGTTTGCGTTCCATCTTGCGTAGACCAATTCGCTTTTGCAGCCGAGACATGGATACCAACCCGTGACCGTTAAGGGCGGCATATCTCTGAAACTGTCCTGTAATTGGACAAAACCAGATCGAGGATCACGCGCATACACCGTATTACCGCACACAACTAGCGGAGCCTGTCAACATGACCCAACTCGAACACCTCCAACCCAACGCAGCCCTGCGGGGCATCCTGCCTGACGCCCTGGTCACGGTGGTCAACGTACAATGGTATGGCTCCGATGCGCTGGAGCTGACCTACAAGACGGCGACCGGAAAGGTGGCCAACGAGCTGCTCTACCGCCACGACGAGCCTCGGCTGGAGATCGTGGAGCAGGGCCGACCGTGGAGCTTCGACGGGGATGGCGCACTGTTCCGGCTGGTGTCGGAGGCGCAGCGCATCCGGCTGGCGCACCTGTTCGATCCAGTGTTGGCGGTGCATACTTCGGTGGTCGAGCCTCTGCCTCACCAGATCACGGCCGTTTACGAAGCCATGTTGCCGCGCCAGCCCTTGCGCTTCCTGCTGGCCGACGACCCCGGGGCGGGCAAGACCATCATGGCCGGCCTGCTGATGAAGGAGCTGATCGCGCGCGGCGACCTGCAACGCTGCCTGGTGGTCTGCCCGGGCAGCCTGGCCGAGCAGTGGCAGGACGAGCTCTACCGCCGCTTCCATCTGCCCTTCGATATCCTGACCAACGACAAGCTGGAGACCGCGCGCAGCGGCAACTGGTTTCTCGAAAACAACCTGGTCATCGCCCGGCTGGACAAGCTTTCCCGTAACGAGGACGTGCAGCAGAAGCTGCAAGCGCCCGACTGTCGCTGGGACCTGGTGGTGTGCGACGAGGCGCACAAGATGTCGGCCACGGTCTTCGGGGGTGAGATCAAGTATACCAAGCGCTACCGGCTGGGCCAGTTGCTCTCAACTCTAACGCGCCACTTCCTGTTGATGACGGCCACGCCGCACAACGGCAAAGAGGCGGACTTCCAGCTCTTCATGGCGCTCTTGGACGGCGACCGCTTCGAAGGCCGCTTTCGCGACGGCGCGCACGTGACCGACGTCTCCGACCTGATGCGGCGCATGGACAAGGAGAGCCTGCTCAAGTTCGACGGCACGCCGCTCTTCCCCGAGCGCATCGCCTACACCGTCCCCTTCCACCTGTCGCCGGCCGAGGCCCAGCTCTACAAGGCGGTTACCGACTACGTGCGCGAAGAGTTTAATCGGGCCGACGCGCTGGACAACGACAAGCGCGCGGGCACGGTGGGCTTCGCACTGACCATCTTGCAGCGGCGGCTGGCCTCGTCGCCGGAGGCCATCTACCAGTCGCTGCGCCGGCGGCGGGAACGGCTGGAGAAGCGGCTGCGCGAGCTGGAGCTTTTGCAACGGGGCGCCGTGGCCGGCATGATCCTGGCTGACATCCCCGAACTGAGCACAGAGGATGTGGAAGACCTGGAGGACGCGCCCGACAACGAGGTGGCGGCCATCGAGGAGGAGATCCTGGACCGGGCCACAGCCGCGCGTTCGATCAGCGAGCTTAAGGCCGAGATCGAGACCTTGCAGGGCCTGGAGGCGCTAGCCCTGGGCGTGCGCCGCAGCGGCACGGACACCAAGTGGCGCGAGCTGGCCAGCCTGCTGAGCGAGATTTTTACCCCGGCAGTGATCGCCAACCGGCTGGCTGAGGCGCGCGTCCCGTACAGCGCCGGCCCGATTGCCAAGCCTGAGCCATCACCCAGGCAGAAGTTGGTGCTGTTCACCGAGCACCGAGACACGCTCAACTACCTGCAGCTTCGCATCACCAGTCTGCTAGGCCGTTCGGATGCCGTGGTGGTGATCCACGGCGGCATGGGCCGTGAGGAGCGGATGAAGGCGCAGGAGGCGCTCCGCCACGACCCAGAAGTGCAGGTGCTGCTGGCCACCGACGCAGCCGGCGAGGGCATCAACCTGCAGCGCGCCCACCTGATGGTCAACTATGACCTGCCGTGGAATCCCAACCGGCTGGAGCAGCGCTTTGGCCGCATCCACCGCATCGGCCAGACCGAGGTCTGCCACCTGTGGAATCTGGTGGCCGACGAGACCCGGGAGGGCGACGTCTATCGCCGGCTGTTGGACAAGCTGGAGCAGGCCAGGGAGTCGCTGGGCGGTCGGATTTTCGACGTGTTGGGCAAGCTGCAGTTCGAGGGCAGGCCGCTGCGCGATCTGCTGATCGAAGCTGTCCGCTATGGCGACCTGCCCGAGGTGCGCGCCCGGCTGACCACGGCGCTGGACAGCGCGCTGGATCATCAGCGTCTGCAGACCTTGTTGGAGGATCAGGCGTTGGCCCACGACGCGATGGATGCCAGCCGTGTCTACCGCATCCGCGAGGAGATGGAACGCGCCGAGGCGCGGCGGCTACAGCCCTTCTACGTCGAGGAGTTCTTCCTGGAGGCGTTTCGGCGCTTGGGTGGGGCGATCAAGCAGCGGGAGCACCGGCGCTATGAGGTGACCCACGTGCCGGCGCCGGTGCGCAATCGAGACAGACTAATCGGGATCGGCGAGCCGGTGCTGCCGCGCTACGAGCGCATCGCCTTCGAAAAGGAGTTGGTTGCGCCGCAGGGCCAGCCGTTGGCCGCGTTCGTCTGCCCCGGCCATCCCCTGTTGGACGCGGTGATCGACCTGACCCTGGAGCGCCAGCGCGATCTGCTGCGGCGCGGCGCGGTGTTGGTGGACAAGAAGGATTTGGGCCTTGAGCCGCGGGTGCTGTTCTACCTGGAGCACGCAATCCAGGACGGCAGCCTGACCCGCTCCGGCGAACGGCGCGTCATCTCCAAGCGCATGCTGTATGTGGAGCTGTGCGCGGACGGGACGACGCGCCACACGCAGTACGCGCCCTACCTCGACTACCGGCCGCTGAAGGAGGGTGAGCCAGGGGTAGACGCAATCCTCGACCGGTCGGAGTGTAGTTGGATCACGCGCAAGTTGGAACAGCAGGCGCAGGGCCACGCCATCACCAAGGTGGTGCCGGAGCACCTGACAGAAGTGCGCGACACCAAGCTGGCGTTGCTGGCCAAGACCGAAGCGGCCGTCAAGGACCGGCTGGTCAAAGAGATCACCTACTGGGACCACCGCGCGGAGCAACTCAAGCTGCAAGAGCAGGCCGGAAGGGTCAACGCCCGGCTCAACTCGGGCGAGGCGCGCAAGCGCGCGGACTCACTGCAAGCGCGGCTGCACAAGCGTCTGGAGGAGATCAAGCTGGAGGCGCAGATCTCGCCCCTGCCGCCGGTGGTGCTGGGCGGCCTGCTGGTGGTGCCCTTGGGGCTGCTGCGCGCCATGGGCGGGCAGTTGACAGCCGAGGAGCACATCGAGCTGCGACGCGCGGCCGACACCCAGGCCGCGGCTGCGCGGGCGCGGGCCATCGTGATGGAGGTCGAGCGCGATCTGGGCTTCGAGGCTGTCGACCGGGAGTTCGAGCATCTAGGCTACGACATTGAGAGCCACGTGCTAGGCACCGGTCAACTGCGCTTCATCGAGGTCAAGGGCCGGGTGAGCGGCGCGGACACGGTGACTGTCACCAAGAACGAGATTCTCTACTCACTCAACAAGCCGGACAGCTTCATCTTGGCCATGGTCGAGTTCTTGGGCGACGGAAGCCACCGCGTCCACTATCTGCGCCAGCCGTTCCAGCGGGAGCCTGACTTTGGCGTGACCAGCGTCAACTACGATTTTGGCGAGTTATTGGCCAGGGCGGAGTTGCCACGATGACCGGTTACCCCGCATTTTTCGAGCCGATCCGTCTGAAAGCAGCGCAGCGATGGGAGCAATTGGAACAAGACCCCGAGCTTGCTGGACCTTGGCATGTGCTGTTCAAGCAAGTTCAGAGCCCGCGCCATGTTCTCTCTGAGCTGTTGCAGAATGCCGACGACGCCGGTGCGAGTGAAGCGTCAGTGCGGATTGAGAATGGGGTGTTCCACTTCGAGCACAACGGCGAGGATTTCACAGCCGAGCATTTTGCCTCCCTATGTCGTTTTGGCTACTCAAACAAGCGGACGCTCCACACGATTGGATTCCGCGGCATTGGTTTCAAAAGCACATTCAGCCTTGGAGACTCCGTTGACCTGGTTACGCCGACACTTGCGGTCCGCTTTGACCGCACCCGTTTCACCGAACCGCGTTGGATTCTGGAGGATACCAGGCAAGACGGAATGACCTGCGTTCGCGTTGCCATCAGGGATCGGGCTCGACAGCGGGAAGTCGAGAAGAACCTGGAGGAGTGGCTGAAGAGCCCCTTGTCCATGCTTTTCTTCAGAAGCATTCGCAGGTTGCAGATCGGTGAACGCTTGGTACATTGGAGTACCGCTGGCCCAGGCCCGGTTCTCGATAGCGACTGGATGGCCTTTAACGGACAAAGCGAAAACCCTCTGCTCGTGATCCGATCACCAGAAGAATCTTTCCCGGAAGATGCTGTCACCGAGATCAAGCAGGAACGTCTGTTAGGCTCCGAAGACGACGCTGTCTTTCCTCCCTGCCGGGTCGAGATTGTAATGGGCGCAGAGGGACGTCTTTTTGTGGTATTGCCGACCGGCGTTGCGACGAGACTACCGTTTGCGTGTAATGGCCCATTTATCCAGGATCCGGCTCGCCTCAAGATCAAGGATCCCGAAACATCACCTACCAATCGATGGCTACTGCAGCGCGCTGGAAAGTTGGCAGCGCAGTCGATGCTCGACTGGCTTGGGCAACGCGAGAAGCCGGCCGCACAGCGAGCAAGTGCCTATGGCTTGTTGCCTGATGTCGATAGAGATGACAACTCACTTGAGGGCATCTGCGGTGCCTTGGTTGAGGAAGCGTTCGAGGAGACCATCAAAGGCGCTTCATTGCTCCTCACCGACTCTGGAGATTGTACCCCGCCCAAGGGCAGCGTCATCATCCCGGCGGAGATAGCAGCAGTCTGGTCGCCCAACCAGGCGGCGGCTCTCCTTGACGATCAGCACCGTCCAGCGCTGTGCGCTCGCATTCAGACTACCGATCAACAGAAGCTGCTTAATTGGGGCTTCGCTGAACAGATCAGCAAGTGGAGTCTACTCTACGCGCTGACCAAACAGCACTTCCCGCGGCCAAAGACCTGGCAGCAACTGCTCTTGCTCTGGGAGTATGTGGAATCGGAGGTCACCCGGTACTACAGCTCGTTCAAGGCGAGTGAAATCCATATCGTCCCGGTCCAGGGCAAGAACGTCTTGTATCAAGCGCGCGACGTGGTGCGACTGGGCGAGAAGAAGCTGCTCCAGTCAGATGATGACTGGACGTTCCTGTCAGATCACCTAACGGTCCTCAACCCGAACTGGCCGCGCTTCCTGACAAAAGCGCGACGAATTGCCGATGAGCAGAAGGACACCAAGGCGCAAGTAGTGGTGGAAGCAGCTTATGCAGTACTTGGCAAGATGCAGCTCGAGGATGCAAGCGACGTTAACAAGATCATCGATCGGGTTGCGACCGACTTCTTTGCCCCACGTACTGTGAACCGACAGCAATGCATCCAGCTCGCCCAAATCGCAGCCAAACTTAACGCGGCAGTTGGCGATTCCTTCAACTATGTGACACGAGACGGATTGCGGCGCACGACCCGCGACTACATCCTATTTGATGAAGACAGCACTTTGGAAGAACTGGTGGCGCCAGAGCTTCGGGAAACGCACCTATTGCATGGGGACTACCTGAGTTCCTTCGTATCGTGCTCGCGCGACGAATGGCTGCGATGGGTTGCATCTGGACGGTCCGCTCTTCACACCTTTCTGCCAATCTTGCCAAGCAGCCAGAAGATATACCGCAGGTGGCACATCGAAGACGAGGCTCGCAGGAGAGGCCACAAGAGTGGCCTCTCCTATCCCTATGTCACCGACAATTTCATTATCGAGGATTGGGACTTTCAAGAGGCTCACTGGCGTCATTGGCGCATACTGGCGAATGAAGACGAAGGCGTGTGGGCCAGGATCGTGGATCGAATTCTATCCCGGCCTCAATCCTACTGGAATCAGGCGCGTAGCGCTCGGGTGCTTCAGATCGCAACAACCGGGAATACCAAGCCTATGACCTACGAACCGCTGCTGCCCGGTTGGGCGCTCCGTCTGCGGGAATTGCCCTGCTTGCGGGACACGCGCGGATTTCGGCACAAGCCCGGCAAGCTCTTGCGGCGAACCCCTCAAACGGAACCTTTGCTGGATACCGAGCCCTTCGTCTCTGCGCAACTGGACACAGAGAAGGCGCGTCCCTTGCTGCAACTGCTCGGTGTGCGAAACATCCCCACAGGACCGGACCGCCTTCTCGACAATCTCCGTGCACTCTCGAAGACAGAGAAGCCTCCTGTCCATGAAGTTGAGAGGTGGTATCGTCGTTTAGATCAAATGGTCGACACTTGCTCGACCTCGGATTTCCAAAAGATCAAACAGGCATTTTGGACCGAGAAGCTGATACTGGTCGAGGACGGGGGATGGACACCCGCTTCTGCTGCATTTCTGACCTCAGACGAGCACGATATACCCGGAACCGCGATCCTTCGCTCCTCGGTTAGTGACCTCGCCCTGTGGCGCAAAATAGGCCTGGCTGAGCGACCGACCGCCGATCTCGCTATTCAGTGGTTGAGCGAACTACCTTCCAGCCAAACCCTGTCACAGGAAGACGCCCAACGGGTTCGTGCACTTCTCGTCCGTTATCCCATCCAAATATGGGAGGAATGCGAGCACTGGCTCAATCTTGCCGGAGAGTGGGTTTCCATCGAGAGACTCGCCTACGCCCTGACCTTACAGTCGCTAATTCGTTGGCAACATTTCCATCCGTGGGTCAAGCAAAAGACCGCTGATCTGCAGCGCTTGCGAGTAGAAGTGACAAGCAATCCACCCTTCTCGGTTCTGAGTGCATTGGCAGATCACGTTCAAGAGCGCATACATCAAAGCCCCGTGCTGGTCGCGAAGCCAGAGACAAAAGTCTGGCTCACGACCTTCGGAACAGAATTTCAGCGCATCCAGCTCGATGACGAAAATGACACCCATCGTATTCGGAAGCTGAGCGAGGCGCTCTCCAACACCAAATGGCATGTCGTGCTTGGACTCGAGAGTATTCCATACATCGATGGGACGCCAGCGGGAACACCGCGACAGGTGGACGTCCTCTGGCTCGATGGCGCACTGTATGTCGATCAACTCCCAAGAGCGAAGCTGGCAAAACGAGTGCCAGAGGAAATCGGCAAAGCCTTCGGTCGCTCAGACATCAAGGCCGCGCTGGACTACAGTTTCGAGCGGTCGGCCGATCATGTACGAGAGTATCTGGAGGAGAACTTCAAACTCGCTCCTCGTGCAAACAGCTTTGGGCCGGCAATTGACGACACTGGAGTGGAATCGTCAATTGGGACAATCCAGCACCTACCTCCAACAGATCAAGAAACGCCACGTCCTGATGTGGTACTGATCGGCGACGGAGCCGACGATGGTCCTATGTCAGGCGTCGGTCAAGATGAGGCAGTTACTGGAATGCAAGATGATACCATCTCGCCAGGTGATAGCACCCTGCCTGACGATGAAGGTCAAGGTTGGATAGACAGCCCAAAGCCACCCGTGGCGCGTCCACCACACCCCGACCCGAAGCCCATCAAGCTCAGCATCTTGGAGCGCTTTGCCATAGCGCAGGGCTTTCGAAAAGAGACCGAAGAACGCTACTTTCATGGCGATGGCAGTTGGCTAGGGCGAATCAAAGACAACAGCTTTCCCTGGGAGAGACGGACCCCTTCAGGTGATCTTATGCGGTACTACTGGGCCAAGGATCATTGTCTGGAGAGAGAGCCCTTGCAGCTCGAAGCCGACATTTGGTGGCAACTTGAGAAAAAACCCGATACCCATGCTCTGATCCTCTCCAACCTCGATGGTAATCCAATCGAAGTGACCGGTGCTCGCCTGTGTGCAATGCATCAGGGTGGGCAAGTCACGCTCTATCCCTCCACCTACAGGCTTGTGTTCAACTATGACAGTCAGACCTAAGAAGAAACTCATCGAAGTTGCTCTGCCGCTCGACGCCATCAACGTAGCCTCGGCGCGCGAGAAGTCAATCCGCCACGGCCATCCATCGACCCTGCACCTGTGGTGGGCGCGACGGCCGCTGGCCGCGGCGCGGGCGGTGATCTTCGCGCAGATGGTGGATGACCCTTCCGAGCATACCGAGGTGCTGCTGAGCGATCCGGTAAAGAAGCGGGCCGCCGCGCGGGAGCTGAACAAGCGGCTGGACCTGTGGAACAAGCGGAAGGCGGCGTATGAGGAGCATCATCAGGAGGGCAAGCTGGCAGTTCCAGACCCAGGGCCGGAACCGACCTTGCAGGGCTGCGTCGCCGACATTGAACGCGAGCGGCTGTTCAGGATCATCGAGGAGCTAGTCAAGTGGGAGAACACCACCAACGAGCAGGTCTTGCAGCAGGCGCGCGACGAGATTTGGCAGAGCTGGCGCTACACCTGTGCGGAGAACGCTGACCACCCGCGCGCCAAGGAGTTGTTCGACCGCCACAAGCTGCCGGCGTTTCACGACCCCTTTGCCGGCGGCGGCTCGCTGCCGCTGGAAGCGCAACGGCTGGGACTGGAAGCCTATGCCAGCGACTTGAACCCGGTGGCGGTGCTGATCAACAAGGCGATGATCGAGATTCCGCCCAAGTTCGCCAACCGCCCGCCGGTCAACCCGGAGGCGAGGGATGAGAAGCGCCTGGTGGCGCAGACCTGGAAGGGCGCACAGGGGCTGGCCGAGGACGTGCGCTACTACGGCAAGTGGATGCGGGACGAGGCGGAGAAACGTATAGGCTATCTCTATCCCAAGATCGAGATCACGACGGAGATGGCAGCAGAACGGCCTGACCTGAAGCCGCTGGTGGGACGCAAGCTAACGGTGATCGCCTGGCTGTGGACGCGAACGGTGAAAAGCCCCAACCCGGCGTTTGCCGATGTAGAAGTGCCGTTGGCATCCACGTTCATGCTCTCTACCAAGCCGGGTAAAGAGGCGTATGTGGAGCCGGTGATCGAAGACGGCGGTTTTCGTTTTACGGTCAAGGTGGGCAAGCCGAAGAACGCGGAGGCGGCGAACAACGGCACCAAGCTCGCGCGCGCAAATTTTATGTGTTTGATGTCGGGTGTGCCGATCCCGGGTGACTACATCAAGGCCGAGGGCAAGGCAGGCCGCTTTGGTGCACGGCTGATGGCAATTGTCGCCGAGGGCGATCGAGGTCGGGTTTATCTGCCGCCTACCGCGAAGCATGAAGCGATTGCGCACCAGGCGAAGCCGGAGTGGAAGCCAGATGTTTATATTTCCGGCAGCACGCAGTATCTCGGCGTGAAGCCCTACGGTATGGAACAGTTCTCGCAGCTCTTCACTGACCGCCAGCTGGTGGCGCTGACGACCTTCTCTGACCTGATATACGAAGCGCGCGAGCGGGTTAAGCGCGACGCCCTCGCTGCCGGCCTGCTCGACGACGGCAAGCCCTTGTGTGATGGCGGTGCCGGCGCCGCTGCGTCCGCCGAGGCCGTGGGCGTGTATTTGGGATTCGCGGTGGACAAGGGAGCTAACTATTGGTCGTCCGTTTGTGCTTGGAGCTTGAGCACAGAGAAATTGGTCTCCACTTTTGGGCGGCAAGCAATTCCAATGATTTGGGACTATTGCGAAGCAAACCCTCTCAGCGACTCGTCAGGCAATTGGGATTTAGGCGTTGAACAAGCTTCCAAAATGCTGGAAGCTCTTGGACTCGGGGAGCCTGGATCAGCACTACAAGCAGACGCAGGCTCCCAGACCACTAGCGCCAACAAGGTCGTATCAACCGACCCGCCCTATTTTGACAACGTTCCTTACGCGGACCTTTCAGATTTCTTCTACGTTTGGCTGCGTCGGTCGCTGAAGTCGGTCTTTCCCAATCTCTTTGCGACGCTCGCCGTGCCCAAGGCTGAAGAACTCGTTGCGTTCGCGTACCGCCACAACGACAAGACCGGTGCCGAGGCGTTCTTCCTTGAGGGCATGAAGCAGGCGATGCACCGTCTTGCGGAACAGGCGCACCCGACCTTTCCGGTCACAATCTACTACGCTTTCAGGCAATCTGAGACTGACAATGACGAAGGCACGGCCAGCACCGGCTGGGATACCTTCCTCGATGCTGTGATCCGCGCTGGCTTCGCTGTCAGCGGCACTTGGCCCATGCGGACCGAGTACACCGGGAACCTAAAGACAAAACGCAACGCCCTCGCCTCCAGCATCATCCTCGTATGCCGAAAGAGCGCCGCCGATGCGTCCACCGCCACACGCCGCGAGTTCGTGGCCGTGCTCAAGGCCGAGTTGCCCGTAGCGTTGGCCCACTTGCAGCGCAGCAACATCGCGCCGGTGGACCTGGCTCAAGCGGCGATTGGCCCTGGTATGGCGGTCTACACCCGCTACGCCAAGGTACTGGACGCCGCCGGGAAACCGGTTCCGGTGCGCGAGGCGCTGGCGCTGATCAACCAGACACTGGACGAAGCGCTGGCTGAGCAGGAGGGCGACTTCGACGCCGACAGCCGCTGGGCATTGGCCTGGTTCGAGCAGTCAGGCTTCGACGAAGGCGATTTCGGTGTAGCAGAGACACTCTCCAAGGCCAAAAACACGAGCGTCGATGGCATGGTGGAGGCGGGCATCCTGGTCTCTGGCCGTGGCAAAGCTCGCCTTGTGCGGCCAAATGAGATGCAGGCCAACTGGGAACCGGCCAATGACCGTCGTCTTACAGCCTGGGAGAGCGTACACCAATTAATCCGCGCGCTGGAAGCTGGCGGCGAATCGGCCGCGGCTGAGTTGGCCGCCAAGCTGGGCAGTCAGGCCGAGACGGCGCGCGAGCTGGCCTATCGTCTCTACACCATCTGCGAGCGCAAGAAGCGCGCGGCTGAGGCTTTGTCCTACAACGCCTTGGTCCAAAGCTGGCCGGAGATCATGCGGCTGGCGCGCGCTGAGGACAAGACCCAACCAGCCCAAGTCGGGCTGTTCGACCAACCAGGAGAGGAGTAACAGGCTATGGCGATCACCAACTACGACCGCGTCGGCAAGGCCCTGGAGCTGCTGAAAGAAGGGCTGCGCCCGTTTGTGGCGCGTGAGCTGGAAGCCAAATACGGCAAGTACTGGATCACCAACGTGACCGCCTCATGGCCCAACGATCTGACCTGGCGCGAGGGCGAAGAGCTGCCGCAACTGGACGCGGCAGTTTTGCTGCGCATGATGTGGGACCAGTGGAACAACGTCTTCCGCGACACGCTGGGCTTTTCCGAGCGCAGCCTGGTCAGCGAGCTGCGCGACGTGCGCAACAAGTGGGCGCACCAGGAGACCTTCTCCACCGACGACGCCTACCGCGCGCTGGACTCGTCGGCGCGGCTGCTGACGGCCATCTCCTCGCCCCAGGCGGCCGAGATCGAGAAGCTGAAGATGGAGCTGTTGCGCCTGCGCTTCGACGAGCAGGTGCGGGGTGAGCGGCGCAAGAGCGCGGGCGTGGCCATCGAGAGCCAAGCCACGGGCGGCCTCAAGCCCTGGCGCGAGATCGTCACCCCTCACCCAGACGTGGCCAGCGGCCGATACCAACAGGCCGAGTTCGCCGCCGATCTGTGGCAGGTGCATTTGCGCCAAGGCACTGACGAGTACTGCGATCCCGTCGAGTTCTTTCGCCGCACCTACTTGACCGAGAGCCTCAAGGGGATGCTGGTGGGCGCAGTGCGCCGGCTGTCAGGCCAGGGCGGCGACCCGGTGGTGCAGTTGCAGACCAACTTCGGCGGCGGCAAGACCCACTCCATGCTGGCGCTCTACCACCTGTTCTCCGGCATCGCGCCCACCGAGCTGGCCGGCATCGACGCAGTGATGCAGGAAGCCAGCGCCAAGGCGCTGCCGGCCGTTCGGCGTGTGGTGTTGGTGGGCAACAAGATCTCGCCCGGCAACCCGGTGGTCAAGCCGGATGGTACAGTGGTGCGCACGCTGTGGGGCGAGCTAGCCTGGCAGCTGGGCGGCCAGGCGGCCTATGCCCGCATCCAGGCCGACGACGAGCGGGCCACCAGCCCCGGCGACGCGCTGCGCGAGCTCTTTCGTGAGTACGGCCCCTGCCTGGTCCTGATCGACGAGTGGGTGGCCTACGCGCGCCAACTGCACGATCAGGGTGATGCGGCCGGCGGCGTCAACCTGCCGGCCGGCGCCTTCGAGACCCAGTTCACCTTCGCCCAGGTGCTGACCGAGTCAGCCAAGCTGGTGGGCAACTGCCTGCTGGTGATCAGCCTGCCCGCCTCGGACACGTCCGGCTCGCCGCACACCCAGGCCGACGACGTGGAGGTGGGCGGCCGGCGCGGGCGCGAGGCGCTGGACCGGCTGCGCAATGTGGTGGGCCGCGTCGAGTCGTCGTGGCGTCCGGCCAGCGCGGAGGAAGGGTTCGAGATCGTGCGCCGGCGCCTATTCGAGCCGCTGACCGACGCCAACCAGTTCAAGGAGCGCGACGTGGTCGCGCGCGCCTTCGCCGACCTGTACCGCACGCAGCACCAGGAGTTCCCGCCCGAGTGCCGTGACGCCGACTACGAAAAGCGCATCCGCGCCGCGTTCCCGATCCACCCTGAGGTCTTCGACCGGCTCTACACCGACTGGTCAACCCTGGTGAAGTTCCAGCGCACGCGCGGCGTGCTGCGCCTGATGGCCGCGGTGATCCACAGCCTGTGGGAGAAGGGCGACCGCAACCCGCTGATCATGCCGGCCAACATCGCCATCGACGACCCGCGCGTGCAGTTCGAGCTGACCCGCTACCTGTCGGACAATTGGGTGCCGGTGATCGAGAAGGATGTCGATGGTCCCAGCTCGCTGCCGCTGCGCCTGGACAGCGACGTGCCCAACCTGGGCAAGTTCGCGGCCAGCCGGCGCGTGGCGCGCGCCATCTACCTGGGCTCTGCGCCCACGGCCACGGCTGCCCATCGCGGCATCGAGGATCGGCGCATCAAGCTGGGCTGTGTGATGCCGGGCGAGTCGCCGGCGGTCTTCGGGGACGCCCTGCGCCGGCTGGCAGGGGCCGCCACCTATCTCTACCAGGACGGCCCGCGCTACTGGTATTCGACCCAGCCGACCGTGACCAAGCTGGCCGAGGACCGCGCCGAGCAGATGAAGCGCAACCCCGACAAGGTGGCGGCCGAGATAGAGCGACGCCTGCGCGCTGACCTGCGCCACATGGGCGACTTCAACCGCATTCACCCCATGCCCCAGTCCGGGTATGACGTGCCTGACGACCTGGACGCGCGGCTGGTGGTGCTGGGCGTTAGCCACCCGTACAGCCGAGAGCAGGAGAGCGCAGCCGAGCAAGCCGCCAAGGCCATCGTGGAGGCGCGCGGCAACACGCCACGCCTGTTCCGCAACGCGCTGGTCTTCCTAGCCGCCGACAAGACCCGCTTGCAGGACCTGGACGAGGCAGCGCGCAAGTACCTGGCCTGGGAGTCGATCCTGGCCGAGAAGGTGCAGCTCGATCTATCGCCCCTGCAGGAGCGGCAGGCTGAGGCGCAGAAGGCCGCGGCTGACAGCACGGTGACCGCGCGGCTGCCTGAGACGTACCAGTGGCTGCTGGTCCCGGTGCAGGCCACACCGCAGACCCCGGTGACGTGGCAGGCGTTACGGCTGACGGGGCAGGACGCGCTGGCGGTGCGCGCCAGCAAGAAGCTCAAGAATGACGATCTGATGGTGACCGGACTGGCCGGCACCATGCTGCGCATGTGGCTGGACAAGATACCGCTGTGGCGGGGAAACTACGTCAGCATCCGCCAGTTGGTGGACGACTTCGCGCGCTACACCTACCTGCCGCGGCTCAAGGACAGCGCGGTGCTGCTCGTAGCGATCCGCTCCGGCGTGGCGCAGTTGACCTGGGAGCAGGACAGCTTCGCTTACGCCGACAGCTACGATGAAGAGGCCGGCCGATATCGCGGCCTGCAATGCGGGCAGCAGGTGATGCTGGTAGACGCGACCGCGCCTGGGCTCCTGGTGAAGCCGGCCGTGGCGAGGCAACAACTGGAGGCTGAGCGCGCAATTCCCCCGGTGCAGCCTCCAGTTGATGAAGGGGAGCAGGAGGCAGGGCCGGGCGACGGCTCTGGAGACGCCACCAGGCCTATTGGCGTGGTGGCACCGACAACAACACAACCGAAGCGCTACTATGGAACGGTGACCTTGGACGCGACGCGCGTGGGGCGTGACGCCAGCCGCATTGCGGACGAGGTGATCGCACACCTGGCAGGCTTGGTCGGCGCCAGGGTGACGGTGACGCTGGAGATCGAGGCGAAACTGCCGGATGGCGCGCCGGATCATGTGGTGCGGACGGTGACGGAGAATGGACGGACGTTGAGGTTCGCAAGTCAGGGGTTTGAACGGGAATAAGCTAATCCTATGTGACATCACACGTTTGATGCGTTCCTACACAAGTAAACGCGTTGCTGGCAAACTGTAATGTAGATTGCAGGAAGTACTACGATGTAGGCCCCGCTGTTCGATTTCAGGGTGTACCTAATGCGACAGTTAATTGCATCAGTGTGGGCTTTTCAGCAGCAGCGCGCCCTCTTCTTGGTAGCGACGAGTTGCAGTTTCGTTTTTTGCAGTTACGACAAAAGCGAATTATACTACATATGTTCTATTGACGGCTTCACATAGTTTCCTGAATCGAGAGTCATCCCATTACGAAGATGTCGGACAGCAGAGATGATCTTTTTTCCGCTCATCCACCCGAAGCCGCAGATGTTGGAAGCAGTTGACAATCCTTTGAAGTTCCATAGAATCTGTGGTATTACCTTGTCTCAATCGGTCTCTTGAGGAGATCATCATGCACCCAGGCAGTAACGAGGCGTCCCGATTTTCTTTAATACCTCTTCCTCAAAACGCTCTCCTTGCTGCTCAAGATGGCCTGAAGTCGTTTGGCTATCGGGAAGAGATGATCAAGAAGTCGTTTTCCTTTGCAGATAGGACGGGCCAGTCGCTTACAGTTGATGCCCTTGCCTTCACCCACGAGGTCCACCGAACTCCTGATTATACGGGAGTCACCGTCTGCAACCTAATGAACGGCATAGCAAATGAGCAAGTTCTAGTCCAGGCGCTCGCCAATAGTGCAGCACCTTTTCATCTCATTCACCGAAACGAGACTCGCAGATTCTCTTTTTGGTTTAGTAATGCATCGAGTCGGAGCGAGAAAGAAGCATCTCTCACCCATGTTGAGTCTGACATAGCGTATGATCAACTTCTGGGGATCCTTGGTAAGTACGCTGCTGACATAAACCCACAACGGATCACAAATGTGAAGCATGGCATGGAAGAGTTCGTGCAGTTTCGAGCAACCGGCCCTTTTCAACTTACGCTTTGGGCCTTTGACGTTACCGCAGATCTATTGGTCTCGAACTTCGCACAGGTCTCAAACTTCCTTGCGAGTTTTCAGGACAAGCGGACAGGAGCGAAGATTCCGGCGCAATCAGTTACCGACATAGCTATACAGCTCCTAGGAGCTGTGATCTTGTCACATACCGGGGCGCTAGGCGATAGGTTGCGTGTCGAGAATCCCCCGCTGGAGCATCTCTTAAGAATAGCACGCCTTAGGTATCCGCGTTATTTCAAGGTAAAGCTGATCGAGGATTGGTCAGAAGCTTCCACTCAAGCTTATGAAATGCTGATCCAGCTACGGTACTCTGGTTTTAGTCCTGAAATGCTAACTCAGCTGTACCGAGAGGCGTATCCGAATTTGAAAGACAGGCGATTGCTTGGACGATATGATACACCTCTTTATCTCACTCGTCGCATTTGGCAGACGATTCCCGTGGAGTTCCTAGCTCCAGAGGAGCGGACTACTGCGGACATGACATGTGGATGGGGCAGTTTCCTAATTGCCGGCTACGAACGATTGTCACGATTGCCTGACTCACCAGAATCCCTGCGGAAGTACATACATGGCAATGATAAAGACCCCTTCGCATCCCGGCTCGCGGGATTGGGGTTGCTTGTCTCTACATCCGATGACGACTGGCACATTGATAGTGAAGACGCGCTGACCTGGCGGTGGCTTGATAGGCGTCCAAATATCATCGTAGGCAATCCACCATTTGGTGCTGATCGAAAAACACAGAAGGGAAGGGGTAAGCGATATCAGGAAGCAGATCGTTTCCTGAGTCGCGCTTTGTCACGATTGGCCGAGAATGGCTATTTAGCGTTGCTTATGCCGCAATCATTCCTGTCCACACAGGCGTCCTCTGAGCTCAGGAAAGACCTGTTGTCACACTGTGATATTCTGGAGATGTTACAGCTGCCGTTATCTGTGTTCCAGGAAGCAAGGGTCAGTCCTGTCGTTATTGTTGCGCAAAAGAAGAGAGCACCCAGCACAACGCATGCACCGGTGAAGATTCGAAGTGTCCAAAATGCGACACTTGATCAATTCCGGAGCACGGGAGAAGTAACCGCATCAAATCTTGTCTGCGATCAGTCCGCTTGGAATACTGTATCCTATAGAAATGTAACGCACATAATGGACCTTAGGGTGATTCTGTCTGAACGTGAGTGGAATGGCATTTGGTCAAGATGCATTGAATTAGACGAAATTGCAGTTGTCCGTGGAGGCGCTGTAAGGGGAGATCCTGCCAAAGGAGACTGGGCAGAATATGAAGAACCAAGGGCGGTAAATCTGCTTTCTGGGAAAGCCGCACTGCCGCGACCCTTTTTCATTGATTATGATACTGCAACGTTAGCACAATATCCGAATGATTTCGTGAGACCAGGCAAATCACAGAGCTATATGGATGATCCCTCAAGAAACAAGGAGCTTCTGTTTGCAGGAACGAAGATCCTTGTTGTTTCTGATCCCAACCCCAGCTGGGGAAAGCGACTCAAGGTCGCAATTGACAGAAGGGAATGCTTCGTAACCAATACCTTTTTCATGGTCAGAGCGAAAGACCTCAACAAGATAGAGGGTTTGACAAACGAAGTAATCGCCGCAGTCTTGGATTGGCACGTGTGCAATTCCTGGGCAGTTGAGCATCTGCAAGGGCCGTGGCTTTCGGCACGTGTTCTGCGGAATATGCCATTTCCCTCGCTATTGACCAAATCAGATTGTCAAGTCCTGACCAGTGCTGTTCTCGAATTGGAGACAGCAACTATGCGAGATATTCCTCGTCCCAAAACAGTGGTGGAAAACATCGATCAGGTTCTGCTCAATGCCTACGACCTTTCGCCAGGCACTCTAGAGCGACTGCGTGCGATATCGAACTGGGATCAAAACCCGATTATCAGCCTCGATGAACCTGTCTTTGAGAAGGCACTATGGAACAGCACTGGAGTGGTGGATGCCGTCCAACCACAAGACGGTACCATCAGCTTGTGGCTGAACGATACTCAAACTACGCTTAGTGTACCCATTTCGCCTCGTATGCCAGGTTGGTTGTTGCGTCAGGGCATACCATTCCGCGTGAAGTATCCTCGTGGTTCAACCGGTCAGACAACAACAGACGTTGCGCGGGGTAGATTCCAACCACAGTACTACTCATATCTTAGTGATTACGAATTGCTTGGACTTCTTTCAGACCTAACAAACGCTGATTCGCGGAGGACGGATGACAAGATGTGACCCAGTACGGATTGCATTCTTAGATGTGGGACAAGGCGACTCCAGCGTCATTCATGAAAAAAACAAGCATGAGGCTGTTATTGTCGATTGTTGTGATGCCAATGCCGTTCTTTCATATCTCCAGCATAACCAGCTCCAAAGAATTCGGGGTTTGATAATAACCCATCTACATTCAGATCATTGTAGAGGCGTGCCAGAGCTTCTAAGCAATGCAACTTGTGAAGAAGTTCTATGTCTATTTCCCGAAACTAGATTGGCTGAGAAATTGATGCTGTTGCGTGATCCTGATGGTCATTCAGATCTGGCTCATGTATCCAACTCGGATGAGCGTACACGAAGAAGTCTTCTGACCGAGTTGGTTTATTGGACACAAAATAATCGTCACAACTACAAGCGTCTCACCAAACAAGTCGGGCAGCCAATTATTCCGATGCCTGAGATTATAGAGCTTGTTCACCCATGGGAGGTTGATGTCCCAGAACTGCTTTTGACAGGACTGAACAACACGTCTGCTGTCTTGAAAATTCGTGGACTGAAGAGCAGTGCTTTGCTTATGGGCGATCTAGAGCCACAGGGGTGGCAATTACTTAAGAAATACGCTACTAACTTACGAAGTGATGTATTGAAGTTTCCACATCATGGTGGGTGGAGAAATGGTGATCCGGAGGAGCTTCTTGACGTTGTGGCCCCCTCGATCGTGGTAATCTCTGTAGGTACTAGCGGCAGTCGATTTGACCATCCAAATCTCCGCGTGCTCGACGCGATCTCTGAACACTCCGATGTACGGCTACTATGCACCCAGGCTACCGAGAAATGTTCGAAGGTGCTCGCGCAAACTAGATCTGCGGTGGTCACTCTGTTTGAGGCAGAGAGTCGCAACGAAAATGTATTCTTCGTAGAACAACTCGGTTGCCCTTGCGCTGGAACGGTAGTGGTGGAACTCGGCAATTCGGTTGAGATAATCCAACCGACCAAGTACTTTCATCACGATACAGTGATCCATGGGTACTTTTCTGATGACCACAAGTGCTTGGTGAATGCTGAAGTTTTCTCTGACGACTGAAGGTGCCCTCCGAGATTAATCGATGCTCGTAACAAATAGCGACGTATTTCTGGGATGGTTCAAATCGGGCCATAGATAAGTTGACACTTTATTGCGCAGGAATCAGCCTTCTGTGCGCCCAGTCACGTGTTTCGACCTGAAATCGGCGCAGAATCGGCTCATATAGATTCCTATCGTTATGAAAAGTGTTAACCAGATTCTGAACCATTCCGTATTTCTGTCAACTTAAGCACTTGGCGCGCGTAGAAGACGTCATATTTCTACTCCAAGGGGGAACACACATGGATCGCAACCTCATCTCTCAGCGCCAGATCGACGCGCTGAAACTTGAAGCCTTACGAGCCTACTTTGACTTTCGCGGGGGCCGGCCTACCGCCGAAGGCGTGGCCGAGAAGCTGGGTATCCCGGTGCGCACTGTGCGCGAGTGGTTTGCCGACAACCACAACGCCGAGCTCCTGGACGAGATCGTGCCGCTGTGGCCCAACATCGGCAGCGCGCGCCAGTTTGCCTCCGACCACGTGCAGGAGGCGCTGCAGACCATGGTCGAGCTGATGCGCTCCGGCAAGAGCGAGAAGGTGCGCATGGACGCGGCCGCGACCCTGCTGGCGCTGGCCGGCGTGCGTCCTGTGGACGGGGCGGTGGAGGAGAAGCCGGCCCAGGGCGAGGCGCAGCGGCCGGCGGTGCTCCTCAACCTGTTCCTGGGCGGGGGCAGCGAGCCGGTGCGCGTCGTGGATGGCCAGGTGCGCGACGTGGGTAAGCCGGTGCGGCTGGCCGGCGAGGCCATCCGCCAGCTCGCGGAACCGGGTTCCGTGACGTAAGCACGCGTTCGGAACCGGTTTCGACAAGCTCAACCCAAGGGTTCCGGACGCGACAACGCCCGCTAGGACAGTGGGGGGGAGGAAGACTGTCCAACGGGCGCCAATGACAATAGTATAGCACAGGACATCCCTCGTGTAAAGAGGGTAATCCGGTTCCGCCTCCTTATCCAAACAAGCTCAGCTGCTGGAACTGGCGCAGGTCCTCCACCTGCATCATCGCGCGCACGCGGGCATGGCCGTTGGTCTGCACCTTGACCTGCACGTCCATCCCTCGACAGGCTCGGGACAGGCTCTCGGGCGCGAACGAGATCAGGGGCGGCAGGTCGTCGATGGTCATCTCGCTCTCGTAGTGCTCGTTGGCGATGGTCGCGTCCTGCAGCCGGCTGACGAAGTCCTCCTCGCCCAAGAGCGCAGCCAACCCCTGCCGCACGTCGCCCTGCAGGGTTTGCGCCGCGGCCAGCTTCTTGGCGACGCGGTGCATGGCGTAGGCCTGAGGCGTGCGGTCGTAGGCCAGGTAGTAGACGTGGACATCCTCGGTCTGCCCAATGCGCAGGGACCGGTGGTTGGCCTGCTGCACCACGTAGATGTTGTACTCAGCGGTGAACCAGACCAGGGTGGGCGTCTCTAGGAGATCGATGCCCACCATGACCAGCGGGGCCGAGGTGAAGACCACATCTGCGCCTTGCGCCAATGCGCGGCGGATGAACTGGACGCGTTGCTTCTCGTCGGCACGCATCACTGCACCCCGCATGCCATAGCGCTCCAGTAAGCTGCACAGCCGGCCGGTGGGGTCGCGGCGGTTGATCTGGCCGACGAAGCAAAGCACCTTGCGGCCGGCCCGCTTCTCGCGCGCGACCAAGCGCATGAGAGCCTCTTCCTTGATCCACAAGTCGCCAGGGCAGACGATGGGCGGAAGGCTGTGCCCATCCACCTCGTCGCCGACGCTGGCCACGTCCCACGCGCCCAGGTTGGCCCAGGTGTACTGCGCCATCAGCCGGTAGTCGCCGTCCATCATGCGTGCCACCGCGTCTGATCTGACCTCGTCCAGGTAGCGCTCCACCGCCTGCAACTCCTGCGGCCGCGGCACGAACAGGGTGTGCTCGGCGTAGGGCGGCAGGATCACATCTAGGTCTCTGATGCCGAAGAACACCGTCGAAGGCAGCAGCAAGGCGATCATGGCCGGGTGGATGCCGGGCCGCTCCGACTTGCGCTCGGTGAAGGTCTCATACCCCGACGCGCTGGTGGAATGCTTGTCGCGGTAGGTGCGGGTGATCTTCTCGAACAAGCCATACTGGTTGATGAAGCGCTGCACGTCGCCCCATCCCCAGGCCGCGCGGAACTCAGGCAGCGCGCGCCAGAGCAGGTAGTAGATCGATGAGGCCATGCCGTTGTAGAGCGTCCCTGTCATCTGCAAGGCGCAGTGGGAGCTAGTCAGCAGGTCCTGGGCCGCGTACGATCGCGCGCTGTCCCCGCTCTTGAATCCGTGCGCCTCGTCAATGATCAGCAGATAGCGATCCCGATAGCGATCACGGATGAAGCGCGCCAGCGGGTAGCGAGCATACCCCGGTCCGCTGCCATTGCCGTTGCCGTTCTTGCGCCGCACAGCCGTCCACATGGGGGTGCGGCAGTGCTGGCAGTGGGCCTTGATCTTGCCGGGATCGTCCACGTCGTAGAGGATGGGCTGGCCGCAGGCGGGACAGCGCGGCGGTCGCACGCCGGTCAGGATCGCGCCTGGTTTGGGCCGCCTGCGCTGGCGCGGCTGGATCGGCTCCACCGGCGCCCAGCCGCTGCTCATCTTAGCCGTGGTTTCCTTGAGCAGCACGAAGACCAACCCATCGCGCGCGAACGCGGCCTGCACGTCGGAGATGGTCTGGGCGTGGACGACGTAGGGCTGGTATTCCCTGAGCGCGGTGCGGATTTCCTCGGCCCACTTCTTCACCAGGTCTTCCTTGGGCGGCAGCAGCACGACGATCTTCTGGTTGTGGGGTTTGCGCTGCAAGGCCTTGACTGTGCAGGCGGCGATGGAGACGATGGTCTTGCCCACACCTTGTTTCCCGTTCAGGGTGACGACCTTGTGTCGCCGCCAGCCCTCCAGGATTGCGCCCGCGCGAAAGGCTTGTGGCGCCAGCAGGCTGTCTTCATGTCCCGCCAATGTGCGCGGCGCGCGGATGTGGCTCAGCGCCTCCTCGTAGCGCCCCATGTCGTCAGACGTGAACACGGGCGGGTAGAGGCGCTTGGCCAGATCCACAAACTCCGCCGCGTGCGCCTCCAAGAGCGCCTCGAAGCGCTCCTTGTGGTCCATGCTGTTGACCACCTCGATGGCCGCGGTGCGCATGTCGATGGTCGCCAGCTGCGCAGCCAGCACCTCGGCCTCGATCTCCTCCGTGACCTGGGTGCCGGCCTCGGTCTCCGAGTGCCTGGTGGTCTTGAGCACCCGTTTGATGGTGGTGCCCTTTATGATCTTGTCTCCCACCACCGCGCCGTTAAACATGCCGGCGGCCGCTACCATGGCAGCGTGTTCTGAACGCATGGGGGCCAGCGGCCGCATGGCATTGGTGCCGCCCGCGGGATCGCCCAGCAGGTCCACCACGGCCACAGGACGCTCGGCCTCGAAGACACTAGGCCGCGGCTCGGCCCGGAGGACGCGCGTCAGGGTGGGCGTGGTGTCGTAGGTGCGGATGATATGGGTGTGGGTGCGAGGGCACTGGCCGATGACGCCGGCCACTGCCAGGTCGATGTTGCGGTAGGCGTAGTTGTTTGAGCTGACTGGCCGGCTGGCGAGGATGGCCACCTGCTTGAAGGGTTCATACTCCGGGTCGGGGAAGCGCAGCACCAGGCTGGAGCCGAAGCCGGCCTGAAGAAGCGCGCTGGTCATCTGCCTGGCATAGCGGCCTGTCCCCACGAACATGTCGGGCACGATCAGCACCAACATGCCGCTCTCGCCCACAAAGGGCGCGCACATGCGCAGCCAGAGCAACTCCGCGCGTCCCCCGGACACCTGGTCGTAGGGCGGATTGAGCCAGACGATGCCGAACTGGCCCACGGCCGACACGCTCTCGATGGCCGCGTGCACGACGTTCCGGTCTCCCAGGAGCGCCTTGGCCGCTCGTGCGCGCTCGGCGTCGATCTCCACCGCCCGTACGTGGATGCGGCGCTGGCACTGCTCGGCCATGTCGGCGTAGTGGGCCGCCATGGTAGATGTGGGCAGGCTGGTCAGGGCCTGGGCGAAGGTGTGGACGGCGCTGCCCTCGCCGGCGCAAGGGTCGAGGATGTAGGTGGGGGCGACCGCCCAGGGGTGGAGGCGGATGTGGCGCAAGACCAGGGTCTCCACCACGCTGGTGGGGCAGGGGAAGTATCCTGCTTTCTCGATGGAGGCCAGTCGTGCCATGGGATGTTCGTTGGATGCGGTTGGAAGCAAAAAGCCCCCGCCGCTTTGCGAGGGCGGTTCGGGGCTTGGAAGATCGTGGGCGCAAGAAAGCGCTTGAGCACTCTTACGGATCAAATATCTGGCCGGCCGCGGCGTAATCGCGGCTCATCGCTTTGCGGGCGGCGTCCATGATGCGCCGCGCTTGTGGGGTGAACTCCCAAACTGCTGTGCCGCTGGGCAGACGTTTGCACTCGCGCGAGCGTGTAGACAGAAAGTCCCGCATCTGTTGGCGGGCCTCTTCCTTATCGTTAGCTTGCACTGAATAGGCATCCCCATGCCCAGGAACATGGACGTAGAACGTCTTCACGAGCTTCACTCCTTCGGAACCGAGTTTCGACAGGCTCAACCCGGGGGTTCCGGCCTAGCAGCGCGGCTGTTCGCCCGCATCCCACACCGACCAGGTGGCGCCGATGACTGCGCCCTTGGCGTCGAAATCAGCCTGGATGGCGGGCGGGATCTGGTAGATCATCAGGTTGTCGCCGTCCAGGTGAAAGCGCACGCCCAACTGCTCCAGCGAAGCAGCTGCCCGGCGCAACCGGCGCAGGAAGTCCCGGGCCAGTTGGCCTTTGCCGTGCAACCAGACCTGGCTGTCCAGCGTGCGCTTGCCTTGGACGATGGTTCGGCTGGTGACCGGTGTCAAGGTGAAGTTGATGTCCATCAACGCGCCTCCACAGTCACCTTCCTGGCTTTCACCAAGTCCTGGATCATCCGTTCCCAGGTGTTCTGGTTGAGGTCTAACTGCCACACCACTGCTGGGCCAAAGGAAACGTCGGCCGGCCGCACCAGGCTTAGTTCACGAGCCTTGGCCCAAACCACCGCCGCCCAGTGGGGCAGCACCGGGATGGGGATGTGCTGCTGCAAAGCCAGCATGAACCAGGGACTGGGCGCGTCGTCATCGCCGCCCAACAGGTACTCGTAGCGAAAGCGCGTCAGGCCATCGTGCAGCAGGAGGACGCGACCCGATTGCTCCACCTTGTGGTACTTGGTGGTGGGCACGACGCAGATCACGTCCGTCGACGCGCCGGCGTGGAAGTGGGCCGAGGTGGCGGTGAGGCTGCGCTCGCTGCGGGCCTTGACGATGTGGCTCCAGACCGCGCGGTTCTCGCTGTCCGCGCCCACCAGTTCCAAGAGCAGCAGGCCGTCGGCGTTGTCGGCTACGTAGGCGGCGCAGGGCACGGTGAAGCGCAGGCGCTCGGCCTTGTCGTGCAGCTTGACGTACATGGGGATCAGGCCAGCTCGCGCGCATCCCACGCGCCCAGCACCTTGCTTTCGCCGTAGCGGGCAACTGCCCTGGCCTCTCCGAGGGCCATTGCCTCAGCAGGCGTTGGGGCTTCAACCGTCACCGAGACGACAAACACATCATCGTCGCCGTCGTTTTCGTCGACGTCAACCAGCACTTTGTACTTGGGCATGATGCCTCCCGTTCTCGGAACCGGTTCCGGCTTATTTGGGCTCTGGGTAGACGATGGTGTAGGACTGGCCAGCCTTGGGCGTTTGGCCGATCTGCGAGCCGCCCTTGGCGTGGCCCAGATGGGTCACCTTGACAGGGCTGCCGGTGTGGTTGGCGATGTGCTGCGCGATGTCGATGGCCTCATACTGATTGAGTGGCTGTTGGGTCATGGTTGCCTCCGTGAGCTATGGTTTCTGCATCCGCCCATGCGCGCCAGCGCTACAGAAGGGGCACAATCGCTTGGACTTCTTATAGCGCTTCAGCCGGCGTTCCCACGCGCGGTCACCCGGCCAGGTGCGGGCCAGTCGCCAGGGGATGCCGGCACGCGCGACTGCGGCCAACATCTTGGAGCCATTGCCCTGCTCATGTTCGTGCAGCCGGCGTTCCAGGTCGTCAGTGGAACCAAGATAGTGGCGCGCGTGGGCCAGGGGCCGGTCCAGGTGGATGAGATAGACTATGCGGGGCATCGCTTGCCTCCTTGGCGCGCGGAACCGGTTCCGCGCTACGACGTAGCTGGCTGCTCAACGCGTAGCGCCTCGGCTGCATCCAAGATGTGCTTGACGGCCGCAGCCATGCGGCTGGTCACCTGCATGACCTCACGCAACAGCCCCTCGCCGTCCTTGGCCTTGGCGTAGCTCCTGATGTAGTGATACGCGCCGCCCCAGTCGGCCTCCGCGCGCTGTCCCAGCACCGTGAGCAGCACTGCGCCGCCCAGCTCAGCCACGATCTCCTGCTCCCGATCCTGGCCCCGCTTGGTCAGCGCGCCCAGGCGGTGCTCGGCCTGGTGCACCAGCTCGTGCGCCCAGGTGGACAGGTTGGCCACACCCAAGCCAATCTGCTGGCCGGGCTGGGCATAGCCCAGGGCGCGCCCCTCACCGCCGTGGTAGGTGGCGACGGTGATGCCCCATGCCTGGGCCACGTCCAAGAGCGGCAGAGTGGCCACGAAGGCGCGGCCAGTAGCGACAGATGCGTCATATGCATTGCCCTGGAAGTCGGGGATGGGAACGGTGTCCTCCAGGCCGTGGACAGGGAACCAGCCAAAGCCGCGCAGGCCCGCCTGCACCGTGCGCTCCTCGCCGGTCTCATCGTCCGTCACGCGCGCCAGCTTGAGGTTGGGGCGCATCAGGTAGATGGCGTGAGCGCCGCGCTTCACCTGCCGGCCCAAGTCCTGCCACTGCCGGTAGGTAGCGGCGTCCTTGTAGCCGAAGAGGTGCACCAGCATCTGGTTCGTGAAGCTCCAACGTTCGCAGTGCAGGCCGCTGTGCAGGAAGGTCTGCGCAAGGGGCTCGGCCAGGCGCCCGCTGCGGAAGGCTTCCAGGATCTCGTTGGTTGCTTGGGTGACAGCTTGATTGGTCATGGCGCCTCCACGACGTCCTCCGGCTCCACCGAGTCCACGATCTCACAGCCGGCGAAGAAGGTGTCGGCCTCCTCCTCGGTGGCGGCGTAGTAGGCCAGATCGGGCGGGTTGTCCAGGTGGCTGGGGTCGAAGATGACGTAGGCCGTGGCCTGTTTCTCTCGGGCCAGTTTTTTGGCCTTGTAGATGGCGTTGGCGAGGGTGGTCATGGGTTTGCTCCTGGCAAAAAGAAACCGCCCCGGTTGTGTCGGGACGGTCCGCATCGTCATTCCGTTCTATTCCACAGTTACGTTGGAATTGACAAGCTACTTGAAGCCCAAGCCTCTTTCCTTCATGCTGACGAAGCGCTGGCGACCAATTATGAGGTGGTCAAGTACATCCACGTTGAGTAGACCACCGGCCTCGACGATCTGCCTCGTCACCTGGACGTCTTCGGGACTGGGGGACGGATCGTGCGACGGGTGGTTATGGACGACCACGATTGCGGCAGCGTTGGCGCGGATGGCCTCGCGGAAGACCTCACCGACCCGCACAGCGGCTGCATTCAGCGAGCCGATGTAGACCGTGGGAATGCTGATCACCCGATTGCGGCTGTCCAAGAGCACGGTGCGCAGGTGCTCCTGGCTGAGCAGGCTCATCTCGGCCATGAGCAGGTTGGCCGCGTCGGCCGGCTGGCGGATCTGCGGTCGCTCGTGGGGCGCGGCCACCAGGAGCCGCCGGCCCAGCTCCAGCGCGGCTTTGACCTGCGCGGCGCGCGCCGGGCCGATGCCGGGATGCTGTTGCAGCTCGTAGACGGTGGCGCAAGCCAGTCCAGGCAGCCCCTCGAAGGCGCTGAGCAGGTGCTGCGCGTCGGCGTGGCCGTGGCCGTTCATGCCGAAGACGCAGGCGAGCAGTTCATCCGTGGCCAACGCGCCCGCGCCATAGTGCAGCAGGCGGGTGACCGGCTTCTCGCCGTCGGGCAACTCGCCCAGGTACTGGATGGCCGCCTCACGGATGGACAGGTCCTTGACGCGCGGCCGGTCGGGCTTGGGCAGAGCCACGGCTGGCTGCGCGGCGTCGTCTGGCAAGTAGAGGGTGAGTTGGTATTGGTGGGTCTGCATGAGCGCCTCCTGCGTGAGACATCAGAGAGCCCCGACCCAATGGCCGAGGCTGCACAGAAGGCTGCGGCGCCAGCCGCTACGGTGAACAAGAACAACCAAGTGTTTGTTGTGTTTCCAACAGCAATGTGATATCATCGAGCCGCCTGTCATATTCCTACAAGCTGACTATCTTTCGTGATGAACCATTTACTTCATCTCACGGTCGACAAGGCGTTTGGAGGAAGAACTATCGTTTGAAGTGTTTGCTTTTGCTCCCAACTGGTATTCAATGAAACCTCAACCGATGCGCAGCATAGGGTCTTGCACCCGTCCCAGCACCCACGAGGGCGCATGAATCAGTGCGTCGAATTATGATTGACAGAGCACCAGGACAGGTAAGTTCATACGCGACAGTATCTCTGAGCCACCACTCTGAGGACATCAGCAATCAGTCTCTGTATTCATCAAGGAGTCACTCCAGTGAGTCGAAAGAAAGCCCGAAAGTCATCACATCTTAGACATAAGGCAGGAACGAGCAACCAGCGATTTTTCGCGGATGAACTTCCAGAGTCATTGAACTATCAGCAGCGCAGTGACAAAGCGGAGTATCTAGTTCAACTGGGTGTGGAAAGCAAGCGTGATCGGAGATACCAAGACGCAATCAAGCACTACGAATCTGCAGCGAAAATTGCACCTTGGTATCATGAGATCTACAAGGCTTTGGGAAAGTTGTACTATTTGACCGGGGAACGAGATCGATCAATTGTCAACTATTTGTCTGCAATGCACCTGGTGCTCGGACTTGGACTTGCGAGGGAACTTAGTGACGATCCCTCAATAGCTCACTTGGTTGCCCTGTCGCTCTATCCTGACGGCTTACTCGAACATCTAAGGAGCATTCATCCCCAGGCACACCTTCTGCTTACTGACGACATCTCTAGGCACTTGGGCCATACGCTCATTGACTTGAGCCTTGGCGCAGATGATCCAATTGAACTGCGGGAAAACGCGATAGCGTACATGGAATCGATTTCCGGGCCTTATCCAGCTCAACTAGATATCGAGCTTGAACAGGATCTGTACCTTCCAGTTGGTGTGGTCTACCTAATTGAACAAATTGAGTGGGAAAGTGTCGGCAAGTATCGCCCCGAGCGTGTCCGTCAACTGTATTCGGATCCCAGTGATCCGACTCTACCGGGCATTACGAACGAAATCGAACTAAGATCCTTGCTTGGCATTCTAGCGAGAGTAACGGGATTTTCTGCTCCACAGACCGAGACACCGTATTCAGATCTGTTGGGTGAGATGACCACCATCTGGGATAGCATAGACTCAGAAACAAGAGTGGGTTTGTCAAGCGCTGCTACTCAAGCCATCCAAGCTGCTAAGCTCTTCGTAAGGCAGAGATCTAGGGCAGTCGTTGGCGGGTTCTCTATACACCTCTTGAAGCAGAGTTCCGTTTATAGGCCGCTTATGATTCGGAGATGGACAGACAGCACTCAGTTGTTGCAGACTCCAGCCATAGATTTTGTGTTTGGACTACGAGAACAGGCCGAACAATCTGGAATTGTTACACCCGTGCTGCAGTTTGTGACCCGATGTTTGCGCAGGCGAGAGGTCGTTGATCTGCGGAATGGACTGGTACACTCAAGCTATTCTTGGGGTGATGGATCAAGTGATGGTGCTTTGCACATCTTGGATCGCAAAACCCAGGCTATAGTGCGAACGCTTGATGCAGAAGCATGTCACGCCTATGATGGACTACTTGGGACCTGCGCATTGACGTTAGCTCAGTTCTCGGATCGCTTTGACGCAAAAGCTAAGATAAGAAAACATAAGCAAATTGCTATGTCGAAGCAGTTTGCCGAACAGGTGACGATAGATGATTCGCCATTGACCGGCCTGTTCATGGGAGTGTGTGACCATGAGTCATTCCCTGACCGCGCGTTCTGTCACATTACGACCTTAGGCTCAGAAATCACTTTGTGGGCCACGGGACCGTACCAAAAGAGCTTGAACGGAGACAAAAGGGTGTGGCGAGTTACTTTCTCGACACAGATCAAAGATGGGGTACAGTCGAACGTTACAAGGCAGTTTGTCCTACGAGCTCTGAACGAAGACGAGCGTGTTTCCCCTTACGACGATATGCTTGCGTATTTTGTTGGGGACGAGTTGACGATTGAGGGAATGCTGAAAGCACGTACAACCATGGATGCACCGCCTCGGGACGTGATCCTGCAACTTCCGGCACAGTGATGATTCGTATGTCATTCGTATCATGGACTTCGTGTCCATCAAGTTGGCGATCCTAACCTGTCTAACAGCAGTACCCGCGTAACTGGACCGACTTGTCCCGTTTTGCAGTGCCTCGCTCATTGTACTGCAACGGTCAGGATGTAGGCAACAGCTGCTTTTCCGTGTGAGGTGCTGGCGTCGCTTGGAGGATGAAGCGCGACGAGATTCGCCCCTGCGCTCACAGGTTGCTTCGTGAATAGAGAATGCAACACCACAAGCGCGGCCCCCAATCGGTTTCGGTAACGCGCTGAGCAGAGCCAAACCAGCCACGCCCCAGGGAGGTGAGCTGGGGGGCACATGATTGGCTCTGCTCAAGGCGTTAGCTTGGCGCTACCATAAAAGAAAAAAGGCCCGGAGCGGCTGTCCACTCCGGGCCTGCGGGTTTTTCGGGCGCACCTAGAAGGGAATGTCCTCTTCTATGGGGTCGATGTGGGCGCTAGCGCCGTTGCCGTTGCCGCCGTTGCCGTTGCCCGGTGCAGCGCCGTCGCCGCGGCCGCCGCCCAGGAAGCGCACGCTGTCCGCGGTCACCTCCAGCGAGGCGCGCGGGCTGCCGTCCTGGCCGGTGAAGGCGCTAGCAGCCACCCGGCCGATCACCATCACCTGGCGGCCCTTGGCCAGATACTGGTTGCAGGTCTCGGCCAGCTTGCGCCAGACGGTGACGCGGAACCACTTGGTCTCCTCGCCGGGCGTGCCGTCGGCGTTGGTCCACTTGCGGTTGACGGCCACGCTGAAGGTGGCCACCGGCGCGCCGCTGGAGGTGTAGCGCAGCTCCGGGTCGCTGCCCAGGTTGCCGACGATGAGCAACTGCTCGTACATGGTAGTTCTCCTGCCTGGACTTAGGCGCCAGGCCAGCCCTCTTGTGCATTCGCCCGCTCGCTGCAGGCTTGTCATTCACTGCGCCTCTGGCGCTACGGCCTCTCGATGGGCGCAGAGCAGGCCGTCCCTGCCTGTGCAGAGGCCGCTTGCTCTATGTCCATCACCTTCACGTCACCTTCGCTTCCCCCTGCGCCCACAGGCGCTACACCCACCTAACGCAGAAGCAAACCGTCCGCACTGGTATGCACCAATCCAGTGCGCCAGCACGGACGGTTCCTTCTGCTCCCGAACACAGCTTCGGCGGGCATCCCCTGAACATCGGGTTTACGCCGCCCATGCGGCTCCCCGCGCACCCGCTGCGCCTTGCTTCTCAATGCGCCGCAAGGCGCTACTGCACCATCCCATGCACCGCCTTCAGCCGCGCCTTGGCCGCAGCCGGCAGGTGAGGGAAGGCCAGGCGCGCATCCTCGAAGGGCACCACGCCCTCCTGCCCCTTGCCGTTCAGCTTGACGCGGAACCCGGTTCCGGTGCAGGCCAGCACCCGGTCGGGCAGGCGCAGGGTGTCGGCCGCGTAGGCGCGGTTCTTGGCCTGGTTGATGTTGGCGCCCGCTTTGAGCGCGCTGTCCAACACAACCAGGTAGGTGGGCCGGCCCAGCCAGGGCTTCTTGGCCTTGTCGGCCTTGAAGCCATCCGAGGCCTCAGCCGTGGCGCTCAGCGCGCCCTTGGCCACCCATTCCAGGAAGCGGGTCTGGTTGTCCAGCGCCACTTCTACCTTTGGCTCATCACCATCAGGGTGGGCCAGCTCATCGTTGGCCGCGCGGCGTCCTTCCCACTGGTCAAGGGCCTCGGCGATGAAGTCCTGCACATCGGCCATCTGCGACCGCTCCCACAGGGTGAAGATGCGGCGGTGGCGCTTGAGCATCACTACTGTGCGCTTGCCCTCGCGGCCCTTGACCATCTCTTCCCAGACCTGGGTTTCAGGCATCACTTTCTTGACCAGCGCGCGCTGCTTGGCGGTCATGCCCGCCCACTGGTCGGCGATGTTGGCCAGGACAATGGGCAGCTCCAGTTTGGTGGGCAGGCCGCCGAAGCGCGCCTCCAGGCCCTTGACCGAGGCGCGCGCCTGGTCGATCTGCCCTTGCAGCGCGTCGGCCTTGGCGGTGATGGCCATGATGTCGGCCAGCAGGTCGCCGTCCACCGCGCCCAGGTGCTGGTACAGATAGTCGTGGGCCCAGGCGGCCGCGTCCAGTAGATCGCCGTGCTGCTTGACCAGCTTGTCGAGATGCTGGTAGGCCTGGGTCAGCACCGGCGTGACGGGGACAGCCTCGCGCCCGGCAGCCAGCAGCAACTGTCCGATAGGATCAGGCAGCCACAGGGCTTTCTCGAAGCCCCAGTCATCGGCGCGCTCAGCATCCTCGCTGACCAGGGCAGAGGCCCACTCCTCCTCACCTTTCAGCTCCAGGGCCAGCTTGATGTCCTCCCCGCTGGGTTCCCAGTCGCCGCCCAGTTGGGCCAGTTCCAACTGCGAGGGCAGCGGCAGCTTGCGGCTGGCTGCGTGGTCGGTGTAGGCAGCAAAGACGCGCTGCTCCAGGTCGTCGCCGGCCCCGGTGCGGGCCTTGCGTTCGGCGCGCATCTCCTGCATCAGCAGGGCTTGCTGCCATGCGCCAGCGCCGCGCAGCTCCTGGAAGACAGCGTAGTCCGGGCCTGCCTTCTCCCGCAGCATGACGATGCGCGGGTCGCGGCTCTCGTACACCCAGTCAGGCAGATCGCGTGGGGCGACATCTTCCTGCGCCTCCTGCATGGCCGCAGCCACGACCTGGGCCATGTCCACGACGTGGGCCTGGGGCAGCACGAAGCGCTTGCCGTCCCAGTACAGCCGGATGCGGGTGTCGCCAGCCGTCAGGGTGACGAACTGGCCGATGGTGGGGTTGGGGATGGTGGTCGCCAGTACCTGGCCGCGGTACTTGATCTGAACCTTCACGTTACACCTCCATGGAACGCGAAAAGCCTCCTGCTGACCCGTGCACGGGCCGGACAGGAGGCTGGTGGATAGACTGCGCTTCTTGTAGAGCGCCCTCTGCCCAGAACGCGGAACCCTTGGGTTGAGCTTGTCGAAACCGGTTCCGAGCAGAAGGCACCCGCCAAGCGGCGGGACGGTTGGGCGGCTATTCTGAAACCCGGCGCGGTTCCAGGACTTTGTACAGCCGTCGTTTGAGGTACTCGATGTCGTCGGCTTTGCCAATGACCTGACCCGCTTCGACGACGCGGTCGATCCAAACTGCAAGGTCAGAGTCGCCGATAAGGATAGCCGCCGATAGCTTCTGATGGGCTTTGCCAGCAGTGATCGGCAGCTTGGGATAGCGCTTGCGCTTCACGGCTTCACCGCTTGAGCGACGCCCGGTGTGCCCACGCCAGGGCAAGGAACGTGAGCACACCGATGAGCAGGATCTGCTGCAGGTCACTCATGGCGTGAACTGCTCGTAGGGATTGTCGTCGAACAGCTGCGCCAGCGGGGTGATGTTGAACTCATCGCCATCCCGCGCGACCGCGACCAGCAGGTGGGCAGGTTCGCTGCTGCCCTTGCGGTTCACTTCCATCACCGCCAGGTCGTTGTTGCGCGCCGCGCGGTAGATGGTCTCCAGGTTGGTCACGTGGCCGGCAGGGACTGCCATCAGTGCACCTCCGGCTCGATCACCCCGGCGAAGGGCTGGGTGGCCCAGCCGCTGGCCAGAAAGCGGTCCAGGGCCTTGGGGCTGATGGTCTGCGGCCGCGCCTGCACCAGCGGCCAGGCGGCCGGGTAGACGGTGATCTCGCCGCCGCGCGTGCGCAGGACAGCCGGGTCGTCGCCCTGGTGCTGCTCGCCGCGCGCCAGCCGCTTGAAGCGATCCAGGCGGAAGGTGCGGACGCTGCCGCGGTAGGTGTCGAAGCCATCCACCACCAGCCGGCCCTCGCGGCTCTTGTAGAGCTTGAAGGGCAGGATCTGGCGGGCGATGGTGACGGGGTTGCCGTCGTTGTCCCGGCTCTGGTACTGGGTCTCCAGCCAGGTGCGGGAGGCGATGGCGTTGACCACGTTGTCCAGGCGGCGCTGCATGGTCGTGTTGTGAGGCATGAGAGTGTGCTCCTTTCGCGTGAATGGGTGGCAATGGATGCCGATCTGCTGTTACTTGCGGGCCTGGCCCGCTACTTGCTGCCGAAAGCAGGATCGATGATGTAGTGACCTTCAGGATCGTTATCGCCGTGATCCCATGACACAAGGGTCTGGAGTTGCTGCTTGGCGCGCTGGGCCTCGACTTGCGCGAGCCGATTGGCGCGCTCGTTGCCCGCGTTTCCGGAGTGACCCTTGACGTGGAACAGGTCCAGAGCCAGGTACTTGCCTTCGACGACGGTCTTGATCTGCGCTACCAGTTGGGCGATGTGCGGCTCTTTGGCGCGGTACTCACCGGACAACCAGCCAACTACCAGCTGGCTGTCGGTGTAGATGGCGACGGACAGCCCGGTGCGCTTCAAGGTCTTCAGCGCTTCCAACACCGCCATGAGTTCCATCTCGTTGTTGGTGGTGTCGGGCTTGCGGCCGGCGATCTCTTTCTGGTGGTCGCCGGCTGAGAGCACCGCAGCCCACCCGCCCGGGCCGGGATTGCCCGAGCAGGCGCCGTCGGTGTGGACGATGACGTCGAACGTGGACAACGTGGACAGGGACATGGGAACACCTCCTGAACTCAAACGCGGAACCGGTTCCGAAAACGACGCGGAACCGGTTCCGCGCTATCTCTCCTGGCAGGCCCAGGCGCCCATCCGTGATCGGGGTTGCCACCAGCGCTACTTCTCTGCGCCAGGTCTTCTCTGGCAGTTTGGCGCTGGATCGGGGCGTGGCCATTGACAGGCCAAGGGACAGTCGCGGAACCGGTTCCGGCTTGACGCGAAAATGCCCCGGAACCGGTTCCGGGGCTACGGCAGCGCTGTCGTAGACAGAGCGCTTCTCTGGCCGCGAGCACGCGTCTCACGGACAGAGAAGCGCCCAGCACGAGGCTGGGCTAGAGGGATGGATCTGGATCAAGCGGCAAATCTGCCACTTGATCAGGCCGGCTGCATCTGCACAGTCCGGTAGGCTCGGATCAGGCAGCGGATGAACGCGCTCTCGTAGCCAACACCTTCCCATTCAGAGAAGGCTTGGGTGCGCGCGCCGGTGAAGTGCCGGCACTGGGCCAGCCACTGCACACCGCCGTGGACGGTGATGAACTCCACCAACTGGGGGTGCTGGCGCAGCTTGGCCTCAATGACGCGCGTGCACAGCGCCTCGCGCTCGTCCATGTCGGCGAAGTGGTTGAGGTTCCGCTTCAGGCGCTGGTAGGCCTCTTCAGCGTCAGGGTAGGTCACGCCGTCGATGGTGACCGGGTAGCTGTGGCGCAAGTTGCCCTTCTTGCGGGCCAACTCGGTGGGATTGGTGAGCACTGTGCGCGCGCTGCGCTCGCCGCTGAAGATGTTGCCGGGAGCCACGATGGGCAGCCTGGACGCGGGCTTGCCATTGGCCAGCTCGACCAGTACATCGCCGTGGCAGGCGAGCGGGCTACACCAGCAGCCCAACACCTTGCCCTTGAGGCTGGGAATGGCGTCCAGGATGGCCTGGCGGCGCTCAGGCTCCACGTCCGGCCAGGCGTCGCCGGCCAGCCAGTCGCGGAACGCCTGGATGGCTTCCGCGCGCGATCCCACCACCACCTGAGCCTGCGTGCCTTCCTTATGGGTGAAGGGATTGCCGAAGATGCTGCCCTGGCCGCGCCCGATGTAGACGTCGTAGTGAGCGCGCTGGCAGTGAACGACGAGAGACACGATACACCTCACTTTCTCGGAACCGGTTCCGGCTAGTAGTGAATGACGACGACCTTGATGCCCGCCTCACGCGCGATCTGGATCATGTGAGCCGTGCCGCGCGATCTGCCATCCCAGAAGGCGATGAGGCCAGTTGCAGCCGCCAGCATCTCGTGATTGCGCTTGTACCCGGCGGACTTGCCATACATGGTCCAGTCTGCAGGGAAGCGCAGCACGTCGAACCCATGCTCCTCGGCCCAATGGGTGCCCAGGGTGTCGGCGCCGTTGGCCATGCCGGAGATGATTGCCGTATCCTCCGGCGAGCGTTTCTGCAGCAGGTGATTGAGCTTCTCTTCCATTAGATCGATGTCAGAGAAGTCTCTCCCGCCGGCCACGATGACGCGGTTAGGCTTCATGGGGCACCTCTTGAAGGTTGTCAACTCGTCGAAGATCGTCGAAGTAGGCGGCAATCGCACCGCTCTCGAGCTGGACGATGGCGATGCCGCGTTCAGGGTACACGCGCACAACCTGTCCTTTCACATAGGGAACAGGCTCTCGCCTTCCCGCGAGCAGCTCAGCCACGACGATCACGGCCTTACCCAGCAGCCCGCAGCCAGGGAAGTCTTCGTCCGACTCTGTGCGGCTGCCGGCCGTGCTGATGATGGCAAAGTCGTTCTTGATCATGATGTACCTCCTCGGAAGACTGGGAACGAATGCCCCCGCAGGGGCTACGACAGCACCCCGTGACGGGCGCTCCTTTGCCAGCGAAAGCGCGCCTCTCACTGGCAAAGAAACGCCCGGCACACCTGCCGGGCAAGGTAGCTACTCCCCATAGTAGTGCCGGATCACCGGCTGCACCCCACCCTCCCAACTGACATCCACCCACAGCCAGCGGCCGGACAGCATGTACCTGTCCACGATCCAGCCCAACTCGCGCTGACTACGGCGCAGCAGATCGCCGGCCGCATCCTCGCCTATCAACTGCACCAGCTGAGCGAAACTGATCTGCTCACAACTAAACTCAACGATGGGCAGATCAGCCACAGTGAGCGTGATATCTGCCATGGAAAGCCTCCTGTCAAGCACGCCGCAACAGGGATGGTGCATCCTGCACTTCCCACAGGTGCCGCCAATTCACCTCGTCAATCACCTCGCCTTGCGGTGGGAAGACTTCCACTGCACACACGTCTTCTCCCAGGTATTCATTCTTGAGCCGCTGCAACGTGTCCCACCCACAGCGCACAGGGCCGCCATCTTCCCGCGCCACGATTATGTGCCGTCCCAGCTTTCCTGGAATAACCCGGACTACGTACGACATGGCGGCCTCCTACACCGGCAAGTCCAGGGCAATGGCGTCACGGAACATTGCCAACTCCTCGGACGGCGCCTGATCGACAAGGACGTGCAGGATATCCAACATCTGGCCCCGGCTCAACCGCGTCCCAGGCACGAAGAAGATGCCGCCATAGCCGAACTCGTGGTAGTCGTCAGCATCCTCAACGTCGAGGAAGTACACAGCCAGAGGGTGGTCGTAGCCGAAGAACAGGCAGACATCCTCATCCTGCAACGGCAGCGTGACATCGACGACAGCGAATGCCTGCTGCACAACGCAGGCCGGGACAGTAACGGAATAGCGAGACATGGAAACACCTCCAGCAGTTGGTGACCCAGGTGCCGGCTGGGATAGGGCAAAAACGTGAAAAAGTAGAACTGAAGTAGAACTGAAGTAGGGAAAGAGCGCCTCAGTCGTTGACCGCGACGATATTCTCCCAGCGCTTGTAGATGCCGCGAGTAGAAGTGAAGTAGAGTTGAAGTGGGAAAGGCTACCCACCTCGCCACACTACCGCGTTCGCACTGTCAGCGCCCAAGGCAGATTGCAGAGCGACCGATCCTCGACAGCCAGCGGCCCGATGTGGTACACGTAGACCGGACAACGCCGGCCGCAGACCGCGAAAGGGTCGTCTAGCAGTTGGTGACGCAGGTGCCAGCTGGGTGTGTACAGGTTACAGATAAACATAACGTTGAACGTGGAGACAGGGGGAAGAAAGGACAGCAATAGAGCTGCCTCGCCGGCCCCCAAAAGACACTGCGACCGCGCAGTCCTGGTCGCCTGACGCCCGGCCGCGTGTCGTCCTGCGCTGGCTGACGCGTCAAACTTCTGCGCCGGCTGCCAAACTTATGACTTACGGTGACTTACGCGTAAGCCTCGTAAGTCATAAGTTATGGGCGCGCTGTCGGGGCCTGTGGGCGCAGCCGCCTAGAACCCACTGCTTCGCGCGACCGGCCGCATGAGGGTCAGCCGCTGGGCGGGTTAGCGCTCCAGGGCCTTACGCTCTTCCTCGTCGAGCTCTTCGTCGTCCTGGTCAAGTGCGCGCTCGATATCCAGGAAGGCGATGCCCTGTGCGGGCGTTGTCCAGAACAGCCAGCGCAGCTTGGCCATGTTGGCGATGAGGATCGGGATGTCCTCGTCGCCGTCAGCGATGCTGGTGATGGTCTCCGGGCTGGGGTCGGTTCTGGTCACCTGGGCGCTGATCGCAGCTTGGACGATTTTGCGCAGGTCGTCGTCGGTCATGCGTGCAAGGCTCATGGGATAGTCCTCCTGGCGGTTGGTGACCCGGACGCCGGCCGGGGTGGGTGGGGTGGGGCTACAGTTTCTCGTAGCGGAAGCCAGACTGGCGACGCAGCCAGTTGCCCAGGTTGGCGCTGGGCTGGCCGATGAACTTGCGCGCGATGGGCGGGGCGGCGACGATGATGCCGCGTGCGTCCACATCCACGCACACGGTCATCCTCTCAGTGGACAACCACCAGGACGCGGCGTCGCCCTGAACGTCCGCGGCGGCCGGCGGTGCAGTCGTGGTAAGCGGCTGGGTCGTCACAGCGGCGGGTCCAGCGCGTGGCAGTAGGGCCATGGCGGCGGCCCTCCTTTCGGGTGAGATGTTCCAGTTTCGGCCTTGCTGAAGGGCCTCATCGGGCGGCAAAGCTACCGCGACTGCCCCTCCTCCTGGCAAGCTCAAGGCTTTCCGGTCGGGAAGAGAGGTTAGGTTGTAGATGGACCGTCTACCAGTCCAGATCAAACAACAGGTTCGATGCCCACATACCGGCGCGGTATAGCCGGGTAGCAGCGAACATGGCGAAGATCATGCCGATGAACAGGATTGCACCCGCCCATGACATGAAATCGATGAAGGCAGCAAAGGCCCAATCGCCCTTGCCACACTTCTCACCCAGGATGCCAGCTGCGAAAGGGATGCCGACCAGGTAGATCAAAACGAACACTGCCAACATGGTACACCTCCAGGAATGGGAAAACCGCCACGCCTACTGCGACCCATTTGCCGCAGTACCACCGGCTACAACGGTGGCGGGTCTCGGCTGAGACCCCGCACGACTGGCGGCCGTGCAACAAGAACCGCCCGGCTTCGCACCCGGCTCGAGCGTCATGGGCCAACGCCTACACCTATTCGGTTGTGGTATTCAGTTGTCAGGACAGCCTAAAAGGGGCAGTCGTCCTCGGCCGGCTGGTCGGCCGGCTGGTCGGCGTGGGCCTCCACGTCCTGGCCACCCTTGCCGGCGCCCAGGAACTTCACCGTCTGCGCGGTCAAGGTCAGCGAGCAGCGGGCCTTGCCGTCGTTGCCGGTGAACGCATTGGCGCTCACGCGGCCCACCACCATGACCAGGCGGCCCTTGGCCAGGTACTGCTGGCACAGCTCGCCCAGCTTGCCCCAGGCCTCGACGCGGAACCAGGTGGTGGTCTCCTTCTCGCCGTAGCGCTCGTTGACGGCCAGCGAGAAGTGGGTCACCCACTTGCCGGTGGGCGTGCAGCGGGCCTCGGGATCGTTCCCCAGGTTGCCGATGACGATTGTCTGCTGAAACATGGATACACCTCCGGAAACGGAAAGCCCGACGCGGTGGCCGGGCAAGGGTTGGGGATAGACGCCGGTTTTGCACCGGCACAGGGCCTATCGCACAGGCCCTTCACGGGTTATGCCGCCCGTTGCGGCTACCAGTCCAGGTCGCCCAGGCGCTCGGACGCCCACATGCCGGCGTTGTAGATCTTGGTTGCTGCAAACATCGCCAGCATCATGCCGACAAACAGCCCGGTACCGGCCCAGGACATGAGACCGATGAAGGCAGCAAAGGCCCAATCGCCCTTGCCGCACTTCTCGCCGATGACGCCGGCTGCAAAGGGAATGCCGGCCAGGTAGACGAGAACGACGAACAGTGCGAACATGGATACACCTCCGGAAAGAGAAAGCCCGGCGCGCGGCCGGGCAAGGGTTGGGGATAGGCGTCCGTGAGTGGACACCCGCCTGACGCGGAACCCGGTTCCGGTTCCGCGCCAAGGGGGTGCCCGCCCTACGGGGGGCGGGCAGGCGAGAGGCTACTCCCAACCCGGCGACTCGGGGTAGTCCGCGCCGCACTCGACGCAGACCACCCGCATGGTGCCAGGCTGGGTGACGACAATGCCACCGCAGCGGCAGCGGCCGACAGGATCGTACTGGCCCGACTCGTCGTAGAGCCAGTAGAAGAAGAGGTCTTCCTCCTCCTCGTCGGTTAGGCGGTCGGCCCCGTCATCTGGATCGCCGCAGGGCTCGGACGCCCACTGGCCAGGCGAGAGCGGGGACAGGGCCTGCGCGGGCTCGCGCCAGTGCGCACCGTCGTCGAACTCGCCGTGCGGGAACTCGATCTTCTCCCGGGCGTTGATGCGGCGATAGGCCATCTCGCCCCGGTCGCCCTCGTCAAGCCAGTCCTCGCCGAACTCGGCGGCGTGCTGCTCCCGAAGGGCCTCTGCCTGTGCCTGCAACGCCTCCCAAACACAGTGGTCACAGACACAGGCCTCGTCGCTGCGCACCCAGCCATGCCGATCGCACCAGACATAGCCATGCACCGGCTCAGCGAAGATGCAGCCGAACATCGCACCCTTGTAGGTGTCCTCGGACACGAACATGGCGGCATCGGCGCCGTCCGCCATCAGCCTCTCTACCACCAACAGGAACTTGGACATGACACACCTCCAGGGCTGTTGATACCTGGTCAGCCTCCAGGACGTGGGTCGCTCTCCCTGCCGTCATCGGTTCCCACCAGGGAGAGAGCGAAGTGTGGGAAGACCCATACCCAGGGACAAGCCCTGGGCTGGGGGTTTCTAGGCTGCGGCGGCCGCCTCCACCTGAGAGCGGAACGCCTCGAACGTCTCCCGGATAGCCTCAGGGGGCATCAGCTTCAACGCCCCATGCTCGTTGGTCTCCATCGGGAACACGCCGACCAGCCCCCACCACTCGCGGTAGGAACTGCTGTCGTGGCTGCGGCCCACGGTGTTGAGCACCCGGTAGCCGTGCTTGACAAGCCAGGCAGCAATCTTCTTGCCGTCCCGATCCTTGACAGGCCGCCACTCGCCGAAGTCCTCGCGCACCCTGACAGGGCGCTCAGACCAGCCCGGCTTGCCGTAGTGGCGGACACCCTCGAACTCGACAACGATCATCACACACCTCCATAGTGACAGGCCCCTGCACCCACCAGCGAGCACAGGGGCTTGTCTGCTAGCCCAGCCAGAAGCGGATGATGGCCTCCACATCCGCATCAGCGGGCAACTCGATCTTGGTGCAGCCGGGGTACTTGGCCTGCACCTTCACAAACCTGTCCCAGGTCTCGTCACGCACCTGCGACAAGTCCACGGTGACCTTCTTCGTGCTGGCGTAGACGCGGGCCACACGTGCGCCTTCGCCGATGACCACTTCCTCGCCCCACGAGCGGGCCAGACGCTTGAGCTTCATCACACACCTCCGGGAGTTGATTGCCCGACGCATAGCCGGGGACGCGAAACGACCCGACGGCAGTCTACTGCTGGCAGACGCGCGCCGGGTTGGCGACAACTGCTATGCCCCCTTGGCTGTCAGTACCGGCCAGCCTCCGGGACGCGACGCGACCCGGCCACGGCCTGCTGCTGGCAGACGCGCCGGGTCGGTGACGGATGGGTAGGCAACCGCTACCCTGCGGGAACGCGACACGACCCGGCCACGGCCTGCTGCTGGACAGGCGCGCCGGGTCGACGGGACAGGGTAGGCCACCACCCACCCCCCCGCCTACACGGGCGCAGGCGACCAGGTGCAGGGAGAGAGGTGGGCCAGGGGACAGGGGGGTAGGTTCACTTTCGACCTACCCCCCTACCATTACCCTCCCTCGGACAAATGTGATCGCAGCGGCGGACGTTCGGGGAACTTCAGCGGGATCTGATCTAGGTTATTGCAGTCTGACCGTTGTCATAGTATGCTATTTGCGACTCATCTTGCGGCTTCACTACATCGCACCGAGGGTAAGGTCATGACCTCTACATACCTCGGCTTCGAACTGGAGATCGGCATCGGGCAGGGGTAAGAATACCCTTTGGCTGTGCTACGCTCGCCGGCCGGTGAGACGAGGGCGACCCTGCATTTCCCCTTTGACAAGCAACAATTAGAAACTCGCTTGGAGGGTCTGGCGGAAGGCCTTGCCGTCCAGGACTTCGGAAAGGCTTTGTTCGACGCACTGATCTCTGGCGAGGCTCGAAGCCTGTATGACGTAAGCCTGGCTAAAGCCGCAGAAAGCCATAAGGGACTGCGCGTGAAACTGCGTATCGCCTCGCCAGCGCTGGCAGCTCTTCCATGGGAACTTCTCTACGACGCCCGGCGTGGCCAGTACGTTTGCCTCTCCGTCAACACCCCGCTCATTCGCTATCTTAAGCTGCCTCAGCCGCCTCAGCCGTTGGAAGTGACACCTCCCTTGCGCATTCTCGGTATGATCGCCAGTCCCAGCGATCTGCCCAGACTCGACGTTGATCGTGAGAAGACGCGCGTCGAGCAGGCACTGGCAGGTCTGATGTCTCGAGGCCTGGTTGATCTGGTATGGCTGCCCGGCCAGACCCGGCGTGACCTACAGCAGGCCATGCGTCGTGGACAGTGGCACGTCTTCCACTTCGTCGGCCATGGCGCCTTCGACACTAAAGCCGACCAGAGCCTAGTGATGCTGGCCGATGACGAAGGCAAAGCGCAACCCCTGCGAGCGGCAGAGTTGGGACGCCTGCTGGCCGACCATCCCGATCTGCGTTTGGCCGTACTCAACGCCTGCGAGGGGGCCAAGGGAGGCGGCCTCGACATCTTCTCTAGCACCGCCTCCATCCTGGTTAGGCAAGGCCTGCCAGCTGTTCTGGCCATGCAGTTTGCCGTCACCGACCAAGTTGCGGTAGAGCTGTCCCGGGTCTTCTACGAGTCCCTGGCCGACGGGCTTCCGGTGGATGCGGCCGTAACCGAGGCGCGCAAAGCCGTTAGCCTGGCGGTTTCAAGCACCCTCGACTGGGCCACCCGGTGCTCTACATGCGGGCACCGGATGGCAAGCTGTTTGACGTACCCGGCATCGAAGATACTGCGCCTGCGCCCGGTACTTCCCCCGACAAGGGCCTGCAATACTTTGACGTGGCCGATGCCCCCAACTTCTTCGGCCGCGAGGCCTTGACCGCAGAGCTGGCAGGATACCCGAGGGAGAAGAGCCTGCTGGCCGTGGTGGCGCGTCGGGCAGCGGCAAGTCGTCGCTGGTGCGGGCCGGCTTGATCCCCGCCCTGCAGGGAGGCAAGCCGCTGGCCCACAGCACGCAGCTGCCCAAGGGCAGCGCGCGCTGGGCGGTGCACGTCATCACCCCCACGGCGCGCACCCTGCAGAGCCTGGCCGCCAGCCTGACTCGGGACAGCGAGTCGGTGAGCGCAACCGCGACATTGATCGACGACCTGGCCCAGGATCCCCGCAGCCTGCACCTGTATGCCCGGCGCCTGCTGAGCAGGCCCAACGCAGGTGAGCGCCTGCTACTGGTAGTGGACGAGTTCGAGGAGCTGTTCACCCTCAGCAAGGACAAGGCCCAGCGCAAGGCCTTCGTGGATGGCTTGCTGATGGCCGCCTGTCCCGAGGAGGGCGGGCCGTGCGCGCCGGCGGCGAGCGTCGTGACAGTGGTGCTGACGCTGCGGGCCGACTTCTTTGCCAACTGCGCCGAGTTCGAGAACCTACGGTCCGCCCTGGATGGCTACCAGCGCTACATCGGCGCTATGAGCCAGGAGGAGCTGTGACGGGCCATCGAGGAGCCGGCCAAGCGGGGCGGCTGGGAGCTGGAGCCAGGCCTGGTGGATGTCCTCTTGCAGGATGTGGGCAAGGAGCCTGGCGCGCTGCCGCTCTTAGCCCACGCCCTGCTGGAGACCTGGAAGCGGCGGCCCGGGCGCAGCCTGACCCTGGCGGGCTATGCGGCCTCGGGCCGGATGCAGGGCGCCATCACCAAGACCGCCGACGAGGTGTACGGCCAGCTGACGCCAGAGCAGCAGACCATCGCCCGCAACATCTTCCTGCGCCTGACCGAGCTGGGCGAAGGCGCCCAGGACACCCGGCGACGGGTGACGCTGAGCGAGCTGATGCCCCAGGACGAGAGCGCCGAGGGAGTGCGGGCGGTGCTGCAGAAGCTGGCCGGTGTTGGCCACCAGCTCGCCGAAGCGGGCCGGCACGCTGGCCACAGCCAGGCCGATGCCCAGCGCTGCAAAGAGCAGCCAAACCACAAACGCCAGCCACGAGCCTGCCTGGCGGACGTCGCTTCACCAGGCAGGCCACGCATCTGTGGTCTGTGCAAAAGGCAGGCGCTTCATGCCGCCTATCATAGCCAGAATTGTCAGATGGTCAATACGTTGGAGGTGTGTGGATCACGAAGCCGCGAAGGGCCGCGAAGGTACCGATTTTGATCGCCTGAACGTACTAGGCGACAACATGCCAAGGATAGCTACCTCGTGGTCAGTGCTCGCCCTGATCGATGAGAGCACCCTCTGAACTAGCGAAAGCGCAGCAGACGCAGTGCGTTGAGCACCACAACGATGGTGCTGCCCTCGTGCAATACCACGGCGCCGCTCAGTTGGACCAACCCAAACACCGACGTCACCATCAACAGGGCAATCACGCCCAAGGCGATCACCAGGTTTTGGCGAATGATGCTGCGACTGGCCCAACTGAGGCCCACGGCGAAGGGCAGCTTGCCCAGATCATCAGCCATCAATGCGATGTCGGCCGTTTCCAGAGCCACGGCCGTCCCTGCGCCTCCCATAGCGATGCCAACGGTGGCGGCGGCCAGCGCCGGCGCGTCGTTGACGCCATCGCCGATCATGGCCACCTGACCATGCTCAGTCGCCAGAGACTTGATCGCTTCCAGTTTTTGTTCAGGCAATAACGCTGCCCGCACATCGGTCACACCCACCTCCTGACCGATGCGCCAGGCTGCCTGCTCATTGTCGCCGGTCAGCATTACCAGCTTACGCACTCCCTGGTTGAGGAGCGTCTGCAGGATTTCCTTCACGTTTGCCCGCGGCGTGTCGGACAGGGCCAGGATGCCGTGTACCCGACCAGCCGCGCCGACCAACATGGTTGTCTTGCCCTGCGCCTCGAATTGCCAGATTGCCTGCGTGATTTCTCCATCCACCCCAAGACCGCCGTCCTCCTGTAAAAGGCGCAGTGATCCAACCAGAACGGGTTGTCCTTCTACCAGGCCGCGCGCACCGCGACCGCTGAGGTTCTCGATGCTGGTAGCTGCGGGCCAGACCAGTTCCTGCGCCTCCGCATGCCGCACCACAGCCTGGGCCAGAGGGTGATTGGACTGTTGCTCGACAGCCGCAGCCAGGCGCAACACACCTTCGACGCTAGCGCCGTCGAGCGGAACTACATCGGTAACCTGGAAACGTCCTTCGGTCAGGGTGCCGGTCTTGTCAAAGGCCATCACACTCAACCCGCCCAGGTTTTCCAGATGGACGCCTCCCTTGATCAGCACACCGTTGCGCGCTGCTTGTGCGATACCGGCCAATACGGCCGCCGGTGTGCCAATGGCCAGAGCGCATGGCGAGGCCGCCACCAGCAGCAGCATGGCTCGATAGAAGCTGTCGCTGAGGGGCATCCAACCGGCCAGCGCCGGTACGACCGCCACCAGCAGCACCAGGATCAGCACGGCCGGGACGAAGCGAGCCGTGAAGCGTTCGGTGAAGCGTTGCGTAGGGCTTTGTTGGCTCTGTGCTTCCTGCACCATCTGGAGCACGCGGCTCAACGTGTTGTCGCGCGCCAAGCGGGTGACGCGCACGTCAAGGGCGGCAGTCTGGTTGATGGTCCCGGCGAAGACCTCTGCTCCTGCCGACTTATGCACAGGTACACTCTCGCCTGTGATCGGGCTCTGATCGACAGAACTCTCCCCCTGCACTACCTCACCGTCCACCGGAATACGATCACCCGGTCGCACCAACACTGCATCACCCACCTGCAAGTCTTCCACAGGCATTTCCTCGATGCGTTCGCCGCGACGTACATGCGCTGTCTTGGGCATCAGCGCGCCCAAGGCATTGACGGCGTTGCGCGCTCGATCAAGCGCATAGTGTTCGCCGGCGTGGCCAAGAGCGAAGAGGAACAACAAGAACGCCCCTTCGGTCCACTCGCCTAGAACAGCCGCGCCGGCCGCAGCGGCCAACATCAGTACATCGGTGTCGAACTTACCGCGCAGCAGGCTTGGGATGGCGTGTGTGGCGATGTCGTAGCCGCCAGCCAGATACGAGAGAATGTAAAACAGGAGGGCAACCTGCTCAGGCAGACCGAAGAAGCGCTCGCCCGACCAGCCGATCAGCAGAAAGCCGCCGGCCAGCGCCACCAGGATCAACGTCCAACGCTCTTGCATCCAGTGGGGCAAAAACGCTGGGGCGCTGCCGTGGTCGTGCCCTGCATGTTCTTCCCGCTGGGTTGGCAGCGTCGCAAAACCTGGCGTCGCCAGCGAATACCCCATGCGCCGCAAAGCCTGCTCGATCTGCCCGCGCGACGCCACCTCGGCGTCATAGGCCACGAAGGCCAGATTGGCGGCATAGCTGACCTGCGCGTGCAGCACGCCCTCTAGCTCTTGAAGCACACCCGTCAGGCTATCGGCTGCATCGGCAGCGTCCATGCCGAACACCGGGATGGTTTCGTGTCGATAGCGGGTCGACATCTCGGCGCCGGCTTCCTCGGCCAAGCGCCGGATACGATCCAGCGAAACCAGGTTGGGGTCGTAGTGCAGGCATAGCTCGGCAGCGCCGTTGCTGCGGGCGATATGAGCATGTTCCACTCCGCGCACAGCCGCCAGCCGTTCCGTAAGCAGCGTAACGCACTGGTCAGTGTCTTCGACGTGGGGTAATAAAAGAGGTAGGTTGAGTGTGAGTCTTTCCATCGTGCTTCCTCTCATCAATATATAAGTACTCATTTATGTATTAAGGTAAAAACAAAGGTGGGTCTCGCACCCACCTTGCAAGGTTGTTGTGGAGGGATCGCCCGAGTGCTGACAAAAGCCTCCCTACACGTGCGTGGCGTGGGCCAGACCCTGGTGAAACAGGTCGTGGACGTGCTCGTCGACCAGGGTGTAAAACACGTGTCGGCCGTCCTTGCGGGCGGCGACGATGCGCAGATTGCGCAACACGCGCAATTGATGCGACACCGCCGGTTGGCTCATACCCAAGACCAGGCACAGGTCGCCGACACACAGCTCGACATGGGTCAACAGGCCAATGATCCGCACGCGGGTTGGGTCGGCCAAGGCCGCGAAGATTTCGGCAATGTGGCTGGCGGTGATGCCGTCCAACAAGTGATCCTGGACAGCGCGGGCCAACGTCTCGTCGTCGTGGCTGTCACTGCAACTGGCTAGCGGTTTGCTCGAAGGATTCATGATCATCAGACTCGCGACGCATAAACATTTGCTCATGTATTTTATTCGTAGATCGCCAGATGTCAAACGGACGCGCTTACTGCCGGCCTGCCGGCTAATACCTACAATTGTTCGGCTCACCTGGATCCATTTGCCGCCAGAGTGCTACCTGCGCGAAATCATTTCCCCGCATCGATTGCCGATTGACAAATGCAGAGGAACCTAGTATCATATCAGTGATTGATGATACGATGATATTAGGAGCACACCATGCTGTTCACAACTGATTCCACGGGTCTGGCTGTGAAGGCCAAGCTCTTTCGGGGATTGGGCGACCCGTCCCGACTGAGCATTGTGGATACCCTGCGAGGCGGCCCTCTCACGGTGAGCGAGCTGGTTACGGCTACGGGCCTTTCGCAATCGAATGTGTCCAACCACCTGGGGTGTCTGCGCGATTGCGGTCTCGTGACAGCTGAGCCGCAGGGCCGCCGTGTCCTCTATAGGTTGAGCGATGATCGCGTCGATGAGTTGATCGCATTGGCGGAGTCTCTGCTGGCTGATGTAGCGCGCGGCGTGTATGAATGTACGCGCTATGCTGCGGTGAACGGCACACAAGGAAGCAGGCTGCCATGAACGCTTCGACCAAGCAACTCGAAGTCCGTGTCGCCAACCTCGATTGCGAGCACGACGCGGCCACCATCGAACGAGGCCTGGCCGGATTCGCCGGCTTGACGGAGTTGAAGGTTTACCCCAAGTCGGCCAAAGTCGCCCTGTCCTTTGACCCAGCTCAGACCAACCCGGAAGCGCTGAAAGAGAAGCTCGATAGTCTGGGCTTCCCAACCCAAAAGGGCATGGAGATGGCCGGGCAACCGAAGCCCTGGCGCAACCCGAAGGTGCTAACGTCCATTGCGTCGGGCGTTCTGTTGTTGAGCGGCTGGCTGATCGAGCTGGCTGGAGCGCCAGAACCGGTTTCTTTGATCCTCTTCATCGCCGCGATCTTGATCGGCGGCTACTACTTTGGGCGTGAAGCGATCGAAGAGCTGATCTTCGAGCGCAGGATCGGCATCGAGCTGCTGATGGGCGTGGCGGCAGTGGTGGCAACGGCCATGGGCCTCGCTGCTGAGGGCGCTATGCTTGTATTTCTGTATTCGATCAGCGAGGCAGCCGAAGGCTATACGGAGGAGAAAACCCGCGCAGCGGTCAGAGCCTTGATGGATCTGGCGCCGAAGGTTGCCCTGGTGCGCAGGGACGGGACCGAGCGCGAGATTCCAGTCGATGAATTGCTCGTCGGGGACGTGTTCATCGTCAAACCCGGACAGGCGATGGCCACCGATGGCGAAGTATTGGTCGGCGCTTCCAGCGTCAACCAGGCCCCAGTGACCGGCGAGAGCGTTCCGGTGGAGAAACAGCCGGGCGATCCTGTCTTCGCCGGCAGCATCAACGGCGAGGGCGCGCTGGAAGTGCGCGCTACCAAGACCTTTGCCGACAACACTATCGCGCGCATCATCCACATGGTCGAAGAGGCTCAGGAGAAGAAGGGCAAGAGCCAGCGCTTCATCGAGCGCTTCGGGGCGCGCTATAGTCCCATCGTGCTGATGATTGGGTTTCTGGTCGCCGTGATTCCGCCGCTGGTCTTCGGCGCCGATTGGACAACCTGGATCACCCGCGCCACGGTATTCATCGTTGCAGCCGCTCCTTGCGCCCTGGTCATCTCCATTCCGATTACCCTGGTGGCAACGCTCGGCACCGGCGCGCGCCAGGGCGTACTGATCAAAGGTGGCATTTATGTCGAAGAGTTGGCCAGGGTGACCGTGGTGGCAATGGACAAGACCGGCACATTGACGCGCGGCGAGCCGGAGGTGACGAATGTGATTGTCCTTCGCCAGGATGCGAACCGGTTGGCGAACTCTCAGACGGACCTGCTGGCGGTGGCGGCCGGAATCGAGCGACGCAGCGCTCACCCGCTGGCACAGGCCGTCGTCCGACATGCGCAGGCGCAGGGTGTCCAGCCGGCTGAACTGGCCGGCTTCCGCTCGCTGACAGGCGCTGGCGCGTCCGCTCGCCTGGACGGGCGCACGGTCTACATTGGAAGCCCGGACCTGTTCCATTCGAAGCTGGGCATCTCCCTGGACCACGCCTGGGATGATATAAACCACCTGCAGAGCGAGGGGAAGACCGTGGTGGTGTTGGGCGATGAGCAGGCGCCGTGGGGACTGATCGCCATCCGCGACAACATACGCTCGAATGCCCGCACCGCGATTGGGGCATTGCACGGTGCAGGAATCGAAAAGGTCTTCATGCTGACCGGTGACAACCAGCGCACGGCCCAGGCGATTGCTGGTGAGTTGGGCATCGACGAGTTCTATGCCGACCTGAAACCAGAGGATAAGGCCATCAAGGTGCGCGAGCTGTCTGAACGCTACGGGCACACTGCCATGGTGGGCGACGGGGTCAATGACGCGCCTGCCCTGGCTGAGGCCACAGTGGGTGTGGCAATGGGGGCAGCCGGCACGGATGTGGCGCTGGAGACGGCCGACGTAGCCCTGATGGCCGACGATTTGGAGAAACTGGCTTACGCGCTGCACCTGGCCCGGCGCAGCCAGTCGGTGGTGAAGCAGAACCTGATTCTGTCGGTCGTCGTGATCAGCGTCTTGGTGATCGGCGCTGTGGCCGGCTGGCTTACCCTGCCGGCGGCGGTGTTGGCGCACGAGATCAGCGAGTTCGTCGTGATCGGCAGCGGGCTGCGGATGTTGCGGTCTTAAAACCGCGACGCACACATACCATACAGACGTCTACTCAGGTCTTTGTACGGATCTGAACAACTTCTTAATAATCTTTCGCCATACTGAAGATGACCGTTGATAAGAATCGACGAACACGTTCAAACGAAGGAGTATCAAGATGAACAAGTATTTCAAGCTGTTGCTGGTCTTCGCCTTTGCTGGTGTGTTGTCAATCGCTCTGTTGGCCGGCTCTGCAATGGCGCAGGGCGCCACTCCCACTCGCCAATACTATGGCGCCGGGTGCTATGGCATGGGTCCAGGCACGATGGGTCACGGCTCGATGTACGGCGCAAGTACGGGTATGATGGGCCAGGGCATGATGTACGGTGCAGGTCCCGGCATGATGCGCATGGGCGGGATGCGCGGCATGGGCCAGGGGGCATACAATTCGGGTATGATGGGCGGCGCCTGGTCTACAGGAACAGAGATTACCGGCACAGTACCCCCCGGTTGTCCGATGGCCGGAGCCTGGGGCGCTACGAGCACACTGCCGATATCCCTCGAACAGGCCCGGATCAACGCAGAGCAGTACCTGGCGGACAACGTGCCGGGTGCGAGCCTGGCTGACACCCAGCAGGTCTATTGCAACCACTACACGTTCGACGTGCTGAAGGATAACGAATCAGCCGGCAAGCTCAACGTGAATGGCTACACGGGTCAGGTCTTGTATCTGGCCCCGTAAGGCCTTCGGACTGCTCACAAGACATCACTTCACCCGATTGGAGTATTTGACCCCTGGGCCGCATGGAATATGATTGTCCATGCGGCCCGTCTGTATCTTGAAGTGTGCTGAGGCGCGAGGCGGCGATGGCCAAGACCATCCTGGTTGTGGACGACGAACCTAAGATTGTGCAAACTCTGCGCGGTTACCTGGAACATGCCGGCTTCCGGGTGGTGGCCGCGTATGACGGCCAGGCTGCGCTGACCACGTTTCGCCACGAAAAGCCTGATCTGGTGCTTTTGGACTTGATGCTTCCTGGCATCGACGGGTTGGACGTCTGCAGGATCATGCGGCGCGAGTCGAAGACGCCGATCATCATGCTGACTGCACGGGCTGAGGAGGCGGACAAGCTGATTGGCCTGGAGCTGGGCGCTGACGACTACGTGACCAAGCCTTTCAGCCCGCGCGAAGTCGTGGCGCGGGTGCGGGCCGTGCTGCGACGCGTGGAAGATGCAGGGCAAGGCGGCGAGTTGCTGCGCATCGGCGACCTGTCTTTGGACCTCGCTTCGCACCGGATAACACGGGCCGGCCAGCCGGTTGAATTGACCCCGACTGAATTCAGCTTGCTAGCGACGCTGGCTCGCCATCCCGGGCGCACCCTGAGCCGGGCGCAGCTTCTGGCTCTGGCTCAGGATAACCCCTACGAAGGCTACGAGCGCACCATCGACGTCCACATCCGAAACCTACGCGCCAAGATCGAGCCTGATCCTAAGCATCCTCGCTACGTCGTGACCGTTTATGGCATCGGCTACCGCCTGGAGGAGTGGGACGATGCTACGTAGCCTGTTTTTCAAGCTCGTAGGCGCGTTTGCCCTCATTATTCTGGTATTGGCTGTCGTCGCCACGCTGCTGGCCAACAGGGCCACGACGGGCCAATTCCGGCTGTACTCCGACCGCAACGGACAACTCTGGGCGCAAAGGCTGGCGCCGACGCTGGCGGCCTACTACGAGAGCGCAGGCAGTTGGCAGGGGATCGACAACGCCCTTGCGGCGCCAACAGGCAATATGGGTGGCTGGTGGATGGAAGGAGATATGATGATGGAGGGGGGCATGATGATGGACGGGACCATGATGGGAGGAAACGACCCAATGGGCCGTTCTGGCATCACCGGCGGCTCCAGCGCGGACGTCTGGGCAATGATGGGCCAGCGCCTGATCCTGGTCGATGCTGTAGGCCGCGTGCTGCGGGACTCGGCGGGTGAACTGATGGGCGCGACCCTGTCACAAGACCAGTTGGCGGTAGGCGCGCCCATTAGGGCCAAGGGGCAGCAGGTTGGATCTGTGCTGGTTGTGGCCTCCGCGTCCACTCTACCCGCGACTCCGGCCGGGGAATTCCTCAGCGGAGTCAATCGTTCGCTCGTGCTGGCAGTGCTGGCGGCCGGAGCCATCGCCCTGGCGCTGGGTGGCCTGTTGTTCTTTCAAATCACGGCCCCCATTCGCCGGTTGACTGTCGCCGCGAGCGGCATTGCGGCCGGCGATCTCTCCCAGCGGGTGGAAACACATTCACAGGATGAGTTGGGCCAACTGGCCCAAACCTTCAACCGCATGGCCGACAGTCTGGCTCAGGCTGAAGCCCAGCGCCGGCAACTGGTAGCTGATGTAGCCCACGAGTTGCGCACTCCGATCAGCGTGCTTCAGGCTAACCTGGAGGGTATTCAAGACGGTGTCTTGCCTCTTGACGCCGAACAGGTTGCTTCGCTGTACGAGGAGACGACCCACCTGAGCCGCCTGGTGGCCGACCTGCACCTGCTCTCGTTGGCTGAGGCCGGTCAGCTCAAATTGGAGCGGACAGAACTGGATCTGGCGCGATTGATTGGCAAGATAACCGCCCGGCTGAAGCCCAAGGCTGCGGAGAAAGGCATTGCTTTGCGGGTGGAGCTGCATGCAGCGCCTTTGCCACCAGTCGTGGTTGACGCCGACCGCATCACCCAGGTGATCGCCAACCTGGTCGAGAACGCGCTGCGCCACACGCCAGCCGGCGGAGAGATCCTTGTGCACGCAGGAGTCCGCGGTGACGAGAAAGCTGCTGGCCGTTCGCCGAGAGGCCAGCAGCCAGCGATAGTGCTGGTGTCAGTGAGCGACACTGGCGGCGGGATCAGCGCCGAGGCTCTTCCACACATCTTTGACCGATTCTATCGAGTCGACGAGTCTCGCACCCGTATTAGCGGCGGGTCCGGGTTGGGCCTGGCCATTGTCAGGCACCTGGTCGAAACTCACGGCGGCCAGGTATGGGCCGAAAGTCCGCTGGGCCGTCTCCCGAACGGCCTGGACTACGGAACACGCATCAGCTTCACACTGCCGGTGCTCCAGGAAGTGCTTACGGTCTGAGGCTTGCCGCTCTCGTGGCGATAAGTCGAGCGCCGAAGAGCCAGGACTGGCAAAGAACTTCCCCGCTCGCCCAAACCACGTCAAGAGCACATGGTTTAGAACTTTACCAGGAATGCCGTAAAGTACATGATCGCCACGCCGGCCACCACGCCGCTCAAACTGATCCAGTTCACGGCCGGCCGCCCGGCGCGTGCATTGTCGCGGATCACCATCTTGCCCACTTCCCAGATGACCTGCACGATGGCGCCGATGCCGATGGCCAGGAACACCGTTGCCAACACTGGATCGAAGGCGTAGCCACCGAGCAACGTGCCCACGATAGCCGGCCCGCCAGCCAGCACGGCCAGGGCAACGAAGTGCTTCAACCCGGGCGAGACCCGCACCACAGGCGCGGCAATGGCAACCCCCTCGGTGATATTATGCAAGGTGAAACCCAGCACCAGGAAAGAGCCCAGTGCAGCCTCACCCAGGCTGAAGGCCGCACCGATAGCCAACCCCTCGCCCAGGTTGTGAAGGCCGATGCCAAGGGCGATGAGATAGCTCACCTGGAGGGGTGTGCGCTCGCCGCGCCGGCTGCTCAATGCCAGCAGCGTGCCCAGGGAGATCAGGCTGACGAAGAGGACCATGGGGACACCTTGCCAGAAAGCCGGCAACTCCGCAGCGAACTCGGTGGCGTCGAGCCACGTACTGACGGCCAGGAAGATCAGCAGGCCGACAGTCAAGGAGAGGACGAAGTTCATGGCGGCGTTGCTCAACCGGCGCATGAAGGGATACCAGAGCATGCCCAACATCACGGGCACGATGCCGACGTACAGACCCACCAGAGCGAAGCGCAGAAACAGGCTGGCCGAGGGTCGTGGCGATTCCACAGCTACCGCGATCTCGGCGTCAAACGTGGCGCCCAACCCGCTGACGAGCCGCACCACGTGGGCCTCTTCAGCCACCCAGGGATAGGGAATCGTGAACGTAGATCTGCCCAGCCGCGGAAGAGTGGTGGAAGGCTCGGCCGTGAAGCTCCAGTAGGCGTCGTCGACCTGCACTTGTGCCACGGTGACCGGCTGTGGGCCGTCGTTGATCACCTCGATCTGGATCATGCCGGGCTCTGGCAGAATCACACGCTGGACGGTGAGTTTTTCCACGGGTGGTCCTGCCAGCTCGCGCAGACCCCCACCTGTTGTGACAATAAGAGCCAGAATAATGCCCAGCAGCAATAGGGGCGCCAGAACCAGCAGCCAGCCGGCGCCGGAAACTCGCTTTGATAGCTCAACCTGTGTCTTTGTACTCATGATCCTGCCTCAACACGCCAGGGCACCGTGGCGCCCTGTGTACTCCTACGGTCCCATGTCTCGTCCATTCCGACCTGGGCGAGCGCAGCCGGAAAGTCCTCCGGCTGGACGATGTTGAAATTGCCCATCCAACCCAGCTCGGCGAACTCGCTGATGTGGGCGTGGTACATATACTGTCCTGGCCAGCGGTAGCGGAACTCCAGGATACCGCGTTGCGCCTGGGCCTGGATGATCGTGTCCACCGTGCGCAGCGTAGGTTCGAGAGTCGTACCGTGGTCGTAGTAGTCAAAGAACTCGGCGTGCAGGTGGAAGGAGTTAATGGGGTCGAACTCGACGATGTTGATCAGGTAGAGGCGGATCAGCTCCCCGACCTGGGCGGGGATGGGGCGACGGGCGTAGACATGGCCGACCGTGTTGACCGCATAGACCTCGTTCTCGCCATCGAAATTGGTGTCAAAGGCGTTCATGACCATGACGAACTCCCTGGCCGGTGGCCGGCCGGCCTTTGGGTCGACGATAAACGCGCCGTACAGTCCCTTGTGGATGTGGCGCTTGAGTGGGTTGGCGTGGCAGTGGTATAGATGGCAGCCAAACGGCTCGGCATCGAACTCATAGGTGAACGTTTGGCCGGTGGCGATCTCGCCCGGCCCGGCGCCAGGCACGCCATCCATCTCGAAGGGGTGGACGCCGTGGAAGTGCAGTGTGTGGGGATGGACGCTGGCGTTTACAAACTTGATGCGAATGTGATCACCCTCTGTACAGCGAATCGTCGGCCCCGGCACGCGGCCGTTGTAGGTCCAGGCCGGAAAAAAGACGCCGGGTGCGATTTCGATGTCCTTGTCCACTGCAACGATAGTGTACTCCCGAAGCGTCTGGCCATTAGGTAGTATGCTGACCTGGCCGTAGTCCCAGTCGACGAGCATCTGCATCGGGTCGAAGCCGTTGCGGACGTTGTCTACCTCTCCCACCATGCCCGCCGCGCCGTGTTCCATGGCATATGGACTGTGGCCCGTGTGACCACTGCCGGGTCCCTGAGCTAATGGTCGGGCGATGGATGGCTGCGACAGCAACGCGGCTCCTGCCAGGCCGGCTGCCCCTGCCGCGCCCGCACGCAGAAAGTCGCGTCGTGAGAGAAACCGGCGCATACTCTGTGACATTGAGAACACCTCCATCTGACAAAAATAAGGGTAGACGAAATATATATTTAGTATAGGCTAAATTTTCTTGAGTATAATTCACTTGCCAGGTAGAGTCTGGAATTAAGATTACAGAACTTCAGAGCACAAGCACGCAACTACAGGGCTGAACGGTCGTGGCGCTAGCCTGCACAACCAAGCGACACATTTTATGAAGGGTGGTGACACCGTCGTGCGAGACCCTGCGCGTGGAAAACAAGCTGCGCTGCCAGCCCGGTGGGTTGGCAGCGCAGTGCTATCAGGATTGCCCTTGGACGGGCATACGGAAAGCTCAGTACAGCGGCAGCGACTCCCGTATCGCCGTGCGCAGCAGCTCGGCTGTGCGTGCGTCGAAGCTGGGCAGGGTGTTGACCGTCGCCGCGTCCAAGAAGTGGCCGAAGACGTACTGGCGGGCATCCGCGCCGCCGTTGACCGGCAGGCTCACCCAGCCGGCGTCCGACTCGTAGGCCGTGCCGATGTTGCCGGCCTTGTGCGCGAACTGGACGCCGTTCTTGAAGGCCTGGATGTCGGCAGCCGGCATCTCGATCAGCGCGGCCTCCTGGTCGACGATGGCGTTGATCGCGGTGACCAGCGACCCGTCGTTGGTCTCGTTGAGCATGATCTGGACGAAGGTCGTGCGCGTCGGCTCCGGCAGCACCGCGTCGTTGGTCATGACCTCCTCATAGAGCAGGGCGGCATCAGCCAGAGTCAGCGTGTTGTAGGGATTGTTGGCCACGTTGCCGCAGGCGAACTTGTGCTGCAAGGCAGTGGAGTTGCTCATGCCCACCGTGATCCAGGCCGTCGTGTTCATGGCCGCGCGGCCGGCGCTGGGCGTGCCGCTGCCGAACAGCTCCTGGATGGCGTTGGTGCTCTGGTTGTTGGAGGGCCGCATCATGTTGGTCAGCGCGGTTTGCAGCGTTTCGACCACCATGGAACCGCCGCACAACGCCGCCGTGTTGGCGTTGTCGGTGCAGTTGGTGCCGCCGGAGCAGACGTTGAGGTTGGTGCCGCCCAGCGTCACCGTGCCCGCGTCTACCGCGCGCATGGCATGCAGGTGCTGCACGACCTTGATGGTGCTGGCGGGGTAGAAGGCGAAGGTCGAATTGTACGACTCCATCACGGCGCCGTCGACCCGTTTCAGGTAGTAGCCGAAGGTTCCATCGGCGTTGTTGAGAAAGATATGGCCCAATGGCAGGGTGTAGAGCCGCGCGCCCGGCTGGATCAGCAGCTTGGATCCGGGCAGGATGCGCAGGTAGAAGTTGGTGAAGTCGACGTTGAGCCAGCGGCCGCCAAAAATGGTCACAGTCGCGTTGTTGGTGATGGTCACGTTCATCGGCGCGATGGCGCCTGCGCCGATCTCGCAACTGACGTTGATAGTCCAGTTGGCGGCAGCGGGCGGCGGGCCGCAGGGCGCCAGTTCCGGCGCTTGCGCGCCCGCATGACTGGCCGGCAACAGGCTGGCTGCCATCAGCGCCAACACAAGAGCAATTAGCGCCGGTCTGATGGGAGTCAAACAGGGTATCTTCATCGGGCATCTCCTTGCTGCACTTCAGGGCGATCCTGAGGGTGCGTCGGGTAGTATCGACCACCTGGCTCGGTCAGGCCCACTCCGGGGTGCTGCGCAAAGACCGGCCAGAGCGAGAACGCGCGAGGCTCGGTCAGGAGACCGGCCAAAGCGCGGACTTGTTTGCGGATAGTTACTAAGAGCCGGTGTAGCGCCGCGCCGTTGACGTGAGCCAGCGGCGCAGCGATCAACAGCGCGTACACTACTGCCAGGAACAGATGGTCGGGTGCGCTGCGGCCGGTGACTTCGTGTGGGTTGAGTCGGTGGGCAGGTGGGCGGGTGGGTGGGATACCAAGCGTTGGTTGGCAGCTTCACTGCGCAGCTGAGCTGCCCATGCGTCCAGTTGGGCTGCTGTTTGCAGCAGGAACCTCTCGCGCTGCTCTGGTTGCAGATGCGTCCAGTTCCTGCGCAGGTGGACGAAGAACTGGAGGGTATGTTCCGTGCGGATCGCCTCGGTGCTGATCCTTGGCCAGTGCTTGGGCAGCGCCAGGTGGTTGGTCATGGGGAGATTGCCGCCAAGCGCAACAGGTCATAGGGGAGACCAGCGCGGTAGCAGTTGAGGAGGACGACGAACTTCTTGGGAGACCAGGCAGCTTCGATGGGGATCACATCGTGGTAGCGGTTTCCTGGCACAACGCCGCGCCAGCAGACGGCCGTTTCATAGTCGATGGTAGCCAGGAGGTGCCAATCGACCGCGCGTTTTCCGCCGCCTGGATTGCCGTAGGCGCCATTCAGCCGTTGGCCGCTCACGTCGATCTTCCAGTCATGACCACCGAAGACCAGGCGGAAGTCATGGTCGCACGGCTCGCTGTAGCTGCTCAGGTTGGCGGGTGCGCGGTAGAAGTCGGGCCAGTTTCTGCGGAAGTAGTCCTGGATGGTTGGTTCGATGATGGTTGACCGTGCTCTTGCTTCTGCCACTCGATCGGCGGATGTGGCGTGTTTCTGCACCATGTGCGGCGCGCGCAACAGCATCTCTTTCACTGCGTCCGAGCCGACGCGCGGCGTCATGACGATCTCGTCCTCCCACGGTGAGTTGACCAGGGAGGGGATGAACCACCACTGTTTGGCAGCCAGGCAATGGGGCGCGCCCAGGTAGAAGCAGCCAAAGCGGCGTCTCGCCAGCATCTTCTCGCGCACGTCTTCGATCTGGCGGGGCCAATCGTAGCTCTGCTGTGCGTCTGGCTGGACGCCGAGTCGGGCGAGGGCAGCGACAACCAACTGCCGGTGGCCAAGGCCGAAGCGAACTGGGACCAGCGCTTGCTCGAGCTCAAAGCTGATGCTCTCGAACAGGTCGCCCATCGGCGTGTAGACCTTACCGGCCATTGCGCGCCTCCTGGATGCGCTGGCGGGCTGTTTCAACGATGGTCGGATCGATGTCGGCGCCGATGAACTCATGGCCCAACGAAACGGCCACAACCCCTGTGGTGCCGCCGCCGAGGAAGGGATCGAGGATGACATCGCCTTGGTTGGCGACGCGGTCGAACAGGTCGGCCATGCCGCTTTCGGACTGGCCCCAGTGGTGGAACCGTTTGTCGTTGTCGTTGACGTTGCTTCTGGCCACGTCGCCCAGCCACTTGCCGTTGTACTCGCCTTTGACGTACCACAACACCGGTTTCCAGAAAGTGTTGACGTTGCGCTGCCAGAGTTGCACGGCCTGGCCGCCCGGCGTCAGATAGCACAAGGTCCAGTGATAGCGCATGTGCGGCGCCATCAACTCCATGATCTCCCCCAGGTACGACTGGCCAACCATGACCACCAGCGAACCGCCCGGCTTGAGGGCGTGCGCAGCGAGTTTGGCGAGATCTTCGTAGACCGGCAGGAACTCACGCTCGTAGGGCGGATCGGTCAGGATCACGTCGATGCTGTTGGGTTCCAGGATGTCGAGCAACTGCGCGACGCTGGCCGTGTGGAAGGTGAGCTTGATCATGTTGGCATAGTCCTTTTGCAGGTGCTGGATCAGCTTCTCGAAAGCCTCCGATGGCATCGTTTCCTTGTCGAACGCGCCCTTGTCGATCCTTTCATAGGCTCGTTGGAGGTACTCATCTGGCAAGTCCTTCAGCCGGCGTGCGGCCTCGGTCCGCCAGCCGTTGCGCGCCTTGGCTTTCTCGGCTGCGGCCTTGAACTGGGTTTTGTCCATCTTGCCGGCGGCCAGGCTCTTGACCAGCCAGAGCTGCTGCTCAGCGGTGAGACAGGTGATTGAGCGGAGGAGACCCTCGGTGAATGACACAACTGTGTCACGTGCTGACACAGGGCCATCAGGCTCGGTTGACACAAATGCCGCCTTAGTTGTGTCAACCACAATCCTCCAAGCATCCGCGCATATGCCACGCAACGCCAGATAGTTGTTGACACCGCTGCGGCTCCACCGCATGATTTCGGCGATCTCAGCTTGTGTCTTGCCCAGGCCGGCCAGGCTCCAGATGAACTCGGCGTTGTCGGTCCAGTCCTGGGGCACCACAGCGTCATGGCCGGCGTTGCTCTCGTAGGCGATGCGGTACTCGTCGTTGGGCGTCAGGTCTTCGTAGACTTGGGCCGGTATCCTGGCGATCTCCAATCGGCGCGCGGCTTCCACCCGGTGGTTGCCGTCGAGCAACTTGAAGCCGTCCGCTGCCGGCGCAACGGCAATGGGGTAACGATCCAGATAGCCGCGTTCTTGCAGGCTGCGCATCATGCGCTGCACGCCCAGCTCGTTCGTCTTTCGGATCTGGATTGCTGCGGTGATCAGTCCAATGTCAATGGATGTCAGGGTGCTCATGCGGGGGGTCTCCTGAAGCACAGAGCTGGCGAAGAAGAGGTATGGAGCCCCACGCCAGCTCTGTGCTTTTGGTTTGAGTTTACAGCCATTCAGGAACCAAACTACGCCGTTCCTGTTCTCCGACAATGCGCAGTTGCGGGTTGGCCGGGCGACCGAACAGCCGGTGCAGCACCGCGCCGTCCACATGGGCCAGTGGAGCAACGATGAGCAGCGCGTACACGACTGCCAGGAAGAGCTGATCAGGCGCAGTCCGGCCGGTGACCAGGTAGCCGCCGACCATGTAGCCAAGCGCCACGGTGAGCGCGAGCCAGGTGGGCTTCACCCCGCCAGCCGCGTAACTGAGGACATTGACCGCGGCCACCACCGCTGCGGCCGCCACGGCGGGATTGAGCAGCAGCTCGTCGAGGCTAGGGAAGGTCTGCATCCGCAACCTCCTCATCGTACAGCACGGCACCAATTTCCTCAATCAGGGTCTGCACGGCCTTGACCTTGCTCTCCCGATGCTCTTCGAGTATGTCGGCGATGGCGGTGAGTTGCGCAGCCATCACATCAGCACTGTTCACGTTGGTTTTCTGCTTGCGCTGGCCTGCGGCGATCTCGATCATGTCCAGGATGGGGGCCAGCCGGCTGAAGTTCTCCACGCCCAGCATGTCGCGGTGGGGGTAGCTCAGGTCGTCCCTGTTATCCAGGCCCAGCGCGCGGGCGATGGCGTCCATGTATTCGCTGCGGGTTTCGTATTGCTTCATCTATACCTCCTTGGAGTGATGGTGGTCCGGAACCGGGTTCCGAAGTCCAGGGCAAGCTCTTCGGAACTGGTTTCGACAAGCTCAACCTAAAGGTTCCGCGTTGGCTAGGCCAGCTCCAGCTGAAGCAGCCCAGTCCAGTCCTTCTGCTTGATCAGGCCCACCGCCTGCCTGGCCCACGGCTGATCGACGCCGGCCAGCGCGGCGGTGACGGTGGTGGAGCCGCTCATGTCGATGTCCATGGCCTCCAGCCTGGCCCGCAGCCGGCGCGCGGCCTGGGCCTGGGGATCGACTGGGGCTGTGCCGTTGCCGCCTCCACCACCTGTCCCATTGCCACCGGCTGTTCCATTGCCGCTGCTGCCCGTGCCGCTGCCGCCACCCGCTGGGTCGTGGCCCTGGCCCGACGGATCGGTAGGCGGCGGTTCCGGCGCCGGCTGGCCCTTCAGCCAGGCCGCAAGGATCTCGGCCACGTCGGCGCCAGGGCGAGGGAACACCTTGCCAGTCAAGGCCGGGCAGCGGGTCTTGGTCACGATGGCGTTGTTGTCGATGTCCATGTCGATGAAGACATCAAACTCGTACTCGAAGCCATCGCGCTGGATGGGCGCCATGCCCTGCTTGACGACCTTGGTGCGCTTGCGGCCATCCTCGATCACCTCGTCCATGGCGTAGCTGGTCTTGGAGCGCATGGTGGCGATGACATGCAGGTCGCTGCGTAGGATGGCCTGCACCAGCCGGTTCTGCAGCTCGCCGGCCGGCCCCCAGGCGGTGTAGTCGTTGTACTCCCGGCGCTTGGCCAGCTGCTCCTTGATCTCCAGCACGCCGCCCGGTCCGCTCCAGGCGTGGGAGAGGCTGTCCAGGATGAGCACCTGGTAGCCGACGGCCTGCGCGGCGCGGATGGCCTCAACGAAGCGGTCGGGGTGGAAGGGGGCGTCCAGGTTGAGGACGTCGAAGTCGAACAGGTCGGCGTACTTGGATGCGCTGCCGTGCTCGGTGTCCACCAGGGCGATGCGGCCGCCCAGGGCGGTGGCGATGGCCAGGGACGTGAAGGTCTTGCCCGAGCCGCTGGGACCGGCAATGGCAAGCCTCAGCATGGCCTCAAACTTCACTGCTCGTTGGAACATAGGGCGCACTCCTGCGGGCGTGACCGCCGCGCGGTTGGGTGTGGCCGTAGGGGCGGGGTAGGTTGGCATGGGTGTTTGTCTCCTTTCGATTATATTCAGAACGCATGTTCTTTCCAAATTTGAAAGCATCGTGTATAATGATGGCGTGTTTGAGGACACTTATGCTTACAACTGCAACATTTGTTCCACTATGGTTCAACAGCGCGCCGCAGCCTTGGCCGACTTCTCGCCCGACGGCGGTCTGCCCGAGCACCTGCACCACATCGACCGCCGCGGCATGGGCGGCCGCAGTGACGACAGCCTGGCGGGCCTGCGCACCATGGGCGTGTCGGCCGAGTTGCACGCGCGCATCCACACTGAGGGCGACCACGTGCTGGACGATCTGCCGCAGCGGCCGACGCTAGAAGACCTATGGTAGCCCTGCGGCGTAGCCGCTACTGTGAGGCCCAGCGTGGCCAGAGAGAGGTTCGATGCCAGGGAAACGAAGCAAGAACGCTGGCTACATCGACCTGACGCGCGACGAATGGAACATCGTTACGGCGCAGAAGGTGGTGGAAGGCTACTGGTTTCGCGACCCCAGAGGTTGGTGGCAGGGGCCGGACGGCGTTGGGCCGCACCCGACGTTGGGCGTCGAAGTTCCTTACCTGCACTACCCGGGTATCCGCGACGCGATGATCGCGGCCGGCGTGGACGAACCGTACCTCCCTGCAGGAGATTGGCTGTTGGCCGAGTACGTCCATGAAAGCCAGATGCCACGCTGCACACCGACGGCCATCAACGGCTTCATCGAGATGTACTTGGGCGCGCACAGCACGCTGTTTGGGCATCAGCTTGGCATGTACTACTCGCCGCAACGGTATAACCTGGTGGTAGGGGGGCGTGGCGCGGGGAAGTGCCTTGTGGGCGACACGCTCATCACCATGGCTGACGCAACGGAGAAGCCTATCGCGGAAGTCCAGATTGGCGACCGGGTTGTCACTGTTGATGTCGCCACGCTCAAGCCGCGCCGCGCCCGGGTGGCCATGGTCATGAGACAGCCAGCCAAACCGTTGCGCCACATCGTCACACACTCAGGGCGGAACCTGCGCTGTTCGTTCGATCATCCCATCCTTACGCCTGCGGGCTGGGTGCAGGCATGGAAGATAGAGCCTGACACGCAGGTTGCTGAACTATGTGCCGGTGGACGAAACGTGCGATGGGTTGCAGTTGTTGCCAACGAGGCCCAACCAGCTGAACCGCTCTGGGACCTCACCGTCGAGGACGACCACAACTTCGTGGCCGACGGCATCGTCGTACACAACACCGTGCCTTCAGCCATCATGATGATGATCTGGACCGCACTACACCCCGGCGAACCCTGGCTGCACGTGGCGCTGTCCTTGGACCAGGCCAAGAAGGCCTACCAGGTCATCCTCGACCTGGCTGGCCGCCGCCACTACCGCTCCGACGGCACCCTCACCCCGCGCACCTTCGCCGAAGTGTTCATCCAGGATCGCCGCGAGTTCCCCCAGCCCGACATCTACTTCCGCCCCTGGGACGAGCATGACGGCGGCGAGGTGGCCGGCAAGCAGATGGCGGGCAACGTGATCATGTTCCGGCCCCTGGGCGACGAAGACCTGGAACGCCTGCGCTCCACCGAGGCCGGCAACGCGTCGGGCGACGAGATCCTGCGCGAGATACCGGACGAGAAGACCATCCGCCACGTGCGCGGGTGTTTACGCGGCCTCAACCCCTGGCTGCTGGCGCACCTGCCCGACCAGCGGCGCCAGCGCATCGGCCAGCTTCAACAGCTGATCGGCATTGCCAACGTGCAGAACGACAAGGCCACCATTGAACGATGCGAGGCTGAGTTGGGCGACATGGGCGTGGCGCGGCCCAAGCGCTTCTTCGGCATCGGCAACTCGGGCGAGCCGGAGTGGGTGTGGGAGGTGATGGACCTGGCTGAGGACGACCCCCGCTACGCCTGGTTCATCCAGGTCAGCATGTACGACAACATCCGCCTCTCGCCCGACGACCGCGCGGCGCTGGAAGAAGCCTGGGGCACCGACCCCGAAAGCCGCCAGGTGGAGCTCTTGGGCCGCCGTCCGTTGGGCCTGGGCACCGAGATCGATCCTGAACTACTGACCAGCGCAGTGCGCCATGACCTGGGTGGGCAGGTGGTGCAGGAACACCGGGCCTACGGTGCAGTCCACTACGCTAAGCCACCCACATCAGGCCACTACCACATCATCGCGGGCGACCCCGGCAAGGGTCGTCTCCCTAACCGCAACGCCTGGTGCGTTATGGCGCTGGACATCACAGCGAGCCCGGCCGAGATCGTCTTTTTCCAGATGGGCAACCTGGGCGCGCGGTCGAAGACCTACAAGCCCTACCTGGACGCATACCGACATGCGGTCAAGACCTACCCTGTCGTGTCGCCGGCCGACGTGATCTACGACAACGGCGGCCAGCAGTCGGGCATGCACGAGGTGATCCTGGAGGAACTAAGGCAGGATGCGGGCGGCGAGACGATCTATGGCAACCCCTATGACCTGAGCAACAGCATGAAATACAAAGCAGCCAACTGGCTGATCGATCTCTTGCGCAAGGGCGCGCTGGTGATGCCGGAGCTGCGCATCCTGATCCGCCAGGTCTCCAACTGGACCTTGCCCGACAAGAAGCTGGCTCAGGACGCGGCCATGACGCTGTTCATGCTTGTCAATCGCGCCTACTACATCATCTCCGATCGCGGCATGGGTTATGGCGTCGAGCAGCAGGCGCCCGACTTCCCCATGGACGGCGATGGGCATGCGGCCTGGGACTACCCCGAAGACATCGAAGTGCTGCACGATATCGAGGAGGTCACCTATGCGTAACATGCTGCTTACTCTGCCCGACCGGCTCAAGATTGCCTGGCGCGCGCTGCGCGACTGGTGGCACGCGGCGGTTCTTGCCTGGATCGACCGCTACCTCCAGCGGCACGACCAGGAGCGCGCGTACACCCTGCTGGACTTCGAGGAGCTGCCTGTGCTCTATGACGAGGCCGACATCCCGGTGCTCTTCGACGAGGTAGGCGGATTGGCTCAAAATCCGTGGCCCGAAGTGCCCGTACCTATTGACTATGGCGATTCCGGTGTGCTATCATGATGTCTGACACCAGCACGACAATTGAACTGCCCCTGACTCGGGGTGTGGCCGAACAGCTTCAGCGCCTGCTCGACAAGGCGGTGGAGCTGGGCTACGGCCAGATCGAGATCACAATCAACCCACGAGGAATAAAGATCATCGATCACACCGAGTATCGGTTTGAGTGGAAATAGCCAGGCTCACCCGACACCAGAAGCGGGATGCTGACAGCAAGGTTCAGCATCCCGCTTTTTTTGTTGCCATGTCGCTCTACACCCTGCCCTACACCACCGTGCCTGCGCCGCAAGAATACCGCGGGTATCTCCAGGCGCTCTGGCAGTTTCAGCAGCTGCGCTACGAGCTCAACTGGCGCCTGTACACAGGTGAGGCCTGGCTGGAAGTGGACACGCGCAACGCAAAGCGAGACCAGGGCGAGCCGCCGCGCAAATACCGGCTGGGCGTCAACGACATCGCCTTGGCCTGCAACATGCACGCCCAGCTCTTGTTCGGCGAGGTGCGGGACAACTCGGACCCGCTGGTCTCCTTCAAGGCCAAGGCCCGCAAGGGCAGGCCGGTCGGCGATGTGGCCATTGGACAGGCGCAGGACTTCCTGGACGAGCTGTGGGGGGAGAGCTCGTCCAGGAGGCTGCAATTGCAGGGTGGCGTGTCGTCGCAGGTCACAGGCGGGGTCTTCTGGCGGGTACGCTACGCCCTGGACCGGGCCAGCGCCTTCGACCTGTACCCCTTCAAGTTCGAGCCGGTGCACGCCGACTACGTCTTCCCGGTCTTCTCGTCCACGGGGAGGCTGAGCGAGGTCTTCGTCCGCTACCAGCTCTCGCGCGAGGCGGCCCGTTCGGAATGGGGCGTGTGGTCGAACGACTGGCCTGAGCTGGTCGAGTACCGTGAGCACTGGACGGGCGCGCAGGGCGGCCTGGCCGGCACCCTCTCCATCCACGTGGGCGTGGAGGACAACTGGAAAGAGGTCAAGGCCGAGCGCAATCCCTTTGGCTTCGTGCCCTTCGTCTACATCCCGCATGTGCTATCCAACGGTTTCTTCGGGATACCGCTGGCTGAGTGGGCAGGCGCAGTTGACTTGTCGGAGGAATACAATGGTCGCTTAGCCAACATCGGCGACATCGTGCGCCAGAACTCATACCCCTTCGGTGTGCTCAGGAACCATCCCACCGGCAAGCTCAAGCCCCCTTTCCGCATGTGGAAGGACGGGCCGACGGTGATGGACCTGGGGCCGGGGATGCCGGGCGAGCAGGGTCCGGAACTGGACTGGTTCGATCCCTCTGAGGTGACGGCCGGCACCATGACCTACCTAGACACCTTGAAGAAGGAACTGCGCATGGCCATGGCGATCCCGCCGGTGGCAATGGGCGAGGATGAGGGCAGCCAGCGATCTTCCCTCACGCTCATCACGCGCATGTTCCCCATGAAGAGCCACGTCCTGACCGAGCGCTGGCTGTGGACGTCGGCCATGGTCGATCTCAACCGCATGGCCCTGCAGATGGGCAAGATCAAGCGCATCGATGGCCTGGAGGACCTGGACGTGGCGGCCGTCGGCATCACGCCCAACTGGGCGCCCATGCTGCCCAGGGACCGGGCCGAGCTGGTCAACGAGCTGGTGCAGCGCGCGGGGGTCGGCCACGTCCATCCCGAGGACGCGCTGGAGCAGTACGAGGACACGCCGGTGGGCGAGGTCGAGGAGACGTACCAGCGCATCAAGGAGCACCAGGAATGGGAAGCTGACCTGGGCAAGCAGGAAATCGATGGCGTCCCGGCCCAGCCGGCGCCTTCGGCAACCACTACGAATTCAAGTAGGAGCAAGAACAAACGATGACAGCCAATTCCCCCCAACGCAGCTCAGTGCAGGAGCTGCTGCAGCCGCTCAAGGAGATCATGGAGCTGGTCGGCGCAGAGACGGCTGTGGAGGCCGTGGAAGCGGTGCGGCGCATGAATGCAGACCTGCTCAACCTGGACTTTCTGCTCAGCAACCTGTCGGTGGCCTCGGTCGTGCTGGTGGCCGATCGGCCGCTCTTCGTGCAGCTGCCGCCCAACGTGCCGCAGGAGCAGTATGCGCCAGAACAGCTGCAGATGGTGCGCGATGCGCTGGTGGAGGCTTCGGTCTCCTTGCGCGTTCCCCTGGCCCGCAGCCGGGCACAGCTGACCCAAGAGACCGATGAACAGTCTTGACGCCGGCTACCGCAGCCTGGCCTGCGCCATCATCATCCGGGCCGTGCGTGATGTGCGGGTACGCGATCGCTCCGACGAGGCGCGCGCGTTCCTGACATCGCCGGAATGCAAGGCCATGGCCCGCCTGGCCAGCATCCGCTGGACGGTGACGGAGAACGATATCGACCAGGCGGCCCTGCGGCTTGGCCGCCGGCGCCGGCGCGTGCTGTCTGCCAAGACCGAGACAAGGAGAAACAACCATGGGAATGAACCGCGGGCTCGTCATGATCCAGGCGGTGGTGGGCCATCGAGATACCACGCCGCAGTCGCTGTTTAGCCTGCCCTCCGGGGCGATCCCGCTCTACGCCATCGTGCAGACGGAAGTTGCATTCAACGACAGCGGTACGGACACGCTGAACTTGGGCATCGACCAGGACGATGACTACCTGGCCTCCGGCATCAGTCTGGCGGCGGTGGGCGGGCAGATGGTGGTCTTCAACCAGTCGCCCGAGTTCGGTCGGCAGGTGGGCGTGATCGGCAAATACACCGGCCAGAACGGCGATGCCACGGCCGGCCGGGCGGTGGTCAACCTGGTCTTTGCCAGCCCCTTCGAGCCGCGCTGATGCCGACCTACGCTTACGTCTGCGACACGTGCGGCGCGCAGCAGGAGGTGCAGCATCCCATGAGGGAGGAGCCGTCCGTGCGCTGCACGCAGGGGCACGCCATGCGCAAGGACGTGGCGGCCGCGTTTCCGCACGTGGCCTTGTTCTGGCACAAAGGTCAGGGCGTTGGCGACCGGCTAGTGATCAATGCAGCGCGCAGGAGGGGCACTGATGGCCATTCCGCCCTCGCCGGTCGCTCCGGGCCATGACGCCTACGAAACGCTGCTGGCCTACTGGCTAGCCCACGGCCGGCCGGGGGCCATGGACAACCTGGCGGAGGGTTGGCTCTACCGGGCCTACTGGCCGGAACCGGGTTCCGCGGGGCCGACTTTCGTGCTCTTCTGCTCCAGCCCCAACCTGGCCCGGGTGCTGGGCACCGTGCAAAACAGCTGGCGGGGGCGCAAGTCCTTGCCTATCGAGGAGGTGTGACAGATGGCCTACAAGCCTTTCAAGGTGCAGGTGGACACCCCCCGCAACCCGGTCGAGGGCGAGCGCCACGACGGTTTCTGGGAGGTGGTCGAGTACAGCCACGACGATGCGGACATCGCGCTGCGCTTTGCAGCCAGCGCGACGCAGCCGGTGCTGGTGAAGGAGGTCATGCACGTCGTGGAGGAAGCCTTCGGCGCCAGCGCGACGCTGGACGTGGGCGACGGCTCGGACGCGGACTACTGGCTGGCCCAGGGCGACATCGCCGAGAATACGCCGGGCAATGTCGCAGCGAGCCCGCTGGCCACTGTCCCGCGCGACGGCCGCTGGTACACAGCCAACGGCCAGATCGAGGTGACGGTTGGCGGCACGCACACGGCCGGCAGGGGACGCCTGCTGGCCTATCTGATCCGGCTCTAGCAGCCGCGGAAGGGGGACAACCATGCCAACGGACGAGACTCGTGAGGAAGACCTGGCCCTGAGCGACCAGGCCGCTACTCAGAGCCAACCCAACGTGTGGGAGCAGAGGTACAACGGCCTCAAGGGCAAGCTGCAGGAGGTGCAGAACCAGCTGGCCGAGGCCAAGGTCGGCTTCAAGGACGAGCGGGGCCAGTGGGACGCTGAGCGCAAGGGCTGGACTGCCGAGCGGGACACCTGGACCGCTGAGCGCCAGGGGATGCTGGAGCAGAGCGAGCAGCTGCGTCAGGCCCTGCAAGGGGCCGAGGGCATGATCGGCGAGCTGACAGGCAAGTGGAACACGCTGCAAACGCAAGCCGAGACGCTGAACGCTCAGCTCGCGCGCCAGCAGGTGATCCTCAAGTATCCGCAGCTCATCAGCGATCCGGTGGTCAAGCTGGTGCAGGCTTCACAGCTTGCGCCCGAAGACCTGGAGGCCACGCTCTTAGCGATGGCCGACAGCCAGCAGCAGCTGGTCAAGCAAGCCTATCAGGAGGCGCAGACGGGGGCGACCGCGCCGGTCAGCCCGGCTACCGGGCCGGCCAGCGCCAAGCAGGAGCAGACCAAGGAAGCCTGGAAGGCCGCCCTGGATGCCCTGCAGCAGGGGGACATGGCCCTCTACGGCCAGCGCTACGGCGAGTATCTGGCCAACCTGGACCAGTCCGGCCAGGGCCTGTTCGCCAGCCCCCGCACGCTCTCCAAGCCTATGTAAGGAGGTAACTCTCAATGGCAGTGGGGGACTTCGAGCGATATTACTCGCTCAACCCGATAGAGGCGTGGGACCGCAACCGGTGGTCCGTGGTGGATCCAGCGATTGCTGTGGCCTTTCGCCAGAACGCGCTCTTCTCGCCGCTGATCGACTGGGTGGCCCTGGAGCAGCTGGCCGCCGGCACCGGTACGACCAACCCGACCGAGATCACCACCGGTCGCGAGGCGCTGCCGGGGCACGTGAACCAGTCGCCCATCAACACCAGGGCCAAGTACATCACCGCCGACTACCTGGACAGCCGGGAAAGGAAGCTCAGGAGCCGGCTGAGATACGGCGGCAAGATTCAGTTCGAGCGTTGGGACACGCTGGTGAATATGTGGCGAGAAGGAGGCACGCGCGGCTTCATCGAGGGCATCCTGCGCGTCCACCTCAACAACTCGATCGTGGGCACCATGGAGAAGCTGGCGCGCGACGCGCTACTGACCATGGGCGCAGTCCACACCTATGCCGGCAACGCGACCAGCGTGGCGCAGTTGGCGGCCAACACCAGCTACACGCTCAACCCCAAGGTGCTGCGCGACGTCAAGCTGAAGCTCTCGGTGCGTTCCAAGTGGGCGCTGCAGAACTTCGGCGACTACGCCAACCCGATCCCGGGGTCCAACCTGTACCTGGTGATCACCACGCCGGGCGTGTATCACGCCATGTTCGACAACCTGAACAGCGAGTACGTCCAAAGGCTCACCGCGCTGGGCAACCGCTCGATCATGAACCTCGACATGATCGAGTACGAGGGCTTCCTGTTCATGCAGTCGTGGGATGCGGCCCTGTTCAACATGGGGCCCATTGTCAAGCAGGTGGCCGTCATCGAGCCGGTCAACAACGGCGACGGCGCGCCCAACCCGGACTCCGAGGCCATCGACGACGTGTGGTACGTGGGCCAGGGGTCTTCGAACATCAAGCACTACGTGCAGTGCACCAACTTCGAGGTGGGCGACTTCCTGCCCGGCGACTTCGTGACCATGCACGTGGCGCGCACCAACAGCTGGGGCGTGGCCGACGGCGTGGACGTGACCGACGGCTACACGGCGGTCTTCGAGGTCTACGAGGCCGATGCGGCCACCAACCGCCTGGTCTTCCGCACGCCGGTCATGACCGACTACGCCCAGCAGGTGCCCTATGCGTCTCTGGGGGGGCAGGCGGCCAGCGGATCGAGCTTCGCCTTCATCACCAAGGCGCTGCACGTCCAGCCGGCCTACATCTTCGGCGCGCGCGGGGGCTTGCGCTTCGCCATGCGCAAGCCCGTGCAGATCTACAACCCGCCGGCCGTCGATGACTTCGAGTCGACAGTACGCGTATCGTGGGACCTCATGGGCGAGATGAACCGCTGGAACACCGACCTGTGGGAAGTCCACATGACGGTAGGTTCGTGGGGCAACCGCGGCAGCGTGGCTTTGGGGTAAACCTATGAGCTGGAGCTGGCAAGAGTTCTCTGCAACCTTGGGCCGGGCGCTGGACGACGAGGACAGCGCCAACCCGGCCCACTCAGAAGCCGTGCGCCTGGACGGCCTCAATGCGGCCTTGCGCGCGTTGGCTGCGCATCGGCCGCTGCAGGCTGTCCGTACGCACAGCAACGTCAATCAGTTGGCCTGGCCGGCCGACTGCTACCGGATTGCGGCGATCATGGCCACGGATGAGGATGGTGTTCAAACCGCCTTGTCCACCGCCACGGTCGGCAATCCGGGCGACGCGCTGGGGGAGACGGGCACCTACTGGGTCTGGAACGGCGTGATCATGCTGGACGCGACCTACGCCAGCGTCACCCTCTACTACCACGCCTACTATCCCACGCTGGCGCTAGGCGCGGCCGACATCCCTGTGCCGATTTGGGCCAGGGAGGCGGTGGTCTACCGCGCGGCCGCGCAGTGTCTGGTGCCCAACCTGGCCAGCCGGGCGCGCTTGGGCGCGTTCCACGACCGCCAGGATGCGTCGCCGGTGCAGAACAGCCTCGTCCAGGCCGCGGACTGGTTCATCGGCCAGTTCGAGCGCATCTGCGCCGAGCATCGCCAGACAGGGGGCATGTAGATGCACATCTCAACCCTGATCGCACAGACTGTCGAACAACATCTGGAGCAGTCCCTGACCGTGGAGCTGCCGCTGTATGGCCTGGAGAACTACGAGATCAAGGTGGGGCGCCTGCAGGCTGACCCGGAGCGACCGGCCATCAACCTGATGGTGCATATCGGCAAGCCGCGCGACACCAAGTGGGTGGATGAGGCAGTGGGCGGTCGCTATGTGCGTTCAGGCAGCGGCGTGATGGCCTACGACCGGGGGGAGACCATGGCCATCGGGGAGGTGGGGGGAGGCCGCACCTGGCTCAGGCGCTTCACGGTGGAGGGGTCGATCTTCTTCACCCGCACCAAGGAGGATCGGGCCACCGCTAATGAGCTGGCCAACACGGTGCGCGGGCTGGTAGAGCAAGCCTTGCAGCCGGAGATCGTGCTGGGCCTGGAGGACGATTTCGGAGAGCGGGCTTTCCGCCTGCTCTTGAACGCCTCCAGCGCGGAGGAGCGAGGCGGCCCAAAGGCGCACATCTGGGACTTCTGGGTCTACTTCTCGGTGGAGACGGTGCGGCCCTAGCGAAAACAGGGGGACACAACTATGCCTGTATCTGGAATGAAAGCGGCCTTCGGCTGGGTGGGGCAAGTGGCCCAGGACGACCTGCCGGCGGCTGGTGAATACAACGCCAACGGCATGACCTGGCACAAGGTCCTGGCGGGCGATCTCAGTCTGCAGGACGACCAGCGGCCCTACGAGCCTGAGGTGGGCGGCTCGATCCTGCCGCCCGGCACCTACAAGAGCTCCTACTGGTCGGGCGGCCAGCTGGCCATGCGGCCGCGGCTGGCAGTCAACGCCACCAAGGCTAACGGCCTGGTGTCGTTGTTCTGGGTCTTCGCCGGCAGCGCGGCCAAGGTCGCCAGCACCCTGGTGATCACGCCCGCGACATTGCCAGCCGGTGTCTTGGGCACGGCCACGACGGTAGCCAACATGACCGGCCTCGCGGGCGCGCATGAAGCGATCATCTTCCCCGGCGCCAGCGGGACTGTGCTGTTCGGCTCGGAACAGGGCGACGGCGACAACAAGTGGCTGACCCTGCGCCGGCTGATCCCGACGCAGAGCGGCTACATCGGCGAGACCTTCCACAACAGCAAGGTGGCCAGTATCAGCCTGTCGTCGGCTGCGACCGGACCGATCGGCGCGGAGGTGAGCTTCCTCGGCGGGGCCGGCAATTCAGACCTGTACGACCAGTATGCGTTGGAGGCCTTCACCGGGCTACCCAACGCGGCCAACGGTTGGGACTTCACGTCGGCCAAACCCGTGGACACGATCCCCATGGCGGGCGGCGGCTATGTCAAGCAGGGCGCGCTCAGCTCGGACGAGACCCGCAACGTGCGTGATCTCCAGATCAACCTGATGGGCAACATCACCAAACCGCAGGATACCACCATGATCGGGCAGTTTGCCCCCGGCGGCTATTCGCTGCTGGGCCGGCAGATCACGATCAGCTACACCTTCCTGTGGGACAACCCCGATCTGTTCCGCCAGATCAAGCTGGGCGGCGTCAGCGGCACCCAGTGGAGCCAGGCGCCCTACAAGAGTCCGTTCTGGGCGCGCTTCCCAGATCTGGCGGGAACCCGGGCGATGGGCTTCTTCGCCCAGAACGTCCACTGGATGGCGGCTCCCATCGGGGTGCAAGGTGAAAGCCAGGTGCTGATGAAAGTCACCGGCCTGGTGACCGATGCGGTGGGCGCCCAGTGGGGGCTGTGGCTGGCTGCCGCCAGCTTGACCGACGCCGCCGTTTGGCCAAGCTAAGGTCACAGTGAAAGGAACGAACGATGAAAGGCTACGTGCGACTGAAGGAACCGGAGGAGGAGATCTTCCTCGGAGAGGGGGCGGGTTCTGCCCCTGTGATGGGCAGCGACACGCTGCAATACAGGGTGTGGGACCGGTCTGGCCTGACGATGTACGTTCCAGCTGACCGGTTGGTGACCATTCGGCTGGGGACAGGGCAGCGGCCTGCTGGGTACGAGCCCTGTCCCCAGGCCGGCCAACACGAATCAGGTTAGCGAAATGTCAATGTTTGTGCCGTACAGCCGAGAAAAAGTGCTATCTGCTCAGAACGCCTTGCTGGACAACCTGGCGTCCACGGCAGAGGTCACCAATACGTACACAGTGAGATCGGGCAAGGACGGGGTAGAGCTCGGCTATCTGCCGTTTGGTCATTGGTATCAGGCCGGTCGCGGCCATGTGTCCGTAAGGATCGGAACGACGCCATATGGCGCAATAGAAGTGCTGCGAAAAGTAGCAGCCCATGACCCTGAGCTGGGCGATAATGGGAATGTGCCGGGCGAAACAACCAAGGCGAGCACCGCAGATTGGTGCAACAAGGTCCGAATAAACGTGACAGGGACAATCGCTCGCTTCTGGGTCGACTGGGAAGAACACATCATCCCGTTTCACCCGCCTGGAATTGTGCTGACGGGACCTGTCAATGTCGAGCACTCCTATATCGACCCGAATAAAGCGATGTACGGCGATGAAGGCGTCCAATGGTTGGCGCAGGCCAGTCTTGCGCCCATGCTATTAGAATTGCCAGCCGGCTATCGCTGGGAAGTGTGGCGACGGCGGAAAAGTAAACATGAATCGAACCGTCAAATAACTACATCCGCCGATATGGCTCGTCAGCACTATGGCCATTTCGTGTTGTATGACCGGTTGAACTGGGGCGAACGGTCTCTCGGCCTTATCAAGCCAGGCGAATATCGTTTTGCAGTTTTCAACCAAGCAACTGGCGCTCGTTCATACCTCAGCCGTGACACGGTTCAGGTTCGCGGGTACATGCACTTGGTTTACATCAGATGATCTGTCCGTCGGTGCAACGGACAATAGCTGGCCGTCGATGCAACGGCCAGGAACGGACCGTCGACGCAACGGTCAGAAGCTGATTGCCGCCGCAAAGTACAGTAATCGCATGGAGGGAGAGCCATGATCAAAGCGTTTCTGGCGCCCCAACTACCTGTCTACGCCATTCTGCTGGATAGCATCGGCAATTATTACGATGGTGCACACTTCGTCCCGATCGGCAATGCTGTCTGGGCTGATTGCGCGATCCCGCTGCCTGAGTACCTGGCTGGTATCTACCAGGCGGCGATGCCGATGGCGCCGGCCGATTCGTATTCGTATGTCGTTTACGAACAGGCGGGTGAGATCCCGTCGAATGATGATCCTTTGCGCGGCAATGGTTGGTTGGCGTGGAACGGCAGAGCCGAAGTGGTGCCTGCGGAGCAAGACAGCGTGAGCGCCCTGCCCACCGCAGATGAAATCGCAGATGCGATGCTTCTGCGCGACTGGACGGCCATCACCGGAACCGTGCCGGACAGGTCAACGCTCAACGCGCTGCGCTTCATGCGCAACAAATGGATTGCGGAGGGAAGCATCCTGACCGTCTACCAGGAGGACGACAGCACGCCGGCTTGGACTGCCGCACTGACCGCAAACGCGATGGCGACGCCCATCGTTGGTGTGCAGCCAAATACTGAAGGACCAGGAGACCCAATACCAACATGAGTACTCCCGCTTTCCACTCTCCTTTTTGGCTGCTAGGACTGAGCAGAACACCCAGCACCGCGCTATTGATCTACGCCCAGCGCGTCATCGTTGGCGTTGCTGGTGAGGCGTTGGCTTTTTCACCCACAACAGGATCGGCTGGTGACAGATTGGCCAGATCGGCCATAGCGGGACTGGTGTTGCCAAAGCAAGCCGCCTCAGTGGTGGCCGGCGACACCGCCGCCAAGAGATCGCTTGCGGTTGGAGCAGGAGTGATCGCTTATGGCTGATGTAACAGTACGCTGGGCAGGGCCTGCTGATGCTGGTGCTGGTTCGACGTACAAGATCGAGTACACGACCAACTATCAAAACTGGGTGACGCTCAACGCGGCCCAAGCCGCCTCGTCTCCCTACATGTCGCCCTGGGCCGCGTTGACCGCTGTCGCGTCGCGTGAAGACACCGTGCTGATGCTGGCCAGCACTGGTGAATTCCCCAGCAGTGGTTACGGCTATATCGACGATGCGTTGATCCACTGGGGTGAAAAGACCAGCAACTCACTGACGGATGTTACCTGGCACTCTGGCTTTGGCAGCTATGCAGCAGGCACAAAGGTTTACCACGCCCACGAGAGCGCGCAGGTGACAGGGATTGCTGTCTCCTACCACGCTGTTTTGTTCAGGATCACGCACACAAATCCGCAGGGCTTGAGTTCGCCGCCGGCCTATCTGTGGTATCTGGCTCCACCCGTTGCGCCCTCGACGCACTGCACGGTGGTCACCAGTGTAAGCGGCGACCTGGATTTCGAGCCGCGCGTTGGCATCAGGGTTGAGGCCATGCTGGCACAGGACGTGGCGTTTTCGCTGGTTGGCGGGACGCATCTGGATCAAGGAAAGGCCTCGTCGAAAGTGCAGATCACCAATCCCTTTGGGTTGGTGTTTCATCAGTGCTGGCGGTCTTCCGCCCGCGAGGGAGTAGGCGGCAGCGATGTGCCGTATGTTTTCGTGCTGGATAGCGAAACGTCTGACAGCAAAATGACTGTGATCGCTGAAGAAATCCCTGATCTGCCCTGGGTGCTGTTGGGACAGATCGTCAGCCAAACGCAATGATGGGTGTCTCATGACAAAAGTCAGGACCAAGCCAGTCGTTGAAGAGACGGTCCATAACCAAGGGCTGGGCGGTGTGAAGGTGACGATCCAGCTGCACACCGAACGGGGAGGGGTGGACGTGGTCATTTCGTTGCCTGGGGCCTGCGCCTGGCAGGGTCGCATGCTGGATCGGGTACAGCGCTTCGTTACCGATGAAGCCGGCCGTGTGGTGGTCATGCTGCCGCCTTCAGACGAGATCAAGCCCTTGTCGCCTCGGAACCGGGTTCCGGTGCCGTACAAGATGGAGTGCGTCCCCGTGGGGACATTGACCTTTGAGGTGCCCAACGTGCCTGAGTGGACGTTGGGCGCATAGCAGCTTATCTGCCAGGCGCAGACGGAGTAACGGCTTCGCACTTGCGAGGCCAGCATACGAACGAAGGAGACGCGCACGATGACGACCGTAACAGGACAAGTAACAGCTTCCAGCGGGCAGATTGCTGCTCTTGCTGTAGAGATGGCTCATGAGTTGCCGTTGGACATCAAGGCCTTTGTCCGGCGCAACAGCAACAAGAGCGTCTGGTTGGCCTTGCAGAACGCGCACGAGATGCTGCTTGAGATGCGGCCTGGCGATCGCTCGCCTGCAGACCGGCACTACGCCGTGACGATCACCGAGATGGAGAAGGTGATGGCCTACTTCCGGGTTTTCGTCCTGGACGGCTATGCCGGTGAGGCGCCCACCACAAGGAACTATGCCTACACGGTTCCTGCCGGCGAGAACGGCGCGCCGCTGTGTCCCTACTGCGCCGAGGAGATGATCTGGACGCGCATCGAGACCCATGACAGGTCGGGTTGGATCAAGGGCTGGCTGTGCGGCTGTCAGTTCGAGGACGCGGTGACGGAAGCGGTGGAGTAGCAAGGCGAAGATCTATGCTTCACATTTCTGAAGGAGTTGAGGTTCTGGTAGGATCGGTTGCCATGTTTCTGGCGGCCTGCGTGACGTGGCTCATCATGGATGCCATCGTAGGCTACTGGTACGACCGGGCCTATCGGCGCAAGTAGGGCCGCACTTAGCTGTCGACCAACCAACCGAGCGAGGGAGAGCGAGGCAGCGATGAACCCGCCTGTTCACTTGGTGATCAATCTTGGCGACCTTGTAGGCTTGACTTGTGCGCTCTTGTTGGCAAGCGCCGTGGGTTTGTACGTGCTGGCCGGCAAGGCAAGCGAGTTGTTGGAAAAGCGCAAGAACCGGCAGTAGCCGGCTACTAATACGAACGAAGGAGACCGAACATAATGATCGCTCTCATCTCTCGCTGGATGACCGCTTTTAGACTTCGTAGGAAGCCCTGCTCGGTTTGTGGGAAACGAATGAAGTTTGTTCAGCGAGATAAGCTTAATGGCGGCAAATGGTATCGGTGCGGTTGCATGCAGATGTGGAGCAATCGATAACTCACACGAACGAAGGGGGAACGAACGATGGCATGGGATGTTTCCAAACAGGTGACGGAGGTGTCGCACACCTTCAAGAAGGCGATCCCCGCGGACGCCAAGGTCTCTTTGCGCATCGGCAAGGTGCGGCCGGGCGCCAACGCGATCATGGAGCAGACGCTGTCTGACGCCACCCTGGTCTACCGCGCCGGCGCGGTGGAGCAGCGCCAGACGGTCCACTGGGAGCTGGTCAAGTTCACGGCCTGCTGGCTGACCCACATCGAGGCGGTGGGGCTGGAGAAGAACGGCGAGCCGATCTTCCCGGTGCGCAAGAAGGCCAGCGAGGAGGTTTCTCGCGATGCCTTCGCTAAGGCATGGAACGAGCTGCTGCCCACCGAGATCACCGACGAGTGGATGGCGGCGGTCCTGGCGGCCAACCCGCTGTGGTACGACATGCTGCGCCTGTACATCCCGCTGTGGTGGGTGCGGGAGTGGATGCCGGAGAAGCTGGAAACGGCTGAGGACGAGGAGACCGGCGAGAAGCGGGAGCAGGCCACCAAGGGTGAAGACCTGGGGGAAGACTCCGGCGCATAGCCAGCGAGACGCGGGAGTATCTGGACGGATACGCGGAGTATCACAGCGCCGCCGAGCGGTTCGGCGACGAGGTGGACGAGTTCCCGGAGGAGATCCGGCCCAAGCGGCCCGTCCAGCCCGCCTGGCTATCGCTCTACATGCAGTGTAAACGGTTCAGTTGTCTTTTGGTCGAGGGGGGACTGCTCGACCAGCCGGTGGAGGCCTGGCAGTCCGTCATGGCTGCTGGTGAGGCTTACGAGGCGTGGCTGTCTGAACGCCGCGAGCAGCAGAGCAACGTGGAGATGACCGATGCCCTTCTCAGGAAGTCCCTGGGGTTACGATGACGAGCCGCTCTTTGACGAGCAGATGTGGGAGGATGACCCGTTTGGTGATCCTGCCTCGCTCTCGATCTGGCGGCCGCGCGATCCTGACCCCTGGTTCACGCCCACCCTGCCTGAGCGCAACGCCTATCGCGCCGAAATGCAGCTCATGGCGACCGTGCTCAGCAAGGAAAACCTGCAAGGCTACGCGGAGGCCATCGCCCCCAGCGGCTTCGGCGCGGACTACGCGCCGGCCGGGCTGGAGTGGACCAGATGGGGCGACTACCAGCCGCGCTCGCGCGTCGGCTTGAGTTCCTGGGGTTGGGAGTATGGCCTGAAGGACCCCTTCCCGATCCTGGGCGGGGCCATCATCTCTCCCACCATCGACATCTTCACCCGCCAGCGGGAGCAGGAGTATGACGAGCAGGGCCGCCCTTTGCACGATCCCTACCAGCGCGTCAGTTCAGGCCTGGTCTCCGGCCGGGCCACGGTTGGCCAGATCATGCAGCGGGCCGCGGAGCGAGGCAAGGCCGAGCTGGAGAAGCTGGTGGCTGCGGGCATGTCCGTGGGTGAGGCCGGCCTGCTGGCTGAGCGCGTCGCGCGCCAGTCGGTGCGAACGCAAACCCAGGCCTTTGGCCGCGCGGACTTCGGCGAGCGCTGGAGCTACCCTTATGGTCTGCGCAAGGCCATCGAGTACAGCGCCAACATCCGCTTGCACGGCGACTACGGCGTCGGCCCCAAGGACCTGTTCGGCGAGCTGGGCAAGCTCGGCTACTTCACCAAGGCCACATCGCCCTCGGAGGATCCGGAACACCCTGAGCGCGGCGCATGGCAAGCCTACCACCTGGACAGCCTCTACGCCCTGGGTTGGTTCCGCACGGCTGACGGCGGCTTCATCACCGGTTCCAACAAGCCGGCCAAGCGCCGGCAGTTGGGTGTCCAGAAGCTGGCTGCGCCCGTGGGGGCAGATGCGCTGCTGCGCCGCGGCCGGCTGACCGGCGACCGGCTGCTCAACACCACGGCGGTCTTCCTCGACAACTATCCCTTCTCCGAAGGCTCTGGCGTGGTCGATCCCACCCTGGTCACAGGCTTTCGCGACTACCGCCCCGTCACCATCGAGCGACCCATGCGCGCGGGCGACGACTGGCAGGTGCGCTTCACCACGGTGGGCCAACGCGCTTCGGCTGGCGAGAGCATCTTCCTGGGCGAGCAGTACATCGGCGGCAAGTGGGAGCCATTGGAAGAACTCAAAGGGATCGAGGGCGTGTCCCAGAGCGTGTTTGGCCACCGCAAGACCAAGTCGGGGTATCAGGCGCTGATCGAACGCGACTTTCCTTTCGAGAGCGGCACAGCCAAGCTGATGCACCACGGCATGAAGGCGCTCCTCTTCCAGTCCTCGGAGATCATCGAGCAGATGCAGGGGCAGGTGCGCGCCGCCGTTGGCGCTGGTCGTTTGCCTGGCGGTGTTGCCGATCCGCGCATGGTCTTGCCCATGCCCAAGGACTGGCTGCAAACCTACCGGGGCATGTTCGATCTTCTTCCCGAGGAGACCTTGCGCAGCATGGGCGTTGCCGACGACGTGATCAAGAGCAAGAACTGGCAACGGGTCGGCCCTGGGGTGGTGGACAAGCTGCACTGGTATGCCGAGCAGCACCGCTTCACCTTCGACGAGCGGCACGAAGTCCCGGTGTCGCGCCTGGGCGCGTTCACGCGCGTCGGCAACGCCAGGGACATCGCCTACTTAGAGAAGGGCGGCGAGCAGTATGCTCGCTTCACCGCCACCCACACCGGCTATGCCCTGCCCATCTCGGCTGGCATCCGCATGGAATATCCCGGCAAGCGGCCCAAGTATTCGCCGGAGGAGTTGATGCAGGTCGGGATGATCCTGCCCGGCGTCGCCAAGGGCTTGATGCGCGGCAATGCGGCCTCGCGCATCTGGGGCGTCGCCGCAGCCATGAGCGAGGGGGTTGTGCCGGCCGGGGCGATCTCCCATGAGATGCTGCCCTGGGTGTCCGCGCGTCTGGGCATCGACGGCTCCTTCGACGACGAGGGCACGGCCAGAACATTGGTCAGCAACCTGGCGCGCGAGCTGAGAAGTGCAAAGATGGGCCGATCGGCCATCATCGCACCCGATGGCAGCCTGCTGCCCGCGCCGGCCGACGTGCTGAGCAACTCGATCAAGAGCCTGTCAGGGCAGGAGCAGAGCCAGTTCGTCTCCTCCTACGTCCAGGCGCTAAAGCTGATGGGCACAGGCCAGGACGCTACCGAGGCGCTGGCCGCCTTCCAGGAGAAGATGCAAGGCTTCGTGGCCGGCCACAACGTGCGCCGGGACGCGCTGGGCGCGCGCCTCAAGTACGCTGCCGAGGGCACCTTCACCTCGCACATGGCCATCCCCGATGATGTGGTGGTGGCCGGCGAGGCGACGCTGCGCCGGTTGGCCGGGATCAGCCGCAAGGACCCGGAGGCTGCCCGCAAGCTGGACGCTTTCATCCAGCAGTTGGAGGGCGGCGACAGTCCCTTCTACGTGCTGGGCACCCGCCGGCCGGTCTCGGATATGTTCAACCAGTTGGGCGTGCCCATGCGCGTCGTCACCGAGCGCATGGCGCAGGAGCAGTATGGCGTGCCGATCGAGAACCTGGGCCGCAGCTATGCCGTCTCGCCCACTGTGGCGGCCATCTGGCGCGGCGACGTGGACGCCGACCGGGCGCTCTTGCACGCGGTCACGCGCGCCAGGTTCGATGACGTTGGCGGCTTCGTCGACGAGATTGGCCCAACGGGGGAGGTGTCCAGGCTGTGGCAACCGGGATCGGTTTCCTTCCGCACGCCTAAATCGGTGCGCGAGCTGGCGGGGAGAGAGTCGCTGATGGTGCGCCAGTTGGGCGCGCTGCGCGCCCATGCGCCTGACGCCTACCAGGACTACATGAGCAGGCTCGGCGGCGAGGGGATGCTCAACCTGGCCACCGGCCTGCGCGGCGACACGTCCCCTGAGGCGCTGCTGGCGCTGTCCGAGGCCCTGCACGGCATCGACGTGGACTGGAACGAGAGCCGCAAGTGGTCGGACGAACTCAAGGTCAATCCTGGCAAGAACTTGCCGCAGGCGTTTGCCTGGTATGCCGACGCTACCAAGGATCGGAAGGAAAAGACGGTCTTCACGCGCGAGGAGATCTTGGGCAAGTTCCAGGCTGACGCCAAGAGCAAGATGCTGATGGGCCGCGGCTACAACCGCTACATTCGCGGCCTGACGGCCATGGCCGGTTCGCCAGAAGAGTTGCAGGCCGCCGTCACCTTCGCCGCCAATGTCTACCAGAAGGCTCTGGACGGCCAAGAGATGACGCGTGGCGAGCTGATGCTGTTCAACATGATGGAGAGCATCGGTGCGTCCGGGGCCATGTTCGACAAGTTCTACAAGGAAGAGGGTTACATCTCGGCGGCCTTCGCCGGCGGCTCGGCCGGGATGGTTGGCCTGTTGGCTGACGCCATCACCACGGTGGATGCGCCCCCCTCGGTGCGCGCCCTGCTGTTCAGCCGGGATCCTGCAATTCAAGAAGCTGTCCAGACAGGCAGCGCGCGCCAGATCATCCAGGCCATCAGCGGCAACCGGGGCGAGGTCCCAGGCGCGCGGGCGTTCCTGGAAGATCCTGCGCGCGCCGGCATCTTGCCGCAAATGGTGCAGGCCCTGCACTTCTCCAAGGGTAGCATGCAGGATGTGAACCTGAACCCGGCGCAAGAGGCTTACGCCGCCCAGGGCCAGCGCCTGCGTTCGATGATCCGGGTGCTGGGGCGAGGGGAGAAAGAGGGCCTGCCGCTGGGGCTGTATCAGAAGAAGGACGCCAAAGGCCAGGAGATCGCCATGCCCGGCGCTATTGAGGATATGCGCACCATGGCCGGCTTGAGCAGCGTGGGTTGGTGGCGCGGCATGGCGGCCGAGCGCATGGGTTTGCCGGAGGCGTTCTTCTCCTCCGACGACGAGATGCGCAAGATGCTGCGGGAGATGGGCGTTCCCGACTTCGACAACCCGCAGACCGCCGGCAACGACGAGCACATGCTGGCCATCATCAACAAGAGCGAAGCGGAGTTGATGAAGTACCTGCGCACCGTTCCCAAGAGCCAGTGGCCCGAGATCATGGCCCATTGGCGCAGCAAGCAGCAGCCAGGCGGTGCGCCTGCAGCAGGGGCAAGCATTCCTGTGATGATCACGCGCGACATGCGCCAGCAGCTCTATGATTTGGGACTGAGCCGAACAGAGGTGGACGCGATGACGCCGCAAGAGGCGCATGCTCGGCTGTCGCAATTTGGAACCGTCCCGCCTGCGGCGGTGGGTGATGCTTCCATTGCCCACCAGGTCTACGAGGAATTCGGCGGTCATTCTGCCTTCAATGCTGCCGTCGAGTCCATCCGCACCTACAAGGCCAACCGCCAGCAGGGCGATCCGCTGATCCCCGGCGACCGGCTAACCCGGCGCGCGGTCAACGAGATCATCGCCCGCGGCGGCGGTGAGCAGGCCATGGCCGAGTGGGGCAAGATCATGGGCCAGTTCGGGGTGGGCTTCAGGCACCAGATGGAAGACGCGCCGGATGGTCCGAAGCCGGTATGGTCGCACAGCTATGGCAGCCTGAACAGAGGCCGACGCGGCAAGGTCTTCTCGATGCCCGAGTTGAGTGAGGAACAGTATGCCCAGTTCGAGAGCATGGTGGGCCGGGCGCTGGGCGGCGTCATGCCCGATCCTGAAACCTTTTTGGGACATCTGACCAACCAGTTCATGACCACTGTGCGGGAGAAAAGCGAGTTCGACGTACAGTCGCTGCCATCGCTCATGCCCATCTTCCAGCAGCTTATGGGCTACGGCGACGAGATGGAAGTCTGGCAAACGATGCGCGGGACGAGCAATATGCAGACACGGCTCAAGCTGAAGCCCCAAGGGCTCAAGGGCCACGCCAGAGAGCTGTTGGCTGATATGGTTCAGGGTGGACTGACCGAGGGTTACACGCCTCAGGTGATGGACATGATGGCGCAAGGATATCGCCACTCGGGCATTGGCCAGGGCATGATCCGCAGCGTGCGCAACCTCGTCGATGCCGACTTCGGCCGCATGGACATGAAGGGCGCATGGCGGCTGTGGGAGGATGCCCAACGGGTGAGCGGCGCCTTGGGTGAGGACGTGCCCGATGCCATGCTTGACCGGATGGACAGGCTCAACGAGACCATGACCCGGCTGACAGAAGTCACCGAGGAACGCGTCGAGCAAGGCCGGCAGGAGATCGGCTGGCGCGAGCAGTTCCTGAGAACGCCGGAGGCCCAGCAGCAGATGATGGGTATCAACACCTATCTCGGCAATGTCCAAAGCCGCGTCGGGGCGGGTGAGACGTTACGGCAGGAGGACGTGCGCCGACTCGGCAATATCTCTGAGCTGTACCGCCGCATCGGAACGCCCGGCGCGGGCGCTATGGCCGACAACATCGACGAGATGCTGGGGCAGCAGGAGTTTCGGGGACTGGCGCAGCTGGCCGGCCAGGGCGGCGGCGGCGGTGGCATCCGCGGTGTCTGGAGCCGGCTGTTCGGCCGCGGCGGCGCTGGCGGTCCTGACGGCGCGCCGGCCATCGAGAACATGTTCACCGAGCTGACTTTGGGGTGGACAGCCTTCCGCGCGCGGATGGCCTGGAACCTGGCCACCGGCGCCCAGCGCGGCTGGATGGACGACTTCTTGCGCACGGAGACATCGGCGGTGGGAGCCGCTCTGGCCGGCGGCGTCGCGCCTGGCGCAGCAGGCATGTCGTCCAACTATCTGTCCGCTCAGGCCGCCATGGCCAACGCCCGCGCGCAGATGGGCGAGGGCGCAACCCAGGTGTATGCGCCGCTGATGGCCGGAATGGCCGGCTTCAACGCCAGTCCCGGCATGGGTTCGTTCCTGACCATGCTCGGCACGCCGTTGGGCGTCGGCTCAGTGTCGGCCATGGGTATTCAGATGGTGGGACGGGGTCTCGAAAGTCCTGGGATCACGCGCGCGGCCGGCCCCATCGGTATGGGCTTGACCGGCCTCACCGGCCTGGCGTTGACCAGCGCCTACGTAGCCGGCGAAGCGCCCGAGTGGGTGCGCTACGACGACGGCAGCTATTCCCAACGGTGGCGCGCCCGGGCGCGTATGTCGGAGCTGGCCGCTGCTGACGATCCCGGCGTTGTGCGCTGGGCCTCGCGCATGGCCGGCGCCATCGAAGGGGCCTTGGGCGTCGAGTACGGCGCCGGCTTTGGCAACGAGACCGAAGCCATGCGGCAGATGGCTGCCGAGAGCGCAGCTTACCGTCCTGGCACGCTGATGCATGACGCCGACAAACTGCGCGGCTGGATCGCCGACACCTACGAGAACCGCGTTCCGGTGGACAGCGCATTGCAGCTGATGGGCAGCTTGTTCCAGATCACCGGCCGCACCGCACAGGATGTCTATGCCGCGCCCAATCTGCACGTAGGTCCAGGAGCCAACTTCAAGGCGCTGATGGATCGCTACGTCCAATACATGGAGGGCGGGGCCAGTCCCAGCGAGCTGTTCAGCAGCCAGGTCAGCGCGGCCGGAGCCGCGGGTGTGCCGCTTGGCCCGCAGACAGAAGCCTGGATGGTGCAGTTCGCCAATCTGGTGCCTGGCCAGCAGCGCCAAATGTATGAGCAAGCGTTCCAGAGCCTGTCTCCGCTGGCGTCCGCTACCATGAGGCCGACGACCTTTGACCAGGCGACGCAAGCCGTTGCTTTGGCCCAGTCAACAGGCTCCATGCAGCGCGCGGCCAGCATGGTGATGGGCCAGCAGGGCGTGGGCTGGTTCACCGGCACGTTTGGGCTGGAACAGGAGGGGGCTGAGGCCAGGAGCCTTGGCCGGATGTTCACGGCCATGCCTGTGGCCCAGCAGGAGACGATCCAGCGCTACGGCGGCACGCTCGGCTCGTCTATGGGGCGCATGGGATTGTCGTCGCGCGAGTCCGCGCTGTTCTCGATGGCGTTGGGCATTGGCTTCCCCAACGACGTGACGCGCGTCTCCAACCTGGTGGTGCAGGCCGAGTCGGTCTCTTTGGAGGCGGGCAAGGACGGCGCAGGGTTCAGGGATCTGGTTGCGCAGGCCTTGGGCGCAGGCATGGAAGGCAGAAGTGCGGCCGAGCAGCGCTGGTTCATGGCCGCGCAGTCCGGTGTGGCCGGCATTGCGCCGCAGGCCTTCCTGCCGGCCAGCCAGCAGGCCCAGCAGTTCGAGACTGCCTTCAGCCTCAGCGGCCAGGATCGCATCCGCTACACCCAGGCCGCCGGCATCCTGAACGATGTCTATCCGGAAGGGTATAGCCAGCAGCAGTTGGTCGACGTGGGGACCATGCTGCAGCGCATGACCATCCCGCAGGCGCTGATGAGCACGCGCGCAGGCGCTGGCATGTTGGGCATCGGCGCCAGCATGGGCTTGGGGCTGGGCTCGGCCGGCGCGCAGCTGATCGACACGTTGTTCGCTGGCGGGGCTGGCAGCATCCCCGGCATGACTGGCAAAGAGGTCAGAGCGCTGTCCGGCGTGCTCAGCCCCAGCATGTTCCAGTACATGAACGCAAACCAGATGGCGGGTCTGGTTCCCGGCATCAAGGGCGCGTTCGACAGCTACTACAACGATCCTGCTGGCCTCTCGCTCTACCAGTTCAATCAGGCGATGGAGGCGGCCACCGGTTCCACGCCCTGGGGCTACAGCGCGCAGCTGGGCTTCGGCCCTGGGTCGCTGACTGACAGTCTGGGCCGGCCGTATGGCCAGTACACGCCCTGGACGGCGACGGCCGGCAGGCTGGCTGGGACCAATTTCGCGCCGCTCTTCGACATGCAGATGAGCGCATCCTACGCCGGTCTGGGCTACGCCTCGGCGGCCAACGCGGCCCAGAGCCGCCAGTTCGAGCGCCAGATGGCCATGTCCCGGCTGAACTGGGGCAGCGGACCTTTCCAGCCGCTGGAGGCTGTCCAGGCGGCTATGTTCCCCGAGGGCGGCAGCGCGGCCGCGGAACCGGGTTCCGGGATGCAGGTAGGTGGATCGACCATCGGCTTTGCCCAGCAGGAGTCGGCCATCCGCCGCCAGATGTGGCAGGAGAGCCTGGCCCAGCAACGGCAGAGCATTGAGTTCTCGCGGCAAGGCTTGGAGCTTGCCCGCCAGGGTCTTGAGATCAGCCGGCAGGAGCTGGCGCTGTCCAGGCAGCAGTATGCCGTCCAGCGGGAGTACAAGCTGCAAGAACAGCAGGCCCAGCGCGGGATGCAGCTGCGCCAATACGAGTGGTCGGCTGAGGACTACGCCATCAAGGTGGAGCGTACCGGCATCACGCAAGCCTGGGCCATGGAGGACTTGCAGCGAGCGCGGCGCTACGCCACCGGCCGGCAGCGAGTGGAGATCGAGCGCCAGATCGAGCGCACGCAGATCACCCAGGGGTGGGAACAGGACGACCAGGGCCGCAGCAGAGACCGCGAGCTCGAGGTGCAGCGCTACCAAGATCAGCGCTACGAAGCTGCGGTCTCCTTCGAGCAAAAGTTGCATGCCCTCCAGATGCAGCGCTTCGACCTGCAGGAGCAGCGCCTCAACCTGCAAAGCTCGCAGTTGGCATTGCAGGAAGCGCAGTTGGCCGCCCAGGAGGCGCGGTTGAATACCAATGCGGTGCTGCAGGAGAAGCTCAACCAGCTGGAGGACGAGCGCTTCAAGGCGCAGTATGAGCAGGCCCAGGCGCAGATGGTGGACGACGAGAAGCTGGAGAAGCTGCGCAAAGCCGCGCGCGATGCCGAGCTGGCCTATCAGGCTGCTCAACTGGCCAACGCCGAGACCATCCGCGACGCCGAGCAGAAGTTCGCCGACGGTCTCAAGGGTATCAAGGAAGGCGGCGTGCTCGACAAGTGGATCGAGTTCTTCAACGCCGTGCGCGCGGGGCCGCCGGCGCCGCCAACCCCGCCGACCGAAGGTGCAAACGGCGGCGCTATCACCCCGCCCGAGCCAGCGGGTCCCAGAAGCGCTCAACCCGTGTGGCACACTCAGCCTGCTGTAAACGAGGTGGGCATTGCCCGTGAACTGGCGCCGGTCAACACCCAACCGGTGGTGGTCAACTTCGTGCTGGATGGCGAGGTGATCATGAGCGCGCTGGTAAAGCCTGAACGGCTGCGGCCGGTGGTGCAGGAGATTCAGAGAAGGGATAGCTGGCGATGAGAGTATCAGTCAATTGTAGCGATGCTTCGTGTTGGGAAGTAGTCGATCAGGAAACAGATAGGGTTTTGCACGATGTTGCTTGGGCTGACGATACAACCCAGGAGTACGTGCAGCGAATGCGCGACGAGCAAGGCGCTTACATACTGGATCGTGGCGTGCCGATGTACCGGCACGTAAGCAACAGGCGAATCGCGCTGAGACGAAAGGTTGAGGAAGAGTAGCAGTGGCACCAAAGTACTACACCGACGTAGATGAAAGCCTTTTGGACGATGCTCAGACCGCGGCTGAGACGCTACTGGACTTCTTCTACAACCGATACGGCCGCTTCGGTATCGACCACCGGACAGCCAACCGTTGCGCAAGTTCGCTGCGCGAGGTCAAAGACCTGTTGGGGCAAGTTCAGATAGTCGCCGAGTCTGTGGAACGCGTTCGGCGGGTTCAGCACGCGAGGCAGTAGAGGCTGCTGTGGGGTGGAGACAGCGAGGGCTGCTCGGGTAGCGCCGTCTGTGCGGGGTTGCAAGCGCCAAACGCTTTGCCGGAAGGTGATTGCCTTCGCCTCACCGTGGAGTATCAGCACGGGACATTGCACAAGCAGAGCGACCTGGCTCTCCACCCCACAGCAGCCAAGGGGAAGATGACGGATGACCATCAGCAACAAGATCACCATCGACGGCAGGGACTACAAGGTGCTGGCGGGCGGCTACGTGCGCGGCAGCAAGCCGCCCAAGACCGTGCGCAGCGGCGTGTTGGGCAACACCATCGTCTCGATGGGGCCGGGTGCTGCGAATCGCCCGGTCAAGGCTATCTTGTGGATACCCTACGCCCCAGAAGCCTACTCGCCGTTCGGGAGTCTGGCCGATCTGGAGGTTGCTGTCCTCAAGCCCTCGGTGTCGTACACCGATCACATCACCGACGACCCAGGCAGGTGGGGATCGGGAACCTTCGACATTACCATCCTGGACCTGGCCGAGATCCGCCACGTGGGCGACGCGCCGCGGCCGGAGCCGGGCTACGTGGTCGCCATCGAATGGACCAAGGTGCTTTCCTGATGCGCGATACGTCGATGTGGGTGGGCAACCCCTACACCAGCAAACCCTACGTGGCGCTTACCGTGCGCCAGCGCTACCCCAACTTCCGCTGGCGCAACGGCAATACCGTCTACGCGCTGCCTGGTCTGGGCGAGGACTGGGGCGACTCGCCGGGCACGGTGCGCGAGGCGCGCGAGCGCAACCTGCCCACGCGCTTTCGCTACGGCGGCTTCGTGGTGGCCGGCGACTCGGTGACGCTGGCCAACGGCAACATCCTGCGCGTCACATCGCTGGCTGCGGGCAACCAGGGGACGGACCTGTGGTGGCAGGAGATCAGCAGCGCCAGCCAGCTCACCACCTGTAACACGATCAGCCTGACCAGCCCGCCCAAGCCCTGGTCGGGCATCGCCCTGGCGCAGCACAGCACTCCCAACAGCGCCCGGTTGTTCTTCGTGCGGGGATCGGATGGCAGGCTGATGTACCGGGACTACACCGCGGGCTCGGGCTTTGCCGGCACCTACCAGTATGGCAACTCGCCTGTCTTCAGCGGCGACGGCATCGCGATTGCGCCCACCTGGCACAACGAGGGCTTCGTCATCAGCTACAGCCCGACCAGCCATGCTGTGACGTTGCATCGCTTTCAGGGTAGCACGTGGTCGAGCTTCACGATGCCGATGCGCTATCAGCAACACCCGCTCAATTGCCACTGGTTCGACGCAGTGCCCATTGCCGGCCAGCAAAGCCTGGTCACGTTCAACGTCAACGGGGTGCAGTATGCCACCATCTACACCGCAAGCGGGTTCCGCGACCCGTGGCCCATCGTGGCCTTCGACGCCGAGTTCGGCGGCGCGCAGACCCGCATCTGCAAGCTGACCAGGATCGGCGAGCGGGCGGTAGCTACAGCCTGGTCGCGCTTTGCCGGCTCCGGCGACGACTACGAGGTGTCGTACTATCATCTGCTCTGGAGCGACAACTACGTCCACTGGGCCATGCCGGAGGAGGGATACATCGGGCAGATGGCCTGCCGCGGCAAGCTGCACACCATCGGCGACACGGCCTACGTGGTCGGCGCCAGCCTCAGCTATGTGGGCGATGCGGTCGCCTGGCTGGGGGGCAGCGCCGGCGTGCAGACTGCCGTAGCGGGCAACGTCCTGGGCCACAACTTGATCCAGGATTTGGACAAAGCCAGCGACGCCAAGCTGCCGCTCCTGATCCCGGACAGCTTCGACAAAAGCCTGTTGACGCACGGCAACGAGCTGATCTACGGGATTGGCCTGGTGGGCGAAGCCGCCATCCCTATCGCCACCCTGACCCTGGACACACCGGGCAACGCGATCGAATCGGACAAGCAGACGATGGAGATGGTCTGTCGCGGGCCGCTCAAGCGGCTGATCGCAGCCCATGCGCCCATGGATCAGACCTTCTCGGGCACTGACGCCTACCACGCGGACTTCACGGTGGGCAACCTCTACGCGCGCGCCGGCACGTGGAGCCACGAGACAGCCGGGGTCGCTTACTGTGAGCGCCACGAGGGCAGCGAGGCAGTGGCAACCGTGGGCGTCCAATACGGCGGCCAGTTCCAGATCAGCGCGCTGGTGCGCGTGATCAAGACGCTGGACGGCGCGGCCGGCGGGGTGGTCTTCTGGTATGAGGGGCCGCAGGACTATCACCGCTTCCAGTTGTCGGGGGGCCAGGCGTCGCTGCGCCGCTACAAGGCCGGCGTCGAGACCATCCTGGCCAGCGCGACGGTCGCTGGGGGCCTGCAGGCGGGCACGTGGTATGACATCCTGCTGACCTACAAGCGGGCAACGATTCAGGTCTTTGTGCGCACGGCCGGCGGCGCGTGGCAGCAGGTCGTCGACTTCGCCAACTGGACTGACCCCGAGCCGCTGCGCTGGTATGCCGGGCTGTTCTGTGTCCTGCCCAGCGCCAAGACAACGCAGGCGCTGAGCCTGGAGGCGACGCACAAGGTCGATGTGGACAGGACCACCGGGTTTCCGGCGGCAGGCGAGATCAAGGTCAACGGCGAGATCATCGCCTACGGCAGCAAAACGAGCGCCCAGTTCGGCACGGGCCAGGCCTATTCGCTGATTCGCGGCGTGCGCAGCACGCGCGCCAGCCATCCCGAGAAGAGCCCGGTGACGGTGGCCGGCCAGCGCTTCGAGGCCGACCGCTTCAGCATCTTCCAGGACGGGCTGCCCTTGAGCGTGTCGGCAGCTTGCTCGCACATCATCACCATGGCAGGGGTGCCGTTCGAGCCGTCGGTGCTGGTCAACAACTCGGCGCCGGGCAACCGGGTCTTCCCTGAGCTGCACGGCCACGGCTGGGTGCTAAACGGCATCGGCTACGCTGTTCCGTTCTCCATGTCCTTTTGGACGGACGCCCCGAACCCGCCGCAGACCGGGATCAAGGTGCAGATCAGCGCTGCCGAGGCGGTGGTCTCGGACATTGCCGGCGGTGAGATCATGCGCTATCCCATCTCGATCCCTGCGGCAGGTTTGTGCCGCTTCCGGGTCGAGACCAACTCGATCTTTTTCTGGGTCGATGGCCGGCTGATCGTCGCCTTTCACATTCCGGGCAAGACCAGCAGCCGGGTGGGCGCGGTGGCCTGCGACGGCGGCGTGACCAACCTGGTGGCTCAGGAGCTGTTCGAGCCGGCCGAGGGGGTGGTGTGGGGCATGAAGGAGTCGGCGCGCGATGTGCTGCAACGCCTGCTGGAGGGCCGGGATGCATACTTGCGCGAGCGGTCCAACGGCGCAGTGCAGGTGACGCTGTTGGAGAAGCGGGACGACCTGGGCGAGCTGAGCGGCCAATACTTCGTCTTCTACCAGCGCGCGGCGGCTGATCAGGAGTGGGCCTCGGCTATGATCGCCTGGGGCGCGGAGGAGTGGGTGCTGGTGATGGAGCCGGACGCGGACCGTCTGCGCTGGACTGAGTGGCAGACGCCGCACATCTATGACCGCACCACGCTGCGCCACCGGGCCATGCGGCGCTTGCGAAAGCTGTGGGCGCTCAAGGACCTGAGGGTCTTGCGCGGTCCCTTCGATCCGCGCGTCGAAGTGGGCGACCAGGTGTCCATCGCTCATATCCGCGGCATCCCGGCCGGCCGCTACCTGGTGCGCAGCATCGAGGTGGTCGGCGAGCCGGCCCTGCTGGACATGAAAGTGACGGTGCAGGCGCTGCCTGATGACCTCGTGGTCGCCACGTGGCCGATCCGGCCGGGGATCGATCGGCCGGCCGAGGGATAGCAGACGGATAGCAGAGGGATAGAGGAGGAGTATCGTGCCAAGCAAACTCTCACTTCACTTGCAGGCCCACCCTAACTGGGCTGATGGCAACGGCAGCGGCGCGCGCTGGATCAAAGTCATGGATCCGCCCGGCGCGAACCGTTGGCCGGGCAAGCAGATCATCGGTAGGGTGTACATGCCGGATAACGACAGCAACACCTTGGTCGGGCGCGGCGCGGCTGGCGCTGAAGCCTGGTTCCGCTTCTGCCAGTCAACGTTCGCCCGCGCGCCATATATCCGCATCTGGGAAGGTCCCAACGAGCCGCAGCCGGTAGCCGATCTGGCGTTCTGCCGCCAGCTGAGCGAGTTCACGATCCGCCTGGCCGAGCTGATGCACGGCGCCGGGTTGCAGCTTGTGGGCGGCAACCTGAGCGAGGGCAATCCGGGCGGCGACGAGGCGCAGCGCAGGGCTTGTTTCCAGGTCATTGCGGCCGGATTGGCGCACTGCGACTACTGGTCCCAGCACTGCTACTGGGTGCTGGACTATCCGCACCCGGAAAGCGGCATGAACGACTGGCACGCCTTTCGCTATCGCATGAACGTGCGCTATGCGGCCGAGGCAGGCATCCGTCTTCCGCCCTTGCTCATCACGGAGTGCGGCGTGGACGGGGGCGTCGTAGCCAGACCCAAGCGCGGTTGGAAGACGTTCTGCCGGGATCGGGCGCACTACATGGAGCAGTTGGCCATGTTTGACGCCGAGCTGGCAAAGGACCCCTACGTGCTGACGGCCAGCATTTTCACGGCCGGCCCCATGGGCTGGGAGGACTTCGAAGTGGACAGGGAGATGAACGACATGATCAATGCACACATTCAAGCGCGGGGTGGCTCGTATGAGCCGACCGCACCCAGCGCGCCGCCCCCGCTGGGAGAACTGCTCAGGGCAGAGTTCGGCGCCGACTACGAGGACCTATCCAGGTCGCTGCCTCGCCATGCGACACTGGTCTATCACGAGCGGGCGCTTTCAGCCATCGACCGCATTGTTCTGCACCACACCGAGGCATCGAAGGCGGCAACGTGGCAGAGCGTGGCGCAATACCACGTCAACAGCAACGGCTGGCCGGGGATCGGCTATCACATCGGCGTGCGCTCATTTGGTGGCAAGGTGATGGTCTCACTGCTCAACGACCCGCGGACGCGCAGCTACCACGCCCACACCGTCGGCAATGACCGCGGCCTCGCCGTCTGCCTTGCCGGCAGCTTCGTCCGTGAAGAACCGACCGTCGAGGAAGTGGACGTGCTGCGCCGGGTCGTTCAGGTGGCGAGGCGCTGGGCTACGTGGACTGCGACGCCCTTGCCGGTGGTGGGCCACCGCGATGTGCCGGGCAACCAGACCTCATGCCCTGGCGACAAGCTGGCTGCTGTTCTGCCCTGGCTGAACAGTCCCGACGCCAGCAGCTCGCTGATCTGGGCGGTCGCCAAGACCGCGCAGGCCATCTCGCCCAACCCTGCATCGGCCATCGAGGTCGCCATGCGCCAGGCGGGCTATACGCCCATCGGCAACGAGACCGATGTGCGCTCGGGGAGCACGTGGCTGGGGGTGGCTCAATTGGGGTATCGTCCTACTGACGGCCATGAGGCCGCATTCTTTGCCACCAACCTCACCCCTGACGGGCAGTGGGCCGTCAGGCAAGTCAACAAACCATAGGGGGTAGCATGGACGTATTCGACAAGAACGGGGTGCAGCGGGACATGGCCTGGCTGCGCCAGAAGTATGGCAACGTGCAGTTCCTCGACGCAGGCGCTGGCAAGAAGTTCAAGCTGGCGCGCGTGGACGAGACCGAAGGTCCCGCGGTCATCAAGGTGCGGGTGCTGAACGAGCAGGGCTTGCCCCAGGCTGGCCAACCGGTGGCCAATCACTGGCCTGACAACAGCCTGCCCGACCTGCGCAACGCGGGCCTCAAGACGCTCTGGCGCGATCGTGCTGTTTACCAGCCCACCGACAGCGCGGGCTTCACCGGCTTTGGCCTGGGAACCGGTTCCTACATCGGCAACCTGCAAGAGGGCGGGCCGCACGTGGTCTGGGTGCTCAGCCCGTCGCTGGCCAGCGATGGCATCAGCGGTCTCGGCATGTTGGGCGGTACGGTGCATGAGGGCCCGCTGTTCCTGACCTTCCAGATCGGCGAGGACTTGCCGCCGGCCGCCACCTTGGACGAGTTGCTTGTCAGGACTGCCGACCAGAAGCAGGTGATCCAGTTCAACCCAGGCGCTGCCCTGCAGAAGGCGATCTTCGCAGCCGGCTTCGTGCCCAATTCGGGTGAGTTCGCGGTGGAGTACGACGGCGCGTGCTACGTTGCCCAACGGGCTGAGCACATGGGCAGCGGCGAAGTGCGGGTCTACTACTGCAAGGCCGGCAACTGGAGCAATGTGCTCTATGTAGCACGCAAGTAGGTGGGTTGGGCAGCGCGTCAGAGACGCCTGACGCGCTGCCCAAGGCTTCATTTGATGGCCATTTGATTGGACGGCCCAAATTGTCAAATAAGCCAGAGGGGACAGCGAACGAATGGCAAGTTCAAGACCTATTGCGGCTGGAGAGGACTACACACCCGGCGACATCAACAACCTGCGCGCCGACGTGCTGGACCCGACGGGAGGTCACAGGCACGACGGTGTGGACGGCGCGCGCCTGCCCTTCGCCAACCTGGACGTGACCGGCGCGGCAGGCAGTACACCACCGTCCGGGGGCAGCAAGAGCTACAACGACCTGGCTAGCCACGTGGCCTCCAGCCAGGGACAACATGGCCTGCCGACCAACTCCTACGTCTGCGGCGCTGCAACCGTGGGTACTATGGTGCAGGGTGGTCGATCGTCGCTTGTTGGCAGTTCAAGGAGTATTACGTTCAATCCACCCTTCAACGCCGGTACCACGCCTGCGGTGGTGGCTACCTACGCCGACCAGCCTGCTGGTATCGGCCATCCCACTGAAACAACGGCGCTTTACGTTCTGAATGTGACCCATTCAGGCTGCACCGTCTACACTGCTGAAGCAGCCCAGTGGGAAAACAAAGCCTTCAATTGGATTGCTATTGGGGTAAAAACGTCGTGATGAACAAGGGGTATATCAAGCGCCTGGGAGATCAGACGGTGGACGTACAGCTGGCTGGCTCGGCGGCTGTCCTTAGCAACGTCAAAGTCAGCGGGCAGATCGATGTGTCCACACTGGTCGTGGGCGGATCTGTTCTGGTTGATGTTGTCAACGGGCAACACGTCGTCCTTCACACAATTGCCAGTGATGTTCGCAGCTCAGCTACGGTATCTTCCCCTGCAAGCGTCACTGCAGTTGCCAACAACGCCCTGCTGGCGGATGGTTCTGTCCCACTTACCGGCAACCTCGCCGTAACCCCAGGCGTCCTCATCGACAGCTACGACATCAGCGTCTTGGGCCAGACCATCGACAACCTGCAGGCCGCCGACTCGGTGGCGCGCACCGGGCACACGGTGCTGACCCATGCCAGCCACCTGGTGGCGACGTTGGGGCCGGACGACACGGAAGTGCTCATCCGCCACGGTATCTTCCGTGACAAGGAAAGCCTGATGGTGAGCAACACCACGGGTGAGGTCGAGACCATGCGGGTGGTGGGCAATCCGCTGGCCACCGTGGACGACCGCGGCGCGCTGTGCTACCGCTACACCGTGACGCGTCGCACGGGAATGAACCCGCCCGGTATCGTGACCGGCTGGGCCGCAGCTACCCTGGTCAACGGCTTGACCCACAACGGCTTTATCAGCGTGGATGCGCGCGAGAACTCGCCGGCCGCGCCCAACCTGCGCTTTGTCATGCACACCGACATCGATGCCGGCGCGACAGAGCAGATCGTGCGCATCGGCAACCTGTATGGCATCCTGGGTAACAACCAGACCGACTTCGGCTTCGCCGTCGGCCGCCTGAACACGGGGGACCGCTATCTCGCCTACAACTACAACCGCAATCGGCTGGCGCTGCGTGGAGCAGATATCGCGGTCAGCGATGACGCGGGCGTGGATGTCTTCCGCGTGTGGGCGGTGGCCGAGGACGATCACCAGACAGGCGACGCCCGGCTGGGACACCCGAACGGCGGCAACATTCAAACCGTGGGCAGCGATGTGGACTTCTACGCCGGCGGCCAGCGCGTGCTTTCCCTGACCCCTTTGGGAAGCCGGTTCCGCGGCATGATCTGGTCGGGCACGCAGCCCGGCCCGCAGGTGGGCATCGGCGAGGAGAACGGCCAGGGGCTGATCGCCGCGCGCAACGCGGCCGGCGTCGGCCAGTTCGTGGTGCGCACCGGCGACGAGAACGTGCACGTCCACATGGGCAACCCCGTGACCGAAGGGGGCTATGCCCAGTTTGCCGATGGCGAGTTCACCACCGACGGCGTCGTTCGAGCGCGCGCCTTCGAATTGCTGGGCGGAGGCACGATTGGCTCTGGGGTGGTCTTGACCAATGCCGGCAAGTTCACGGCTGGCACAGGCAACAACGTGGCCGTAATCGACGGCGAAGACGCTGCCTGGCGCATCTATGCGGGGCACGCGACGCCTGCCAGCGCGCCGTTCCGGGTCAACCAGGCGGGCGAGGCATGGCTGACCAACGCGCATGTGAGCGGAGAGATCAACGCCACTGCTGGCGTCTTGGGCGGGTGGACTCTCAACAGCACCTATCTGGCCAAGGACACTGGCGTAGGCAACACCAGCGCGGGTTTGGCCCCCAACGACTATCCCTTCTACGCAGGGGCAACCTACGCCAATCGGGCGACGGCGCCCTTCCGGGTGACGCCGGCGGGAGCAATGACGGCAACGGCGGGCAACATCGCGGGCTGGACGATTGCCAGCGGCCATCTGTATGCGGGCTCAGGCGTAAGCCGCGCCGGCCTGCAACCGGCTACGTATCCCTTCTATGCGGGCAGCGAAACGCCCTCGGCCGCGCCGTTTCGTGTCACGCAGTCCGGCTCGCTGACGGCCACCAGCGCTACCATTACCGGCACCATCAACGCTGCTGCCGGCAACATCACGGGCAGCCTCTACGTGGGCGCGTCGGGCTACCGCCTGCATCTGGACGGGGCCAACAAGCGCTTCGAGTCGACCAACTTCGCTTCGGGCACGTCGGGCTTTCGCATCGAAGGCGAGACGGGCAACGCCGAGTTCAATAACGTCACAGTGCGCGGCGCGCTTGCCGCCACCGCCATCCAGTACGGCTACGTGTTGGCCACCAACGGCTCGATCTGGGTGGTCAAGGCCGCCGGCCGCAGTCTCAACAGCTTCACGGTGCCCAAGGAGGGGATTGGGACGCTGGACATCGAAGACCCCGATGGCATGACGCACGCGGCCGCGGGCGGTCTGTGGGCGGTGAACGACGTGATCCGCCTGCAGGAGCCGCTGGCCGGCGACTTCTGGGGCGTCGTGACCGCCAAGACCGACATGGACACCTACTGGCAGCTGGCTGTCGAGCAGCGCTCCATCTTCGGCAACGGCGCCTTTCCGACCGGCGCAACCGTGCTCAACTACGGCCAGGCTGGCGACGGCGTGGTGCGCATCACCGCCGACGCCAGCAACAGTCCCTACATCAGCATCGCCACCCACGCTGGTTCACCCTGGACGACGCTCACGGAGCGGGCGCGGCTGGGTAACTTGGCCGGAATCAGCGGCGCCGCGGGGTACGGGTTGTGGACGGACAACGGCTACTTCACGGGCGCAGTCAACGCCAGCGCCGGCAGTATCGGCGGTTGGACCATCGCCAGCGGCCACCTCTATGCTGGATCGGGATCGAACCGCGTTGGTCTCAACCCGCCACTTTATCCCTTCTATGCGGGAAGCGAAGCGCCGTCAACCGCGCCTTTTCGGGTTTCCGCCAACGGGTTTTTGGTTGCAACCAACGCCAATATCGCTGGTACGGTCACTGCCAGCGCCGGCACCATCGCTGGCTGGACTCTGGCAGCGAGCAAGTTGTACTGGGAGGATCCAGCCAACTACCGCGGCATCGGCCTGGCGACCTACGACGACGCGGGCGGCTACGCCTTCTGGGCCGGCGACCACCGGCCTGCCTATGCCGAGTTCAGGGTCAGCAAGAGCGGGGCGCTATGGGCCACCACGGCGACGATCACCGGCAACATCACCGCGGACACGCTGACCGCCAACAGCGCCGGCAGCATCGCCGGTTGGACGATTGCCAGCGGCCACCTGTATGCTGGCGCAAGCGCGTCCCGCGCGGGGATGCAGCCAGCGTCCTACCCCTTCTACGCGGGCAGCGACACCCCATCCAGCGCGCCCTTTCGGGTGACGCCGGCCGGCGCGCTGACCGCCTCCAACGCCACCGTGACCGGCACGGTCACCGCCAACGCCGGCAGCATGGCGGGCTGGACCATCGCCAGCGGCCACCTGTACGCGGGATCAGGTTCCAGCCGGGCGGGCCTGCAGCCGGCGTCCTATCCCTTCTATGCGGGCAGCGATACGCCCGGATCAGCGCCGTTCAGGGTCACGCCGGCCGGCGCGCTGACGGCCACCAGCGGCGTGATCGGCGGGTGGACACTGTCCGGCACCAAGCTCAGCAGCAGCCTCCTCCAGTTGGACGCCGCCAACAACAAGATCCACATCGGCTCGACCTACTTCCACCAGTTCGAGCCGGGCATCGTCGAGCTGGCCGGCGACTTCCGGGTGACGGGAGCGCTGGCCGCCGATGTGGGCTTTGGCTGCACCGGCTTCTCGGCCTACGGCAGCTCCTTCTGGCATACGGGCAACCTGCTGGGCTTTTACAGTGCAACACCCATTAGCCGCCCTGCCGCCTACACCTTCAGCAACGGCTCGACGGATCGCGCCATCAACTGCGACAGCACCACCGTGGCCGAGCTGGCCGACGTGGTCTACACCCTGTGGAGCGACCTCAGGAACCTGGGGCTGCTGCAATAGAACCTGCGAAGGGGGATCGCCTTGCTACAACGAGTATTGATCATCAGCCCTGACATGGGGCTGGACGTACAAGATGAGATCATCAACGCCGCCTCGGGCTTTGCGCCCAAGATCCTGGCCAACACCGTCACGCGCCAGCGCGCGCTGGAAGAGATCGCCAGCGGCCAGTACGATGTCATCCACTTCATCACTCACGGCAAAGAGCACGTCCTCGAGGTCAGCGATGGCATCGTCGAGGAGGACATGCTGGAGCACGCGGTCTGCACCGCCAACAACGTCAAGGTGCTCTTTCTGAACGCGTGCCGGAGCGCCCATGCCGCGACGACCGTGTACAACAACACCAATGTGGCCTACTCCATCGGCTGGCCGGACGACGTGGAGAACCAGGTGGCGCTGACCTGGGCCAAGCTCTTCTTCGAGGCGCTGCGCATGGCGCCTGAGGATATCAAGCGGGCGGTCACGACGGCCAACGAGGCCGTGGTCAAGAGCTACCGTATCGACCCGGATCGACTACCCCTGGTGTTGAACGGCCGCGCCCGCCTGCTGGTGGAGGAGAACGAGCGCTTGCGCAGGGAACTGGCGCGCACGAACATTGTTCGGGTGCCTGCATGGATGGTGGTAGCCAATCTGCTGTTGATTGCCCTGCTGCTGGTCAACCTGCTGATTCTGGCCTTGACCCATTAGAGGAGGGAGCTATGAGACCTTGGTTTATCCGGGCGCTGGCCGTCGCCGCGCTGGCGCTGCTGACGTTGGCGGCCTGCGTGCTCACGCCCGAACAGCCTGATACTTTTCCCGTGCGCGCGGTGATCACGCCGGGCGCGCCGGCCACGCCGTATCCCAGATCACAGGTGGATTACGGCGGCATCTACCAGTTTTTCGACCAGCGCGGCAGCGCGCCGTCGCCCTACCAGGATGGCAGCCACCAGGTGATCCCCTGGTATCTGTTGGAGCTGACCGTGGGCAACTACGACTGGACAGAATTGGACAGCTACGTGGCCGACCGCGCAGGGTATGGCCTGCACATCGGCCTGGGCTTCAACACGGTGGACTACTCGCCCTACCACTGCGCCAGTGTGGGCGGCAGCCAGTGCTGGACCGGCGACGACCGGGAGGACCGCATCTGGCTGCCGGCCGACATGCTGGACATAGCCGATCAGAATGTGACCTACGTGGTCTGCCCGCTGGACAGCACCTACCCGCGCCACCGCCTGCCCAAGTATTGGAGCAGTCAGTACCTGGCAGCCTATGAGGGCTTCGTCGATGCGCTGGCCGCACATATCGACAGCACACCTACGCTGAAAGACAACATCGACTGGATCGAGCTGCCCATCGGCGTCTACGGCGAACTCAATCCGGGAGTATCGCAGAGCGCAGCCTGCTTGCAGGAGTTGGGGCTGACGCAAGACTTGTGGGAGGCCACGGTTGAGCAGATGATCGACATGTGGGTGGACGCGTTCGCCGGCTCTGGCATCGACCTGAGCTTCCAGGGCACCAACACCTATATCGACAAAGGCACTCGCCAGCGGATGAACGACTACGCGGCCGGCCGGGGGCTTGGCCTGCAACATGCCAAGTGGCACCCCGACTGGGAGGACATGGCTGTGGCCTGTACCTCTTGCTGGTCGCGCGGCAAGGGCATGGTGGACGCGCCGCTGCGCTGGGAGAACCAGGTGACCTTCGCCATCGAGTATCCCGACCCGCCTCTTTGGGGCGAGGGCAGCCGCACGACGCTCAACCATGCCGAGGAGGACTACTGGAACCTGGCTGCCTTTCTCGACCTCAAGGGGGACATGTACAAGGCGCGGCTCTATCCGCGCGGCACGTTGGCTCGATTGACCACCGAGAACCCTTACGTGGTGGGGATGATCCAGACCGTGCGCGACCTGGCCGGCAAGGATGAGCGCAACGCTCCTTACGCCATGGTTTGGACGCGCGAGACGGAGTGGGGCTGGTGGCCCAAGTGCAACAACTTCGACTTCTACCTCTATGCCAGCACCGCGCAGGAGCCGCGCGTGGGATCGAGCTGTCCTGGCCTGAACGCGCTGACGACCGACGGCCAGGCTGTCGCCATCTACAACCTGGACGCGGCCTATGCGCCCGGCCTCTGCCCCAACGACCGCGTCTACAGCGCAACCTGCGACCCCCGCTACCGCTATGCCCGCCAGACGACCGCTGGACACCCGTATGTCTACCTGGACGTGGATCCCAGGTATCGCTACGGCGTAGGCGTCAACGCTACCGTCTCCATCGACTACCTGGATGTGGGCACTGACGAGATCAAGTTCCAGTGGCACAACGGCAGCGCGGTGCAGACGGAGAGCAGAGCCAAAACCAACACGCGCCAGTGGCGGACCTGGACGCTTGTTCTGGCCAACATGGACCTGACCGACCGCTTCGTATCCGGCGCCACCGCCTGGGACTTCCGCCTCTGGGACGGCGGCGACGGCGTCGAGACCATCCACAGCGTCAGGTTCCAACCTACCAGCGGCGGGACGCCTGCGGCTACGCCAACGCCAACCCCGACTGCGACGGCTACCCCTACCGTTTTGGCCGGACCATGGCGTATGCGTGTCGATCCCGCCACCCACACGTGGGGCGATGCGTTGATCTGGCTAAACAGGGAGATTTCCTATGCAGCCTTGCCCACTTTCGCGTTACGGACCAGCAGTGATCAGGCGTACAATGTGCCCATCTACAACACAACTGTTACTAGCCTGTTTATCAAGGCGCTGTTCAATCTCCCGCCCAACACGACAATCAACCGTGCAACGCTGTATTTGTTTCCTGCGGGAGGGTATCTGCCTGATGCCATGACCCTGGTGCTTCGTCCAGTGCTTGCTGAGTGGAGTTTGCCCTCTTGGACAAACCGCATCAACCCCGATATTGTCGTGGGCGGCGTGAATGTCCCGTGGGCTACGCCAGGGGCCTACGGTGTGGACGATGTCGGCGCACCATTTGGTTCTATGCAAATCACAAACGACGATATCCTCGGTACAGATGCTATCGAACTGGACGTTAGCGGCGCGGTGCAGGCGGGGGGTGGGCTGGCCCTCAAGATCGAGCCGTGGTGTACGCCCAGTTCCTCGACGGGGCGCTGCGAGGGCTTTGCCTACTTCGCCGGCAGCGCCAACCAGAACCTGGGCATCCGGCCCTACCTGGAGCTGGACGTGATCAGCAACACGCCGCCGACGGCTACGCCGACAGCCACGCGCACGCCGACGCCGGTGAGCGTACCGCCGGGAACGGCTACACCGACGCCCACGCCTGGCGGGCCAACCCGCACGCCCACGCCCTACCCGCCCAGCTTGCGGCAGGGATTGGTGATCAACGAGGTGTGCAGCAATCCGGTGACGACCGACAACGTGCCCGATGGGGTGATCTCCGGCGACAGCGCGGTGGAGCTGTTCAACTCCAGCAGCGAAGCGGTGGAGCTGTCACTGTATCGGCTGTGCGTCAACACAACCTGCCTGTGGCTGGAGGGAACCATCCAGCCCTTGGGCTACAAGGTCTGGTATCAGCAGTGGGACGGATTGGACTTTGTCGAGGGCGGGGCCAACACCGTGCGCTTGTATCGGGCAGGGGAGTCTCCGCTGGTGTTGGTGGACACACTGGCCATCCAAAGCCAGACCTCTGATCACTGTTGGGCGGCGGTGACGGACGCGTCGCCGGTATATGTGGAGAAGTATCCGCCGACGTTGGGAAGAGGCAACAATTGGTTTGAATAAGTCCAATACAACGGCCGGCGCCTGACCGATGAAAAACTCGCAACTGCGTAGCCCGGTGGGGCGAGAAATGCGGAATTCGGGTTACACCACACCGGCTGCGCCACACGTTTGCCACCCGGCTACTCAACCAGGGCGTCTCGTTGGAAGTCGTGCGCAAGCTCCTTGGCCACAGTTCGCTGCAAATGTCCCAGCATTACGCCCGTCTGTATGACTCTACGGTCAGGGACCAGTTCGAATCTGCAGCTGGCGAGTTGGAAGGAGTAGTGGTGCGAGATTGGCCCATGCCGGTCGCAACGCCGCTTCCTGCCCAAGCAGTTTTCCAACAAGTCGACTCAGTGTAAGATGACAAAATCACCGGCCGCCACACCGATTCCTGTCCAAGCAGATTTCCAACAAGTCGACTCAGTGTAAACTTAAAAAAACAAGTCAAAGGTGGTACACGTGCGTCCGACATTTGACAGCCCAGACGCGCGAGGTGATGAACACCGTGGGCAAGCCGGGCAAGCTGGGCGAGCAGGTCAAGTGCGTGGTCTCGGTCTCGATGCTGACCGAGGGCCCGCGCTGCTTGCAGTGCATGGGCGCGACCGGGCCTCTCGTCGGGGGCCACAGCACGCAGCCAACACGCTGTACCGCCCCGTCATGGGATCAGCACGTGAGGTGTATGTGGTGGGGTGAGAGTTTGGGAGTCATGACGGGTAATGGTATTATGTGACAGCAGGCCAACATGAGGATCGGATTGTCGTAAGCATAGGTGAAGGAGATGCGTTATCCCATTATCATACACAAAGACCCCGACAGCGACTGCGGCGTCACCGTGCCCGATCTTCCAGGGTGCTTGAGCGGCGGCGAAACCATGGATGAAGCGATCGAGAACGCGGTCGAGGCCATTGAGTGCCACATCGAGGGCCTGCTTTTAGATGGCGAGACTGTTCCGCGCCCTCAGTCCGTGGAGTTTCACACCAGCAACAGGGATTATGCCGGCGGTGCATGGGCCGTGGTCACCGTCGACGTTGCAAAGTTATCCGGCAAAGCCAGGCGCGTAAACGTGACCATTCCTGAGCGCGTCCTCAGCTTGATCGACAGCTATGCAGCACGGCATGGCGAGACCCGATCGGGTCTGATCACTCAAGCTACATTGGAGTTCATGGTTGAAGCAGAACGGTAATGACCATGAAGCTCCGGGCCAGGCGCCGGCAGGACCTGCTGGACGTGGTCGAGTTGATCAACGCTGGGGCCAATGTACGGCGCGTGCGGCAGTACCTGGAGCAACATTCTGGCGATCTGCTGCTGGTGTTCGATGAGTTGGTCGATGAAGCGCGGCAGAGCTAGAGGACCAGACAAATTCGCATGAGACTGGCAGACGCCAGCGTGTCCTCGACCAAAGCGATAGCTACGCTATGCGTCATGGCGAAACTAAGTCAGGTTGTGTGAGTGTATCCGCTGGCGCATCCTGCGCTACTAACTGGAATAGCAATGGTCACCGATAACATCCGAAAAGCTCCGCGATTTCTTGATCTTTTTGCAGGTGCTGGTGGAATGTCTGAAGGTTTCATTCGCGCCGGCTTCTCGCCCGTCGCGCACGTGGAATCCGATAGAGCCGCTTGCTTCACCCTAAAGACGCGTGTGGCTTACCATTGGTTGAATTCACAGGAGAGGCTAGATTCTTACCGTGACTACTTGCAGAGAAAAATCGAAAGGCCTGAATTATATCAACTAATACCTCAGAACAATATCTCATCAGTCATCAACGCCGAAATCGGGAGTAAGACTCTTAAGCAGATTTTTGAGGCCGTGGACACACAATTGGATGGATCGAAACTGGATCTGATCATTGGGGGTCCTCCTTGTCAGGCGTACTCAATTGTTGGCCGATCTCGAGATAGCGATCGTATGCGAGGCGATGATCGCAACTATCTATATATATACTACGCGGAGTTCTTGAAACGTTATACACCTAAGTTTTTTATATTCGAGAATGTAACTGGCCTGTTATCTGCAAAAGACAAGGATGGCAATCGATATCTTGAAAAGATGCGCAGCCTGTTTCGAAAAGTGGGTTACGAGACCGAATTCATGACATTATCAGCAAATGATTACGGTGTTCCTCAAAACCGCAGAAGAATCATCCTCATCGGTAAACACGGAAACTCAACTGGTTTCTATCTGGAACCTGATCGTTGGAATCCCAAAATTCACGTGAAAGAAGTGTTCTCAGATATGCCTCCCCTCAAAGCAGGCCAAGGTGACATCGGTCCATGTTTGATTGGACGATATAAGGGAACTTGGTTATATGAGGCTGAAATACGCAATGATGATTTGCCGGTCACGTGGCATCAAGCGCGCCCAAACACTGAACAAGATCTCGAAATCTACCGAATCGTGGTTAAACTATGGAATGAAAAGAAGATTCGCTTTGACTATAACTCGCTTCCAGATCGCCTGAAAACACACCGTCACAGAACCTCATTTCAAGACAGATTCAAGGTTGTCGCAGCAAACTTGCCTTATTCTCACACCGTCGTTGCACATATCGCAAAAGATGGCCACTATTACATTCACCCAGACATCGATCAGAACCGTTCGATTACCCCCAGAGAGGCTGCTAGACTCCAGACATTCCCCGATGATTACTACTTCGAGAGCGCTACTGGGGAACCAATGCGAACTCCGGCTTACCGTCAGATAGGTAATGCCGTACCTGTTCTGTTAGCGAAGAAAATAGCTGATAGATTTAGAGAGGTCTTCTGATGGCCATGACCGAAATACACACGATACGACCGGCAGGACGACACATCCTGACGATAGGGCGCGATTTGATTCAGGACCAGTATGCAGCGATTGTTGAGCTGGTGAAAAACGCTTACGACGCCGACTCTCCGGATGTTTACGTTGAATTCAGGGCATCCGCCGACAGAGGTAGTTATTTCATCACCGTTGAGGATCATGGCCACGGTATGGAAAGGGATGTCGTAATCAAAAACTGGATGGTTCCCTCCACTGACGACAAACTCAGAAGACGAGAAAGTCCCGATGGTAGAATCATGCAAGGTCGTAAAGGAATTGGTAGATATGCTTCATCTATTCTTGGCAATGATCTTCTTCTTGAAACCGTAACGCGAAGGGGTGAGAAAACGACCGTTTACGTTGAATGGAAGAACTTTGAAACGGCTACGTATCTTGATGAAGTAGTGATTCTGGTGGAAACCGAACCGACTGCATTGCCTTCAGGTACCCGATTGACAATCACTGGCAATGCAGAACTCCTTGCCAAATGGGATCAGCGCCAATTCGATAAGTTAAGATTCGAGCTGAAAAAGTTGATATCGCCGATTTCGACCATTCTGGGTAAGAATCAAGCAGACGATGAATTCCGGATCCATATCACAATAGATGGTTTTCTCAAAGATCAAGACGGCATCATCCACGAAATGATTGAGCCTTACCCGATTGTCGATCTGTATGATTACAGAATCGCGGGACAGGTTGGTCTAGATGGGAATGGACTTCTGACCTATTATAATCAGAAGGCTCGAAACATCATAGAGGAGCAGATTCGGTTTAGCGCAGGTTCACCAACTGGATGTGGTGAGCTAGTCTTTGACATTCGAGTCTATGATCGTGAAAGAGAAGCCATTGAGTCGTTAATAGGTCGCGGCCTTAAGGACGGGGCAGGAAATTATGTGGGCAAGCAACAAGCGAGGGAGCTTCTGAATAAGAACAACGGAATTGGTGTCTATCGGAATGGATTCCGGATCAGGCCGCTTGGTGACGCTGATTTTGATTGGCTCAAGCTTAACCAACAACGTATTCAGAATCCTTCCCTCAGAATCGGTAGCAATCAAGTGATTGGCTATGTTGAGATTCAGTCCGAGGAATATTCTGATCTAATCGAAAAGAGTGCGAGGGATGGATTGCGGGAAAATGCAGCATTTGAAGGACTAAAGGAAACCACGAGGAAAGTTATAGCACAGCTTGAGGAGAAGCGTTTCGAATACAGGAAGAAGGCTGGGCTAAGTAGACCTGTCTTGAAAATCGAACGGGAACTAGAACGGCTTTTCTCCTTTGACGAACTAAGGCGCGGTGTCAGAGCAAAGCTTACCAAGAGCGGGATCGACGAGAAGACCGCCGATGAAATTATCGATATCATTAGGAAAGAAGAATACGAGAAGAATCGGATCGCAGAGGACATTCGGCAAGCCGTTGCCGTCTATCAGGGCCAAGCAACTCTGGGCAAGATTATCAATGTCATTCTGCACGAAGGCAGACACCCACTGAATTACTTTCGAAATCAGATACCTAACTTGACGTATTGGTATGAATCATACCTGAAAACTGGTGATTCTGAGAAGTTGGAGCGTTTTATGGCAATTGCTGAAGGAATTGGGCAAAACGCGGATGTTTTCGTGAAGCTCTTCAGCAGGCTTGACCCTCTGGCGGCAGCGAAACGCTCTGCACGGAAATCTCTTCCGCTCAAGAAGACCATTGAAGATACTTTTACTGTTTTTGAGGAAGACATGAAGAGGTATGGCGTATCTGTGAAGGTGACTGGCCCAGATGACTTCCGATTCTTGTGCTGGACCCAGGACATCTATGCCATTTTTACTAACCTGATTGATAACAGCATATATTGGATGAGTGAACGGAACTCTGGCAAGAAGGAAATTTATGTCACACTCGAAACGGATGGCGAGTCGCTTCTATATATCGACTACCGAGATACAGGGCCTGGCATCACCCCGAGCTTCATCGAGAGCGAAGTCATTTTTGAACCTCAATTCTCAACCAAGCCTGATGGGACAGGATTGGGTCTCGCGATTGCCGGGGAAGCTGCGTCGCGAAGTGGTCTCGAGCTAAAGGCGTTTGAGTCTGATAGCGGGGCATATTTCAGACTGCAACCCAAGTCGGAGGATTAACCCATGATTCGATTTCGCTTGGCTCTGGTTGAGGACAATGAGGAAGATATTCAGACTTGTAAAGACTCTGTGTCTAGATACCAGGATGAAAAGCACCGAGACATTGAACTGGTCGTGTACAGATCGGTTGATGAAGCTCTTCAGAAACTGGACAAATCGTTTGACGGTGCAATTGTCGATCTGAGGTTCGATACGCAAGGAGATGAAGGCAATCAAGTCGTGAGTAGAATCGCAAAATCCAATCTCCGTATCCCTACAGTAATTATGACAGGCACCCCCTCTAGCGTAGATACAAGTTTTGACTTTGTCTGGGTGTTTAAGAAGGGTGAAACCGAATATGTTGATATTCTCAACAAGTTCTGGGAAATTCACGATACCGGACTTACCCGCATTATGGGGGGGCGCGGCACAATTGAGAAGACTCTAAACGAAGTCTTCCAGAAGAACATGATCCCACAGATAGAGGCATGGGTGAAACACGGCAAGATCAATTCCACGCGGACAGAAAAGGCGTTGCTTCGTCACATCCTGGGTCATCTGTTACAGTTACTTGAAGATGACGCAGACGCTTGTTTCCCTGAGGAATTCTACATTCGCCCCCAACTTACTGTTGGCCACAAGACGGGCAGCATTGTTAGGAATGTGAGAAGCAGTTCTTTCTTTGTGGTATTGACTCCAGCCTGTGACCTTGTCGTCAGAAGCACTGGAGATCACAAGACTGACCGCATTCTTCTAGCTGAGATTGAGCCAGACGAGGCAGTAACTAAAAAGGCACTAGACGGGTACTCAAAGAAGGACAAAAAGGAGAATCGGCTCAAGGATGTTTTTGGCAACAACTACACCATGTATTACCACTGGCTTCCAAGGACTGAGTTTTTTCAGGGCGGCTTTCTAAACTTCAGAAAGCTGACAGCAATTAAAAAGAATGAACTTGTAGAAGCATACGAGTCACCTGAAGTCCAGATATCTCCTTTTTTTGTGAAGGACATTGTCGCACGTTTCTCTATGTATTATGCGCGGCAAGGACAGCCGGATATTGAGAGTAGCTCTGAAATCAGCCGATTGATGGACTTCGTGCGGGATTAAGTGATGGATGTTCATTCGCCTGAACGGCGCAGCTTCAATATGTCTAAGATCGGCCCCAAGAATACAAAGCCTGAGCTGATTGTACGGCAGTGGCTTTGGAGGCATGGGTATCGATATCGCTTGCATTACAAGGCACTTCCAGGGAAACCAGATATAGTCTTTCCAGGTCGCAAGAAAGTAATCTTTGTGCAGGGTTGCTTCTGGCACATGCACAAATGCAGATACTTCAAATGGCCGTCATCGAATGCGGATTTCTGGAAAAAGAAAATCGAAGGCAATGCTCTCCGTGATTCGGTGAACTACGAAAAGCTTGTTGCCTCCGGTTGGGTATATGTAGTGCTTTGGGAATGTGTACTTCGCGAACTGAAGGGTGTCGACAAACAAGCGAGATTGGAGCAACTCGGGCGACTTATTGAACAGTTTCTTGCATCTGAGAATGGTCACTGCATGGAGATTGATGCCAACGGCTTGCATTTCCATACATCACCTGAATCATAACGACTTCTGACCCACAATGAGCACATTCCACGAATTGCCTCCATCTCCTTTGTCCTTGCTGGAGTCCTTACGAAATTTGGGTTATTCGATGGAGACTGCTGTTGCCGATATCATCGACAACAGTATTTCGGCCGACGCTGATGAGATAAACATCGATTTCTCGTGGAACGCCGGCAACCCTTGGCTTGCGATCACAGATAACGGATACGGGATGACGAGGACAGAGCTCATTACCGCGATGCGTTTCGGTAGCGTGAGTCCATTTGTTGCCCGTAGTATTAATGACATGGGACGTTTTGGTCTGGGATTGAAGACCGCCTCGCTCTCCCAATGTCGGCACCTCACAGTCCTGAGCAAGAAGGCGGGAACAACTTCCTGCTGTGCCTGGGATCTCAACAGAATTGCATATATGGGTGATGATGTCTGGAATCTCAGCATTCTGGACTACGACGAAATCGTGCAACGTGAGGTACTGTGGTCCATCTACCAAAGGGTATTGGAGTGTATGGAAAGTGGAACGATTGTACTCTGGGAAAACATCGATCGAATATCGGACCAAAACACAGGGGCCAGTCAGGACGCCTACTTCAATGCTCAGATAGATGATACCAGAAAACATCTCCAGTTGGTCTTCCATCGCTTCCTGTCTCCAGAAGATGTTGGAAGGAAAAAAGTACACATCTTCATGAATCGTGATGAGCTGACAGCCTTCAATCCATTCAATCCCCGCAATGTCGCAACCCAGGAACTTGAGAGACAGCATATCGTCCTCGAAGGGTCTGCAATCGTTGTGCAACCGTATGTACTTCCACACCACAACAAAGTCCCAAGGCAGGAATACGAGGAGTATGCCGGGGAGGGCGGTTATCTTCACAACCAGGGATTCTATGTCTATCGTAACAAACGATTGATTATCAAGGGAACCTGGTTTCGACTCATCAAGAAGGAAGAGCTTAATAAGCTTCTCCGGGTAAGGGTTGATATTCCAAACACACTTGATCACTTATGGAGGATAGACGTCAGAAAGTCCCACGCTTCGCCGCCAGAAACGATCCGGAATGAACTTAGGCAAGTCATCAGCAGGATCGAGATATCTGGTCGCAGGGTCTATCGGCAGAGAGGGCGAAAACTCCCGTCAACGATCCAGAGTCCGGTGTGGAATCGCGTGGCAACTGCCGGTCTCGTATGTTATAAGGTTAACAGAGACCACCCGCTCCTCAAGGAGTTGTCTGCAAGTATTCCTGAAGAGAAGAGAGCGTTTCTTGAGAATGTGATTTCGATGATCGAGAGTAGTTTTCCTACAGACATGTTTTTCCACGACACGGCCAATCGTCCCGAATCGGTTGAGCAGCCAAAGTTACAGGAGCGAGAATTGGCGATGCTTCTTGATGTATTCATCACAAGTTGGGGCACATCAAGTCATTCTGTGGACCAAGTAATGGACAGGCTGCTCGCTATTGAGCCGTTTGCATCAAATCGGGACCTAACTCAACAAATTCTGGAGAAGCGGAGTGGTAATGATAAACAGTAATCTGGTGATAATCGAAGACGCAGCCGCAAGCTTGTTGTCTTCTCTTGATACAACTGTAGTCAAACGTTCGGTGATCGAAGAGAAGGTAAGGGCTATAGCTTCGATTCAGGGGCGATTCTCTGAAGAAGATGTTCAGATGATAACCCGGCGACTGGAAGAGCGCTTCAGCATTAGCATGAACATCGGCTTAATGTTTGCTGCTGATGACTATCGACCATGGCTGGACGATGAACGGGGCAATATCGATTGGTATTACTGGGGAAGATACAAACGGTACCTGGCAGCCGAAGAACGATATTCGCCACACGTAATCCGAACTTTGGACAACGATACTGAGCGAATACTTGATCACCTTGAGAATCCCCGCAAGAGTGGTAAGTGGGTGCGCAAGGGCATGGTGGTCGGACATGTCCAATCGGGAAAGACCGGAAACTACATAGGACTTATCAACAAGGCTGCAGACAGTGGATACAAAGTCATCATAGTGTTGGGCGGGATGCTCAATTCACTTCGCAATCAGACTCAAACCCGGCTGGATGCCGGTTTTCTCGGAGTCGACTCCAAGGCAAAGGCCCCTGTTGGAGTAGGCAGGTTTTCCGCCGAGCGGAAACCTGCTTACTTTACCACGAGAGAACAAGACTTCAGAAAGAAGAGTGCGAATCAAATCGGAGTCGGTATTCAGGATCTTGTGCAGCCGGTACTTCTGGTGATCAAGAAGAATAAGACCACACTGGACAACCTCATTGATTGGTTGAAGCACAACAATCCCCACAATCTTAAGGATCAACCTGTATTGTTGATCGATGATGAAGCAGATCTCGGTTCAATTAATACAAGCAAAGAGGCAGGTGAAGCGACAGCTATTAACCGAAAAATCAGGGAACTTCTTCATCTTTTTGATCGCTCATCTTACGTCGGGTACACTGCTACTCCGTTTGCGAATGTCTTCATTGACCCCGAGACAGAAACGGAGATGTTGGGCGATGATCTGTTCCCGCGCGACTTCATCATCAGTCTTGATGCCCCGAGCAATTATATCGGGCCTGACAGAATCTTCTCAAGCAACGCAGACCTTGACCTGATACGAGAGGCAGATGACTTTGAAGACGATCTCCCGCCAAAACACAAGAAGGATTGGCAACCTCAATCAATTCCACAGAGCCTTAAAGAGGCTATCGAAGTCTTTGTGCTGGCTCGGGCAATACGCTTGGCAAGAGGACAGACAGACTCCCACAACTCCATGTTGGTCAACGTAAGCCGTTTCACGGCTGTTCAATCGATCGTGAAGTTATTGATCGATGAATACTTGAGGGAAGTTCGTCAGGCAGTCATCAGCTACTACAGGCTGGATACTCCGGAGTCTCTGAAGGACACGGTTCTGGCCAGACTGATGAATTTGTTTGACAGAGAATTCGACAGCAATGAACGTTCTTGGCGCGAGATCCAGCCGTATCTGAAAGACGCAATATCTCCGATATCGGTTGTAGAAGTCAACTCCTCACCATCTGCTGCACCACTGGATTATAGTCGGCAGAATTACCCGAATGGGCGAAACGTGATTGCAGTTGGAGGAATGAATCTGTCGCGCGGCTTGACCTTGGAAGGGCTCACAACAAGTTATTTCCTTCGAAACTCTGTCATGTATGACACCCTGATGCAAATGGGGCGTTGGTTTGGATATCGTGAGGGCTACGCGGACCTGTGCAGGATATATATGACTTCTGAGACTGCGTCGTGGTACGGTCACATTTCGGATGCGTCAGATGAACTCCGGGAGGAGTTCAGGCGAATGCAAGCAGCAGGAATGTCGCCGAGTGAGTTCGGTCTGTGTGTAAGAAGTCATCCAGAGTCGTTGATAGTTACGGCCAGAAACAAGATGAGAACTGGCAAGGTCGTGCTGCGGCAGGTCAGCCTGGAAGGCAGACTCGTTGAGACCTCGGTCCTGCTGAACAGTGCAGAGAGCATGCGTAGCAACCTGGCTGCGATGGAATCCATGGTGCGCAATGCAGACCGAGTCGGAACAAGGCTTCCATCGGATTTCGGGTTACTATGGAAAAGAGTACCGTCAAAGCATGTGGTTGAGTTTATTGAACGTTTTGAGAACCATCCATATTCCCAGCTCACTGAGTCAGGCCCACTGATCGATTACATTGAGCTATGTGATGGTCAGGGCCCAGGTTCGTGGGATGTAATCCTGGTGTCTCCGAAAGGGGCAAAGTCTGAAATAGCGACCCAAGTGGGTGAATTCCTGGTTGCCGCTCAGGCACGAAAAGTGGTGCTTGCCAAGAGCGGCCGGGGCATAGAAGTTAACAAGCGTCGCGTTGCTTCCCGAGGACTCGAAAGAGCGGGGTTATCTGAAGAGGAAATCGGGAAGGCGAAGAAGTATTATCGGGAGCAGGAATCGAAGGCAGGTGCCAACATTCCGGACTATGTGTATCGAGTTGACAGGCAACCTCTGTTAATGTTGCACCTCCTTGACTGTCAACTTGGTGATAGTAACACCAGCCTTTTCCCCCAAGGAGTACCTGCATACGGCATAAGTTTCCCCGGCAGAGCGGGTAGCAGAAGACCGGAGAAGCTGGTGGAGTATGTCGTTAATACTATCTGGTGGAAGAATGAGTACCTGGATACGCTGGATGAGGATGACATCGAAGAGGAGTGAAATGAACAATCCCTGGAACCCAATCGATCCGTCGCCAAATGATGTAAGTGCCAGGCGAGTTGATCATACTCATTCCCTTGACCTTTATTGGGCAAGAGATCAACTCGGCCGTTATCTGTTTGTTTACGAAATGGATCCTGAAGAAGCACCCAAACGCATAGAACTACCCAGTTTGGTCGGTATTCAGGCTGCATATATTCCCGCCAGTGGACAAGTATCCAGGACCCGATTGGTTCTGGTCTTGAATGAAAAGAGCAATTGGGAGCTGTTTCTTGCTTTATGTAGTGATCTAATCCAGGCAACCCGATCTTCGACAGATACGCCATCGGCGGTCCATGTAATAGTCCGGAGGCTGACGCGCTGGCAAGACTTCCTGAGGAAGCGTCCAAGCGATCTGTTGACTGAGGACAGAATTAAAGGATTGATTGGTGAACTTCTCTTCCTGAGCCTGTGTCTGGCGCCGAGGTTCGGTCCAGGAATGGCTGTCCAGTTTTGGCAGGGGCCTGAGGGCTTACCACAGGACTTCAACATTGGAGACTGCGCCGTTGAGGTAAAGTGCAGGTCAGGTGCAACAGCACCCTATGTCACAATAAACTCAGCAGACCAATTGTGCCCGCAACTGAGCGAAGTGTATCTCTTTGTGGTGACCCTTGGTAAAACCATACCTGAGGCTCAGGACGCGGTCAACCTGCCAGGCTTAGTGTCTGAGATTAGAGCCTTGTTACAGGCACATGGATCAGACAAGATTGAGCGCTTCAATGATCTGCTGCATATGATTGGATATGTCGATACGGATCGCTACCTTGAGTTTAGTTATGTTGTGAGTGGCACAGCTATGTACCAGGTTGCCGAAGGGTTTCCGAGGATTTGTTCGGAGGAAATTCATCGCGGGATAGTCAGGCTTTCATACGACATCAGACTGTCTGAGTGTGATCCATTCTTGGGTCAGCCAGACTGGATGGGAGCAATTCCATGAATATCATTGAGTATCACGAGGAGTTCATTCAGGATATCCTTGCGCGCTCTGGATCTGAGTCGAATTTCACTGAAGCCGTTTTCACGGAACGGATGTGTGAGTTCCTCGTGGATCAGGCGGTAATCGAGAATTTCACCTATGCTGGATATCGGAACAGCGTCCGGGGAATTCGCGTTGACGCGTGGGACTTCAATAACGATACAGAAGCGCTGACTCTGTTTGTGTCGGACTTTCGCTTTAGCAACGATGTGGAGCGTCTATCCGGAGCAGAGGTGACCAGAAGCTTCAAACGACTTGAGAAGTTTTTCAGTGAATGCCTCAATCTGAATTTTCTTGCAGCCATGGAAGAGAGTGCTCCTGCATATGATCTCGCCCGTATGATCTATGAAAGTTCAGCTATGATATCGAAGGTTCAGTTCTTCCTTCTGTCAAATGCCCAATTGAGCACTCGCGTTGATTCGATCAGTAGGGAGCCAGTCCCCGGATACACGTGTTCTTATGATGTTTGGGATATCAGCCGCCTGTTTCGATTGGAAACGTCGGGCAAAGCCCGCGAGGATATCGTTATCGACTTTCGTGATGCCATTCCAGACGGACTTCCTTGCCTTCCCGCCTCCAATGGAATTGAGAACCACGAATCGTATCTGTTGGTAATGCCAGGTACTCTCGTTGCTGATCTGTATGATCAGTATGGTGAACGGCTCTTGGAGCAGAATGTGCGCACCTTTCTTCAGTTTCGGGGTAAGGTAAACAAAGGTATCAGAAACACCATTCAGAATGAACCTGAGATGTTCTTTGCATACAACAACGGGTTAACCACAACTGCTGAACACGTTGAAACAGACGAAGGTCGCAACCGATTATTGTCAGTAACGAACTTCCAGATTGTGAATGGTGGACAGACAACAGCATCGATCTTCACAACTAGCAAGAAGAACAAGGCGAAACTCTCAAATGTGCATGTACAGGTGAAACTGACCGTAATCCCCTCTGAGAAAGCCGAATTGGTTGTACCAAGGATATCCGAATATGCCAACACTCAGAACAAAGTGAGCGCGGCGGATTTCTTTTCAAACCATGCGTTTCATCTGCGGATAGAGGAACTGTCACGGCGTATCTGGGCTCCTTCTCCTACCGGTGGGTTACGTGAGACGCATTGGTTTTATGAACGGGCACGAGGACAATATGCCAATGCGCAGGCAAATCTGACCCCTGCCCAACAACGGGAGTTCCTTGCCAAGAACCCCAGATCACAGATGTTTACGAAAACCGACCTCGCGAAGTTTGAACACTCGTTGGGCATGAAACCACACATCGTTAGCCAAGGAGCTCAAGGAAACTTCGCCGCATTCGCTGGCGATATCGGACAAATATGGGACAAGAACGAAGCTCAGTTCAATGAATTGTACTTCAGACATCTCATCGCCAAAGCACTCTTGTTCCGCTTTCTTGACAAAAGCATCATGAAACAGAGCTGGTATGGTGGATATAAAGCCAATATCGTCACCTACTCTTTGGCTAAGCTGGCACATATGGTGTCAGAGACCGGCAAACACCTGAACCTGGATCAAATATGGAAGGATCAAAGTGTTGCGCCCGTTCTGGAAGAACAATTGCTGAGCATTGCAGAACAGGTTAACTGGAAAATCCAAGAGACACCTGAGAACATCACGAACGTAACAGAGTGGTGCAAGAAGGAATTGTGCTGGCAAAGGATCAGGGAACTTCCAGTTCAGATGCATCCTGATCTGGAAGCAGTGCTACTGGATGCCGAAACGTTAAGCGAAAAGATGAAGGGGGCAAAGATAACTCAGAAGATTGATGATGGAATATTCTCTCAAAAGATTGTATTGAGCAAAGGAGTCGAGTATTGGAAACAGGTAGCCGCGTTTGGACTTGAGAAGGCGTGTCTCAGCCCGAAAGAAATGAGCATCATGAGTATCACCTGCCAGATTCCCTCCAAGATACCCACAGAAAAACAATGTGATGTGGTTCTGCAGGTCGAGAGAAAGGTGATTGAAGAGGGGTTCTTCGTTCCTGACTTCGCAATGAGTAGCTAGTCAACGCTTCTGAGGATTGAGGTGCGCCCCTACGACTGGACACCAAAATGGTCAAAGATAATGAAAAGACGAGGTGGCTTGGCTTGGAGACCTAGCCGCTCTCGCCCTAGAACCCCGGCCGTTCCTCCCACACCGGCAGTGCGCTGAAGTCCACCAGCACCGGCCGGCCACGCTGCAGGCCGCGCTGCGCTGTGGCCACACCCAGGTGCCCGTGGCGCGCGAGCTGCTCGCCGAACTCCTTGGGCAACTGGTTCAGCACCAGCAGCACCGGCCCCTGCTTGCCGCCCGTCAGGGCCATCCGCTGGTCCAGCAGGTCATACAGATACCCCACACTCCATTCGGTGGTGCCCTTGTCGGGATCGTCCAGGATCAGCACCGGCGCATGGGTCTGCTGCCAAACTTCCGCCTCCCGGCCGTTGCCATTGAAGGTTCCCTTGATCTCCCGCATGGTCTGCCGCCAGTTCATCCACACGGCCGGCATGCCGTGCTCCAGGATCAGCGCGCGCTGCACGATGCGCGCCAAGAGCGTCTTACCGCGGCCGCTAGGGCCGAAGAAGATGGCGAAGCGACCCTCCAACAGGGCCGGCGCCACCTGCTCGCGCGCCTGCTGCAAGACCGCAGCCCGCGCGCCCACTGCCAGGAAGTCAGTCACCACGGGCGGCGTGGCGCCGTTGCGGCTCCTGGCCAGCGCAGACAGCTCGCGCAGCACCGCTTCATCCAGCCGCTGGCTGCTGGCCAAGGCCTGCCCCACCTGGGTCACCAAGCGCTTGGGATCGCCCTCCAACTGCTTGACTTGCGCGCGGCCTTGCTGCAAGACCTGCTCCAGTCCCAGCGGGTGCAAATGCCAGTCGGCCCACGAATACGAGAGCGCCTCGCACTGGCGCAGGAGCTCCAGCCGGTGCGCGCGGCGGTCGGCCTCGCCGAAGACCAGCGGCTCCGGGGTGAATTGCGAGTAGCGCGGGTTCCAGCCCACCGGGAAGTCGCCGATCTGGCCGTTGCGCGCCTTGGCCAGGATCAACGTGGCCCGGTTGACGTCGGCCTCGGGCACGAACTGGCTCTCGCGGTGGATGAAGACGATCACCGATGCGTCCTTCTCCCACTGGCTCGATCCCTCCAGATCGGACATCCTGGGCCGCTTGTCCGCGCGCTTGTCGTAGTCGCGGTTGAGTTGCGCCACCACGATCACCGCGATGTGCAGCTCCTTGGCCAGCGCCTTGAGCTGGCGCGAGATGTAGGCCAGCTCTTGAGTGCGGTTCTCGGTCCTCAGGCCGGCCGTCAGGAGTTGCACGTAGTCCACGACCACGAACTGGATGGCATGGCGCAGGTGCAGGCGCTTGACGCGCACCGTCAGGTCAGCCATGGTCAGGCTGGCCGAGTCGTCGACCAGCAGGTTATCGGTGCTGGCGCGGGCGCGCGCGGCGTCCAGCACCTGCCAGTCCTGGATGTCACCCAACCTGATCTGGATCGCGGTGTAGCCCGACTCCGGCGCCAGGATGCGCTCGCCCACCTGGGTGTCCTGCATCTCAAGCGAGAAGACCGCGCCCGTCGCGCCTGTCTTGGCCGCCTGGTGGGCGATGCCCAGCGCCAGTGCGGTCTTGCCGCCGCCTGGGGGCGCGGCCAGCACGATGACGTCGGTGGGCCACATGCCGCCGGTGCGCCGGTCCAGCTCGGGTATGCCGAAGGGGATGGAGACCTCATGCCCTTCCGCGCGCAGCCGCGCGTGTTCCCTGGCCTGGGCCACGGTGTCGTTCAACACCGCGGTCAGCGTCTTGGCCCTGCGCTCGCCCTTGCGCTGGACGGCCGTCTCCACCAGCTCCACAGCGCTGGCGCAGAGCCTGTCGATGCTCTTGACTTCGTAGACCGACTGGGCGATCTGGCCGGCAGCGCGCAGCAGCCGGCGAGCCACCGCGCGCTCCTCCACGATGCGGGCGTAGTGGGTCGCATGGATGGCCGTGGGCACGGCGTTGAGGAGGTCCATCACGTAGGCCGGGCCGCCTGCCTCGTCCAACTGCCGGCGGCGTTCCAGCTCGTCGGTGACGGTGAGGAAATCGGCCTTCGAGTTTTTGCCGTTCAAGTCCAGGATGGCCTGGTAGATCCAGCCATGTTTCTGCAAATGGAAGTCGTCGGCGGTGAGCAGCTCGGCGACCTCCACCACGGCGTCGGGATCGATGAGGATGGACCCCAGCACAGCCTGTTCCGCCTCGACGTTGGCAGGGATCATCGGTTCGGTGCGCAGTTGGTCGGTATGGTCGTACACTCGAAGACCTTCTCAGAGGGTGGATAGTTTTCGGAACCAGTTTCGACGGGCTCAACCCAAGGGTTTCGACAAGCTCAACCCAAGGGTTCCGCGACAACGCGCCTCGAAATCACGCAATACGATCCTCGTAGCAGTAGTCGCATAGCCCGTTGTAGATGTATGGGGCTGGGAAAGTCCGATTGCAGCAGCAGTGGTCGGGCTTGGCGGCGATCAGTTCTGCCATTTGCTCGGCGATCTCGGTGTTAGCCGCGACTAGCTGCCCGAGGATACCCTGCATCACCTTCGCAGTCTGAGCCGACGACATCGCCAGGCTGGCGTCGCGCAGCCCTTTGACCGTTTCGATCACGTCCAGCATCCGGTCTTGTCCTGTGGAAGTAGAGGTTTGAGGTTTCATGGTGATCCTTGTCTTTGAAGCGCTACAGAGCCACCAGATCAGTCCAGTGCTCGCCGGTTTCCTCGCCCCAGTGGCGGCGCGGCGCCAGCGCAGTCCCGCTGCCGTCGTAGTCGCGGCCGCAGGTATCGCAGGTGTTGAGCCACGACGATGCCAGTTCCAGCCGCGCGCCGCAGTGACAGCGCGCGACGGCAGGATAGCGGATGGTGCGCTGCTCGCACGTCACGCAGTCGAAGATGATGGCGCGGCCGCTTCTTCCCTGGCCTGAGCGGCACATGCGCAAGCTTTCCAGCCCATCCGGGTGCAGCGCTGCTTCGTCCACGTTGCCGGCCGCGTCGCAAGGAAAGCTCCAGCCGCACCCGGGCGCATCGGCCAGGGAAAAGCACAGCCGGTACTCCTCGATGGTTTCCAAGCGCGCGTCCTCGATGATTGACAGTGCCATCACGCCTCCTTGTCGTACCAGTGGATGACGCCGGGCGTCGCCATCAAGCCTTGCAACCATGCATCCCTTTGCCGGATCGCCGCGGCGCGCTCAGCCTCGATCCTCGCATCGGTCACGCCGGCGTAGTAGTCCGGTTTCTTGGCCAGCTCTTCCTCGATGATCTGCTCGGCCAGCAGTGGATACCTCGCTTTGACCCTGCGGGCCAGCCGCTTCTGGCGCACCGCTGCCAGCGCTTTCTGGCTCAGCGGCTTGATCGGCGCTTCGATGGGGCACCAGGAGATGACCCAGCCGCTGCCAATCACGTGCAACTCAGACAGCTCAGCCGGACATCCGCCCCAACCGTAGTTAGAGTGTCCCACGGGGAAGAAGACCTCAGCGCGCACGCGTGGCAGTCCATCGCGAGGTGTGGTGTAGGGGTTGGACCAGCGCAGCGACCAGACGCTGCCAAGGACAGTCATGGATATCACCCCGCCGTCTCGGAACCCGGTTCCGGCTGCGCGTCTTGAGCAGCGCAGCAAGCGTCGCGCGCCCGTAGCTCGTTTTCCATGCGCCGCGCGAGAGGCGGCTTGCCGAACATAAGGCCCAGCGTCCAGCGCGCGGGATACTGGATCGGCGTCATTCCGAGAGCCGTCACACCTGCGCCTGCGCCGAGCCGCAGGCGAGGTGCAGGTGTAGAAGCCATAGCGCCGGCAAAGAAATCGGCCTCGTTCATGCCGGACTGGGCCTTCATGCGCTGCAAGCCGATCTCTTCAACCTGCTCGACGACTTGGCTGTAGAGGTCCTTGTCGTCCCAGTCGATGGTCATAGTAATCTTCTCCTCGTCATGTTCAGAACAACGTCAGCTGTTGCGGCCTGGTCTTCAGTCCCACCGATCCAGCCGATAGTCGAGGCTGCGTCCGGCGCTCCAGACGCGCAGCGTGGCGCTCCATGCGTTGTCGCCCTTGGTCAGCATCACGCCTGCTGCGTGCGGTTCGTTCATGCCCTGGATGCTGGTCTCGCGCGAGTAGGCCTCGATCACGGAGCGGATGCCGTGAAACTCAGCCTTCAGTATCTCTGGGAAGATCGCTGCGCCGGCCTGCCTGCTCTCGCGCGCGCCGGCGATGACAAACATCACGCCAGCGCCCTGGTGCTCGAAGCCGCCGTTCCACATGGACGGCTTGAGCGTGATGGCCTCCACGTCATGGAACTGGCCGCCTCGCAGGCCAAAGGAAGCGGCCGTCGCGCCGCCGTGCCAGAAATACCACGACACTGGGTTGCGCGCGTCCGCGTGGTCCCATTGCAGGATCGGCGGCGCGTCAGGATGCACAGCCGTCACCAGCGCCACGTAGGACCCTCTGTCTGGCGCCAGGAACTGGATGCGCTCGGCAGTCGGCAGCACGGTGCGCTGGAACTTCTCCCAGGTCATGGTCTGCGCCGGGATGCGGATGTTCGTCGTCGGCGGCTTAGCACCCTCTGGCTTCAGGTGGCCGAACACGCCATCGGCCAGCGCATCGGTCTTCTTGGGCGCCGGCCGCCACAGCGCCTGCACCTCGTCCACGCGGCAGAAGCGCCGCAAGAGCGAACCAGCCGCCTGGAGCTGTTGCACCGTCTTCTCAGCAGCGGCAATCGCACCAGCCGTGGGCGCGGCCTGCGGGCGCTGGTAGCGCAGTGGATGCATCTTGTCGGCGAAGCGACTGGCGACCTCTTCGAACCTCATGCCGGCGGCGATATCCTCCAACAGCGTGCCGATCATGCTGCTGCGCGGGTGGCAGAAACCGGCCGGCGCGGTGGCCACCGCGCGCCACACTGCGTTGGCCTTGCGAGGGCCATGAACTGCGTCGCGCGCCACGTGCAGGGCGTGCAGCCACTCCGCTTGCCCCAGCACCTTCTCGCTGCGGTACAGCGCGTCGGTCTTCAAGAGGGCCACTGCCATCTCCAGGTGGATCGGCGTGATCTCGCCCAACGCGGCCATCACAGTCCTGAAGTCCTCGCGCTTCTCGGCCATTGCCTGGCCGGCCGTCTGCGTGGCGCGCTGGAACACCATGTTCGCGGCCGGCCGGACAACGAAGTGAAGCCACACGCCGGTCTCAGGCGTTCCCCACACAGGGTTGGATGCCAGGAACACGCCAGTCACCCTGGCGCGGCGCACCAGCTTCGCCATGGCGGCCAGGGCCGGCTTGTAGTCCTCCGGCGCGTCGTCTACGTGCCAGATGGCCGGTTTGGTTGCGCCATCCTCGTCGATGGTCACCAGGCCGCCGAAGCGCTCGATGAACTGGCGACAGGCATGGCAGTTGTGGTATTGCCGGACGCCAGGGTCGGTGAAGCTGGCGAGGTAGGCATCCCACAGGCCTGAGACATCAGTCGTGAACAGCGGCCGCGCGCCATCGGCGCAGTTGGCCAGCAAGCGCGCGTTGAGGCGGGCCAGGAAGTCGTTGTAGCCGTCGTCGTCGTGGTTGCCGTGCGCTACTGCGGTTGCTGATACTTGAGTGCTCATGGTGTCTCCTTGCTGAAAGGGTGGTACTGCTCGTCGTAGCAGTCCGGGCAGATGAAGATCCAGCCGGCTGTGCGGTGCTGGACGAAGTGCATCGTCTTCTTGCGGTGCCAGCGCCCGCAGCATGGGCAGCGGCGGGGCATGGCTCCCTTCAAGCGCCACCACCATTGCTGACCATGCCAGGACTGAAGGAACCGTCCCGCCAGGAGGCCGAGCAGGAAGGCTAGAACCGGGGTGTAGGGATCGATCATCGTCTTGCTCCTTGTCGTGATCAGAATGGCGGCTCGTTGTTGCGCGTTGCCAGCAGTTGTCTACGTTCTTCCTCCAAGCGCTCGTCCTGCCACCGCTCATACTCGATCATCACGCGTGCCACATTGGCACAGGCATCGGCGATCTGGGCAAACGCGATGCGATCTGGCATCAAGTAGCGCATTGTGTTGCCGGCGTTGTCGCAGTAGTCGGCTGCTTGCTTCAACAGCTTCTCGATGTCCATAGGTTTCTCCGGTACTACGATGGTCAGAACGGCAACCCGCGCGGGCAGGTAGGGCAGAATACGCCATCAGCGAACTGCACCGCGCACCGGGCGCACACCGGCCGGCCGCAATGGTCGCAGGTGGTGTGATAGCCCACGTCTGCCACCTTGCCGCAGGTGGCGCAGGTGCGATTCTGGTCCAACTGGCGGGACAGCTCGACTGCTGCCCAAACCAATGTTGGCGTCGAGAGACAGCGCGGCGGCTTGCAATGAAAACACCACACCTCACCGGTCTGAGGATCTGCTTCGTAGGCGGTGGGGTTATGCCTGCACGTCATGGCTGGTGTCTCGCTCGGCCGCATAGCAGTCGTTGCACAGCGTGGCGCCTTCCCACAGCGGCAGCTCGGGACCGGCATAGTTGGCCTCGGCCAGGTTGATCTCGTCGCCGCAGCGGTCGCAGATGGTGGTGCGATCGGTGTCGTCGAAGGGCGGTTTCATGGTTCACGCGTCCTTACTCTTACAGCCAGCACGGATGGTCAGCGTGCCGGCGATCTCGCGCTCGGTGCGGTACGGCGCCAGCATGTTAGCCAGGCCAGGCACGGCGGCGGCCAGCTTGTCCAGGCCCTTGGCGTCATAGCTGGAACGGATGCTGGGTGCGGTCACATAAGCCACGCCGACAGCGGTCTCCAGGCGATCCGCGCCGATCTCGGCTAGTACGTCGACGAGGACTTGCTTGGCGCTGGCGCGGATCACGTCCAGCTCGGCGATGCGCTCGCCCATCTCCAGGTAAATCGTCATGGCCTCGGCCGCGGCCTCAGCAGGCTGCAGATCGCGGTCGTAGATGGTGGCTAGCTGCTCCAGGGCGGTCTGTGCGTCCATTGGGTACTCCTTGCTGTCGTCTTGCCAGTCATGCGCCGTAGGCGCTACGTGGAGGATCAGCCAATCTCGCAGCCGAAGTCAGTGAAACTACTTGGCGCCGAATGGCTCGCCGTCGGTCGGATCGATGTCGCCCATCCAGTCATCGCCCAGGTCGTCGCTGCCCAGATCGTCGGGATACAGCAGATCGCGTTGAGCTGCGGCGCGCGCATCGTCGAAGTGCTCGGTGGCCGGTGCCTCCCGCCGCCACGTCCAGGCCAGCGGTGGCTGCGCAGGACCCACGACACCGATCAGCTCGAAGAGCATGAACCGATCGTTCTGTTTGCGGGCCAGCCGCTCAGCCTCGGCCTGGGCTGCGTCCAGGCTGCCGTGCATCACCGTCACCTGGGTTGGCAGCTTGACCCGGCAGATGATGTACTGAGCTTGAAGTTGAGTAGGCATTTGATGTTCCTTTCCGTTGTCGCTGTCATGATGCGCCGCAGGCGCTACGGCTGGTCCGGAACCTTCAGGTTGAGCTTGTCGAAACCCGGTTCCGAGACTGTGCACCGCAGGCAGCATGGCACCTTTCCTTACCAAGCGGGTTCAACAGCCTGGCTGTAGCGCAGAAAACCTCTATGCGGCCTGGCTATCCGGAACAGGGAACGGCGCTGTTGCAGGTCCTGGCGCAACTCCTGCTCCGTTGCTGCCGCCAGCCATTGCAAGCGTTTCGCTTCCTGGATGGGATCGATGACGTCGAACATGATCTCTGGGTCGACGTTGGCCAGCATGGCGCGGCCGGCAGGCGTGTCCGGCTTGTGGGAGGTGAGCAGCACCACCGGCCCCCACCCTTGCGCGTGCAGCATCAGCGCCTCGGCGACCGCCTTCTTGAAGGTGTCGGTGCGGCGCGCGCCCGGCCGCCTGCCCCGCCACGATCCCTTGCAGGTGAAGTAGAAGCTGATCTGCTGGCGGTTGGTGGCGATGATGTCCACCTCCACGCCCGCGTCGGCGATCACCGCGCGCCGCGCGTCGATGGTGAAGCCCACGTCCTCCAGGACGCGCCGGCTGCTCTCCTCGAACCAATCACCCTGCTTCTTGCCCATGGCCTGGAACGCGCCGCTATCATCCATGGCTGGCCTCCTGGGTTCTCAGGTGTTCATAGGCCGCAGCAACCCGCCGCGCGGCCAGGTCGCAGTAGGCTGGGTCGATGTCCACCAGGTGCGCCTTGCATCCCCACAGCGCCGCGGCCACGCCCACCGTGCCTGAACCGCCGAACGGGTCCAGCAGGGTGCAACCCGGCCAGCCGTAGAAATGGAGAAGCCGCTGCGCCAGTTCCACGGGAAAGGGTGCGGGATGGCCGACGCGCTGCGCGCTCTCCGGCGCCACCGCCCAATGGTCTTGGGACAAAGCCAGGAAGTAGTCGGAGCTTGCCAGCCAGGGCGAGTGGGTGCCCTTGTCGTCCTGGCGAAGCACAGTGCGAGGCACGGGCGCCGCGCTGTGCGCCTTGTGGGCAACAAGGATACACTCCACCGTGTCGCGCAGGCTGGGATCACTGGGCATCCGGAACGATCCCCAGCTGGTACGATTGCCCGAGCTGCCCTTGTCCCAGACAATCTGGCCGCGCAGGATGAAGCCGGCCTTCTGTAGGCGCGTCGCCGTCAGCAGGCCCAACGGCCGCCACGGGTTGCGCCCGACGCCGAAGGGCATCACCACGGCGATCCTGGCCCCATCGCGCATCACCTGATGGCAGGCCAGGAAGACTTGATCGAGCAGATCCTCATATTGCTCTGGCGGCATCTGGTCATGGTGCTCGCCGTACTCGATGCCCACGTTATAGGGCGGCGAAGTGACGACCAGGTCAACATCACAGATTGTTGTCTCACCTGCCAGATTGCGGCTGTCCGCGCGCCAAACGATCACGTCACCAATGGCCTTCTGGGTCCAGTCTGTCGCTGCGTCCGCCGGCTGATCGTCATGCGCTGGCTCTGGTAGGGCCTGGACCGCCGCCGGTTGTGGCTGCCGGGGCTGCTTTGCGCGCTGGCGCTTCTTGAGCTGCTGCTTGGCTTTGGGCAGGGTCAGCTTGCCCGCCACCACCTGCTGCTCCAGGTCAGGTGCTTCCTGCCTGATTTTTTTGGCGTCGGCCACATACTGACGGTTGGTGCCCACCATGGCCGCGGCTCGGGCAGCGGCATGAATGGGCGTGTCTGCCTGCTTTTCAATTCTTTGAAAAGCTGCTCTGCCGGCATCGTTGTTCTGCGATGCGATCATCCGCTCCCTTGCTGCCTCGGCCAGCGTCTGCTCGACGCGCAGCGCCACGAAGGCTCGCTGTCCACTGTCCAGGTGTCGCCGTTTCAGGTTCAGCGAGATGATGAAAGCCACGATCGCTTCGGTGGACAGGTCGCCTGCATAGACTTTGGTCGCCGGCTTGAGACGCAGCGCAACGCAAGCCTTGTGCCGGTTGCGGCCGTCCAGGATGCGGCCGTCCGGGTGCAGCCAGACCGGTTCCCGCAGCCCGTTGAGCGCGATGTCATCTTTGAGTTCCTTGAAGGAAACCTCATCCATCAGCGGCAGCAGGTCCGCGACAGGGTGTGGCTCCAGGGCCAGCCAATCAGTCATACACACCTCCATTCAACTCGCCTTGGGCATCGACCTGCCCCGGAACTGGTTTCGACAAGCTCAACCCGAGGGTTTCGACAGGCTCAACCTGAAGGTTCCGAAGCATGTCGCCCAGGAAGGTGACGCGACGCACGCGTTCCTCGTTCTGGACGTAGGCTTGCAGGGCCGACTGAGCCGAGATCAGCACACAGTAGGTCTTGGCCCTGGTCAGCCCGGTGTAGGCTAGCTGGCGCAGCATGAAGTCAGGCCGCGTGGTGGGAAGGGCCAGCACCACGTAGCCGAATTCGCTGCCTTGGCCGCGGTGAACCGAGATCGCATAAGCCAGTTTGAGATAGCCCAGGTCCTCGCGCGTGTAGGAAGTGACGTCCAGCTCGCCGTCGAACTGCACGTCGAGTACCAGTGGCAGCTCGTCATCGCCTTCTTCCCTGCGCCGGATATCCATCCTGCGCTCTTCCTCGTCGCTGGCCACCCACTCCACCATGCCCACCATGCCGTTCAGCACTGTTTGGCCGCGCAAGTCATAGACATTTCTGGTGTGGATCACCTTGTCGCCCGGCTTGAAGGGACAGCCCTTGAGCGGGAACGGCCCAGGGTTGTAGCGCTCTTGCAGGCGCAGGTTGAGGGCGTGCTGGCCCCAGGGATGGTTGTTCAAGGGTGTCAGCACCTGGATGTCGCGGATGGACAGGCCGCAAGCGATAAGATCGCTTACCCACCGCAAGAGATGGGTGGGCAATGCTGCGTTGCTGCTTGCATACTCGATCTCGATGTCGTCGTAGCTCGACAGATCAGGCACGAGGCCGCGGTTGAAGCCGTGGGCCGCCACGATGATGCCGCTGCCCTTGCCCTGGCGGTGGATGACGGTAAGGCGCGCGACCGGGACCACACCGCTGTGGATCAGTTGGAAGAAGGGCTCGCCCGCGCCCACCGGCGGCAGCTGGTCCACGTCGCCCACGAAGATCAGCCGCGTTCGCTCGCCGCAGGCCTTGACGATCCGGCGCATGAGGGCCGCAGTGATCATGGAACTTTCGTCGATGGTCACCGCATCAGTCTGGAAGCTGTACCTGGCTTCTTCATCGTCGAAGATGCCCAGGGTGCGGTGGATGGTGGCGGATGGCAGGCCGGTGGCTTCAGTCATGCGCCTGGCTGCCTTACCGGTGGGTGCGCACAGGGTGAGGCTCAAGCCCTGCGCCTGCATGATGTTGCAGATTACACGGACGATAGTCGTCTTGCCACAGCCCGGTCCGCCCGTGATCACCACCAGCCGGTGGGCCAGCGCGAGCCGCACCGCCTCCACCTGGTCAGGCGAAAGGGCGAAGTCGGCGTACTGGTCCAGATTGTTTCCGATGGCATCCCAGTCGCCCACCGGCGTACCAGGGCTCTGAAGAATGCGGGCGATGCCGGCCGCGGTCTCTTCCTCGATCTCGAAGTAGGGTTCCAGGTACAGCCAGTCGCCTTGGAGGAGCAGGTAATCCTGGTCGTAGCGCGCCCGCACCTTCTGCTCGAAGCCGTCGTGGGTGGGCCTTGCCAGTTGCTTGGCGCGCGCCAGCGCATCCGTCTCGGCCAGCGCCATGTGGCCTTGGCTGTAGGCCTCGCGCAGCACCTCCCGCACGGCTGCGCCGTAACGCCGGCCGTCGTCGTGATCGATCTTTGCTTTGCCCGGCCACTCAAGCGCCGCGATCTCGTCCGCGCGCTGCCAGGTGACGCCGCTTACCACCGTGAGCAGGTAAGGGTTGTCGGCGACAACCTTGGCTAGTTGCTCGCCGAAGCGCCGGTAGGCCTCCCTGGCCTGGCGCATGGTCAGCCCTGCCCGCACCGAGACCAGCGCGGCGTTGGCCCAGTGGCGCTGCGCACGCCACGACTCCACGATCCAGTGGCAGTTCTTGGGACCGATGCCTTTCACCATCCGCAGCCTGTTGGGATCGTCCAGCGCCTCGTCCAGCCGCGCGAAGGTTGCCGCGCCGAAGGCCTGGGCGATGCGCTCAGCCATGGCGGTCTTGACGCCCTTCAAGAAGCCGCTGCCCAAGAGCACCTGCATCGCGCTTCCCTGGTCGGTAAGCATCACGCTGGATGCCTTGAACTGCCGGCCGTAGTGCGGGTGGTCGGTCCAGGCGCCGGAGATCGTCACCCGCGCGCCGGCCGCCAGGAAGATGGCCGTGCCCACCACAGGGATGATCTCCTTGCCGCGCAGCAGGGAGGCCACGAAGAAGCCGCTGTCGGCGTCGTGGTAGTGGACGTCTACGATCTCGCCGGTGAGCAGGTTCTCGTCGGGAAGGGCCTCGCGCGGCGCCGGGCCTGGCCCATAGCTCACCGTCCAGGTGGGCGCTGGCTCCAGCAGCTCAAGAACATCAGCTGGGTCGGGTGTGTAAAGCATCGTGCCTCTCTATTGCATCCAATCAGGCTTGCTGGGATCGTAGTACCACTGGTTCTGCTTGGCTGATGGGTGGGCGCGCTGTTGGGCTTGCCGCCTCTCTTCCTGCGCGGCCTTCCTGAAGTCCAGCCAGCCGGTGTTGTATCGGGCGTAGTTGCGAACCGACTGCACCAACTTGTCCCTGGACGGCGGCTGGCCGCTCTCCTCGCGGATGCGCCGCGCGCACAGCTCGACGTACTCGGCGAACAGCTCCGGGTGCGCCGCCCATTCGTCTTCAGGGCTGGGACGGGTGACAGGCAGCTTGCTGTCGCCCCACGCCACGGACACGGTGCTTCGCAACCTCGCCTTTATGCTAGCGGAGAGATACCTGGAATTGGTGAGCTGCGCGATCTTTGTCTGCAATGCAGTTTCTGGTTGATCGCGCGCGCGAATGTCATCAGGGTTGTTCGGGTATGTTCCAGAGTCCGCGCGTTCGCGTAAGACTCTGGTTTTGGCGGCAGGATTGACGCGCGCATCCATCGCAGGCGGCAGAGCTTGCTTGCCGCCTGGACCTTTCTTCTCCTCTTTATCACTCCCTTTCTCTGAAAAGGACTGATAGGGTGACATTTCGTCCGGCCCAAAACCTCCCAATGTCACCTCCTCCTGGCCCGAAATGTCACTCCCAGGGGTGACATCTGAAGTAGCAGCAGCAGAGGTGACATCCGAAATGTCACTCCCAGAGACTACATCGGATCGGCCACCGCCAGAGGTGACATTTCCTGGAACCCGCTCGGCGATCGAAGCCCAGAACGCCTCGATCGCCGAGTCATCCAGTTCGTTCTCGTCGCTGGGAGGCTGCTTCACATCCTCTGGCTCGCTCTCGTCACTGGGAGACTGCACCACAGCTTCCCGCGCGCGCTCAGTTTGGCGCGCGGGAAGCTGTGGCAGCTTGTCCTTGTCGATGTTCCAGACATTGGTGGCGTACTGCGGATGCTTGCCTTCATAGACGATGATCCCATCCCGCTTCAACTCGGCCACGATGCGCATCACCTGGCGCTCTTCATAGCTGGTTTCCTCAGCCAAGGTGCTGTATGACGCGTAGCAGCCTTCACCGAAATCGTCTACGTGGTGGGCAATGGCGACACAGACGAGTTTCTTGGGCCGCGGCAGCGTGGTCTTCAAGACGAGGCGAACGTAGATGTGGCTCATGGATGTTCCTCCTGATACATCTCAAGCAGGCTCACTGCTTGTGTGTGTTTGCCCACAGGACTTGTCGAAACATCCCATAGGTCATGGGAATGTCGCATCGGCCGACGCGCAGCCGATACCAGCGGTAGCGTAAGCGGGTGGGCAGGGTGTCAGGGACTTTGGGCGTCATAGAAAGCTCCTTCGATGGCGGCTCTCAGCGCGGCGCTGAACGCGTCCGGCGCGGCATCCTGGTCCTGGCAGCTCCTCAGCGCTCCGCAAAGGAGAAGGTGTCGCGCGCGCGGAAGGCACACAGACAGGTAGTGCAGGTCACGCTGGCGACAAAGGCGTTCAGCCCGGCCCGTATGGCCGTGGGCCGCAGCGCTGCGCCGCAGAAGGGACAGGAGGGCAGTTCCATGGCCATCAGCTCCTCCGAGCTGACGTTGTCCAGGATGAACAGCCGCTCCTTACCTGTAGGCGTGATCGCGTCGCTCATGAAGCAGCTCTCGGGCCAGCCCTACCTGCCGGTCCATGTTCGCCGCGGCCTGGCTGCGGGCGATGTCCATGTCAGGGCGTAGGGCCTCCCAGGCCGCGACCAGGGCGCGCAGCTGCCCTGTCGTCTGGTTCGCAGCCTCCGGCAGGCGGATGCCGCGCGCCACGCCGGGATCGCGCTGGATGGCGCCCGCTTCAGTCAGGCGGACGAGATCCCTGGTCAGGGTATGCAAGGCGCACAGGCCCAGGGCATGGATGTCTCGCACGCTGGGCGCATAGCCTTTGCTGGCGATGTGCTCTTGGATGAAGGCCAGGATGGCCTGCTGCCGGTCGTTCAGGGCTAACATCAAATGGTCTCCTCGACGATCTGCGCCAGGTAGGTCGAGATGATCTCCTGCATGCCTTTGCCTTCCTTCAGCAAGGTGCGGATGCGCGCGATGATCTCGCGGAAGTAGGCGAAGTCCACACCGGTCAGCTGCTCTTCCCAGACACGCGGGTCGTCCCAGTCCAGCTTGGCCAGCTGCAAAGCCAGCACCAGCAGGTGGCCGGCGTGAGGCCGGGTGAAGCCGCGCTGCACGAACTTGAAGGCCCGCAGCAGCGCTGCCAGTGGGTACTGCGAGCCGATATAGCGCAGCTCGCGCGCCAGCAGGCACTCCAGGGCATCGGCCCGCGTCACCAGCCCGCCCTGGAAGGTCCAGTAGTTGGTGGCGTGCGCCCAGTCGAAGTTCTTGTGGATCTCGGCCGGGTCGCCGGTGAAGCGCAGGATCATCTGCACAGGCGTGAGCTTGCGATTCTGGCGCAACAGGGTGATGGCGTTGCCGGTGAGGACGCAGGGCCAGTAGTCCTTGTCGGCAGCGTAGCTGGTGCGGCCGTCCACGCCGCCGAAGATCACCTGGGCATACTGCTCGGCCCGGTCAGGTTCGCTGTCGGTCAGGGCCTCGAAGTAGTGGTAGGTTCCGTCGCCGGAGTGCTCGGTCAGGATGCCCGCGCTCTTGACCATGACGGCCACCCGGTCGATGCGGTCGACCACCTGTACCTGCTTGAGCAGCGGATTGCCCTCCAGGGCGGGCGGCGGCTGAGCGACGAACAGGCCCACGTAGTGCTCGGCCACGGCCTTGGCGGTCGCGCGGCTGCGGAAGTAGACGTCCCAGTCGTTGACCGGCTCGCCGAGGAAGAGCGATGCGATGCTGCCGCCGGTCAGGATCAGGTCGTCGGTCACGGGCTGTTGCAGCTCTTGGGGCAGGGACGCCACCCAGCTTTCCATGGCGCGGCGGCAGAGCTGTCCGATGGTCTTGGTCTTCATGGTTGGTTCTCCTTGGCTGAAGTTTGCCAAGGATGCGCCCGCCAGGGCGCTACCACCAGGACCAGGCTGCGCGCCCTATCCTTCATCGCCCTCGAAGGGCGACTCGCCGGTCATGCCCAGCAGCCACTCGATGCCGATGCGCACGCCCTGCTCGTAGGTCATGCCAGGATACTGGGATCGGCCCTCGTCCTCGGCGTCGGCGCACTTGTTGAGTACGTCGTCGATCTCTGCCTCGTCGCGGGCCATGGTATAGGTTGGTCGGTACATGGGATTTTCCTTTCAGGTGGGTAGATTGGGATGCGAGCTTAGCCCAGGATCGGGCCGCACTTGTCCAGCGCCTGCTGCGAGGCCAGCCACAGATCGCGCCAGGTGTCGATGTTGCCGGCGATGGCGTCGAAGATGTTGCCCACAGTCGCAGGCTCAGCCAACGTGATGATCAGTTCAGTCATGGGCGCGTCCATGCCGATGTGTGGACCGTCAGGGATGAGGCCGCCCATACTAAGATCGAGCAGCTTGACATGCACGGGCGGCAAGCGCACGCGAACTTGATCGGTCAGCTGCATCTCTGCCGGCAGCGTCAGGCGCAGCGGGTTGAAGCCTTCGATGATGATCAGAGGCGTACTCATACTTGCGCCTCAAGCATGGACTGCACCAGCGAGGCCAGCTCAGGTGGGATGGCCAGCGCGTGCCGGCTGCCCGCCAGCAAGCCTACGATCATGGCCATCTCGATGGCGCCAAGCAGCGGGTTCGGGTCTTCCAGCAGCAGGCTGGGATACATGGCTACCAGGCTGAGCGCGATCGCAGCCTGCACGCTTCTCAGCTGCTCTTCCCGGATGATGGGCGCGAACAGGCTCTTGTGGTAGGCGGTGGCGACCGAGCCGAGCACAATCACTCGCACCTGGCCTTCCTCCAGCCGGGCTGCTCCTTCCTTGAGCATGTCGGCAATTGGTTTGTCGGGCATGGGAGACTTCCTTTCGGGTGTGGTTAAGATGGGCTTTCCATCCGTGGATCGCAGGCGCCGATTTGGCGCATCGAGAGCAACTGGCAGCGTTGCTCGCAGGTCAGGGTTACATTCGTAGCAGCAGCCTGAATGGCATGCTGGATGGCACAAGTTGTGCGTCCGCGGGTATCGATCTGCGCGGCCGACATCCAGACGGATGAGCTCTGCCAGACAGTCGGGTGTGAGACAGCGATGGTAGTCGAAGCCCCACATGGGCTCGCCACAGACGAAGCAGGGCGTCCCTTCGAGTTCCTTCAGTGTCAGTTCCTCAAACATTCGGGCATCCTTACCTTTCGGAACCGGGTTCGACAAGCTCAACCTGAAGGTTCCGAAAACAACAGAGGCTGCACCCAGCCATCCGGGTTTTTGTTGGGTGCGGCGGCTGCAGCCGCGCAGCGTCCGTAGCCGGGCACGACCTCCATCGCCAGCCGGTCCCGATCCGGGTGCGGCTGGCTGCCGTACGTCTCGTGGCCGCTAGGACGCTTGCATGGCGTGCCGACGGCCGCGCGGCACACCGGGCACTCGACTTCCAGGGCGGGATCGCGCGGCCACTGCTGTCCGCAGAGAGAGCACTTGATGGTCATGGACGCGTTCTTCAATGCGCGGAACCGTGTTTCGACAGGCTCAACCCAAGGGTTCCGGGCTAGGCTCGATACACCAGTCCAGCCCAGGCAAAGCTGGGAAAGAGGGCCACGGCCGCCGCTTCCGGCAGCTTGTCGCCGCTGGCGAGGACTTCTTCGTCGCTCCAGTACGAAAAGCCCTTGTAGGCCGCCCAGTCGGCATCGCTGCCCTTGGTGGCGCAGACCTTGATGATGACCGAATCGCCCGGCCCTAGCAGTTCAGGGCCCTGGCGGGCATAGGCAGAGTAGGGAATGATCACGCCGCGTCCTCCTTGGTCTTCAGGCAGACTGTGCAGCGCCAGCCCGGCTTGGGCTTGCGCATCGCGTTGTGGACCCGCATGTTCTGGCCATAGCGCTCGTCCTGAAAGGCGTGCTGGCAGGTGCAGCGCATGACGCGCGTGTTGGGAGCGGATGTCTTCTCTTTGGGCATGGATTACCTTCCTTCCTACACGCTGAACCTGCTGGCAAGGTCGCCGGGGTCGTCCAGAGGGATGCCATTTTCCACCAGCATCCTGTCCTCTGCCGGGTCCAGCCAGATCACCAGCCAGGGATCGCCGAACTTCGAGTAGGCGCGCTTGGCCCGCTCGTAGACCAGCTCCGGCGGGTGGATCACCACCTTGCCTGGCTCAGGGCGCTGCTCGCGCGCTGTATTCGTGGGCGCCAGGGCCAGGATCGCCTGTTCCTTGTTGATGCCGGTAGTGGCCAGGATCGCCTCGACCGCGGCCGCGTAGTCTTCCGAGGCGGCCTCAGCGTCGGCCCAGCGCTGGCTGCTGACGGCCACCGCACGCACCAGCTTGGTGCTCCAGCCGTCGATCTCTTCAAGCGTGAACCTGCCCTTGAGCATGGGCCAGGCCACCAGCCAGAAGACCGCGCAAGTGCGGATGAAGCGAAACTCCCAGGTGTCGCGACCGGGCTTGCTGCCTTCTGGCCAGGCGTCCAGCACCATCTCCCGGATCTCTCGCGCCCGCATTTCCCAGCTGTCCTGATCGGACTGGTTGGCCAGGTTGCGCAGCACCAAGAGGCGCACGCTGCGGAAGATGGTGACCATCAAGAGCTCGTCCACCACCAGGCGGGTGGCGATGGCCACCTCCAGCCCGCGCGTGGTCAGCCGCCGCTCCCATTCAGGCCTGGCCAGCATTCCCAGCGGCTCCTCCAGGGCAAGGCCGCAGTTAGGGCAGGCTGGCTGGCCCGGCTCGATCAGCTCGCCGCAGGCTGCACAGACTGCGGCCGCGCCCTGGCAGTAGAAGGCGTAGAAGAAGGCCGGCTGGGCCTGGATGGCTCGCTCGATGGTCCCATCGTCAGCGGTCGCGTCCAGCGCCAGCAGTTCCAAGGCACGCTGGCGACAGTGGCCGTGCCGGCCGCACTCAGGGCTGAGGAAACAGCTGTCTGTGATCAGGCCCAGGGTGGCGATGGTCGCCGTCTGCTGGCGCATGTCCTGCACCGAGCCGGATAGCACGATCTCACGCGTCATGGGACACATACCTTTCCAGCAGCTTGTCGCGCGTGCGCAGCGGGATATCAGGGTCTTCTTTCAACAGCCGGGCGATGCGCTCAGGCGTCGGCTGTGGCAGCCAGCCCAGCCGGGCCAGTTCCTCTCTCAAGTCCGCCTGCAGCAGCCAGGACTCGACGAAGGCCAGCTCGGCGCGCGGCAGCTCGTCGAAGGAACGCACCCGGCGCCGGTATCCCTCGCCGTCCGAGAGCGCGTAGCCGGCCAGGTCCAGCCGTGCAGCCCGGATCAGGCGGCCCTTGAAGCCGGCCAGGTCGCTGGATGGCATCAGGCGCTTGATACGCTCGTTGATGCGATCGATGGCCACGTGCAGTTCCTCACCTTCCGGGAAGGTAAACCATCCGTGCTGCGCACGCAGGTCGTTCAGGCTCTTCATGGCAACTTGGGAATGGTTTTCTCATCCCGGAACCGGTTTCGACAAGCTCAACCCAAGGGTTCCGCGATCTAGCGCGCGGCGTAGCTGACGATCACGCGCGCAGCCACCTGGGCCACTGCGTCCACGTGCGCGGCCGTGGCATCGTCGGTGCCGTACTCGACGTGCGCGGCCTCGTGCAGCCAGGTGGCGACAGCTTCCTTGAGGTCGTCCAGCACCGAGATGTCCAGCGCAATGCGGCCTTCCAGCGCCTGGCCCAGGATGCTGGGCGGCAGCATGTAGGGCTGCACCTCATGCTGGATGCCGGCCCGCTGCGACAGTCGCCGCACCAGGTCCAACACCCGGCGCTGCGCCGCGCTCAGCCGGCTCTTGGGATAAAGGGTGGACGCCCGGCCCGACAACGCGGCCAGCTCCTCGCGGTCGGTGCTGATGATCTCCTTGGCTGTCTCTTCCAGGCCCCATTGCAGATGCACAGGCTTCAGGCCGCGGTACTCGGCCTCGCGCTGCGTCACTGCGTCGGTGGCCACCACCGCGCGGCTGCCGAAGGCCTGGCGCAGGGCCGCGGCCTGGGCCTTGGGCGCCTGCACGTCGCGGAAGGCCATGTGGGTATCCGCCTCGGCCTGCCGGTCAGCCACGGCCTGCCAGAAGCGGGCAAGCAGCTCTTGGTCCGCGACGTTGGCCCACAGCCGGCCGATCTCCCGGCTAGCTTGCCAGGCGTCGGCCAGCTGGCGGTCCTCGGCCAGCTTGAGGTTGAGGTTGTAGCCGAAGGCGCAGGACGCGCCATAGGGCCGCGCGGGGCCGATCCAGAGACCTTTGACGTAGAACTGCGGCTCGGCCTCTTCCAGGATCATGCGGCCGGCTTCGTCGGTGAACAGCACGCGCGCATCCCCGGGACGGATCACGCGCTCCTGCCAGAGCTCGCCATCGTAGGCCAGCTCGTAGCGTGAGCCATCAAAGAACGCGCCCTCGTCCCAGCAAACCTCCATCACCTGCTGGCCGTAGAGGTCGGCCCAGCGCGCGTGCAGGCCGTGGAACTCGCCCGAGGTGAGGCTGAAAGGCACGCCCTCGCGCAAGAGAACCAGCCAGCCCAGCTTGGTGCCCTCGCCGAACTGGCCGCGCTGCTGCTCGGTCTTGTCCGAGCCGCCCAAGAGCAGGTGGCGCAGGGCCATGTGCGCGCCGCAGCCCTCGATGATCGTCTTGCCATCGGCCTGTTCGACGGTCCAGGTTTGGAACAAGTCCAGGAACTCCTGCCAGATGCATTCCCGGAAGGCGTCCCACAGCTGCCACTGGGCGCGGTAGTCGCGCGTGATAGGGTAGATGATGCTCGGCATAGTACGAACCTCCTGATATGGATTTGGCTCGCACTGCGCCTTCGGCGCTACGTGGCAGGTCATGGCTAGGTGTGCAGGCAACATCAGAGAGTAGGGCGGGTGTTGGGCAGGCGCGGTTGCGCTGATTTGCAGAAATAGAACGTTTGGGCTATAACAGGTTCATCTGCTTTTCGCCTTGCCAGCGGGCGGCGGCTGGTCCTGCTGATCAGACAGCAGTTCAACCGCCGCCTCCGGAAAGGCCTCTGAGAACTTGGCCCAAAAAGTGCCGGACACATGCTCGCGGGCCAGCGCTCGGCTCACCGAGGTGCGCAGGTAGCCGATCCGATTTGCCACCACTTGCTGCGTCAGATGGTGGGTGACGATCCACTGTTTGATCCGGGCGCTTCGCATATAGGCTCCTTAGCAGAGGTCAGATTTCTTAGAACGCATGTTCTGTTGAAAACTATATCATGGCTGAATTTGTCCGTCAATACCCCCTGTCGCGCAACTGAAACATATTGGTCAACCAATTTTTCGGCGTAGAACTGAAATAGATTTGAAGACGAGATTCGGGCTGATCGCCTGCGCCTGTTGATGAAGGAAAAGCGCCTTTCAAGTGCTCGACTGTTGGCCCGGCTGCGCCAGACTGCCGGCAACGAGCGGGTCCACCGCGGCACCCTCTCCGACGTGCTTAACAACAGATACCGCGGCACGCCCTCGGTGGTCTTCGTGCGCGGGCTAGCCCAAGCGCTGGAAACCACCACCGACTACCTGCTGGGGCTATCCGACGAGCCACAGCCTGGCGCGATGGCCTTCCTCCGTCGCTATGGGCTGGCCGACGAGGAACAGCTGCTGACTTTGCTGGCGGAGCGCAACGCGGAGATGGCTAAGATCATGCGCGCCGTCCGTGACATCCCCGATGAGGAACAGGAAGTGATCTTGCAGCATCTTATGAACGATCTTCTCTTCATTCGGCACATGGCGGCCGAGCGCGCGGCGGCACAAGCCAGCAGCGGCGCCGACCGCCCAGACCCGCCTGCCAACAGCCCACTATACCTATCTTGGGACACCGACGATGACCACTGAAACACCTGATACCCCTGGCAGCCGGCTGCGCAAGGCTCGCGAGCGCCTGGGATTGCAGCAGATCGAACTGGGCAGGAAGCTGGGCGTGTCCGGCTCCTACATCTCGCGCATCGAACGCGACCTGGTGAAGATCCAGCCCATGGTGCTGCGCCTGGCCGAGGCGCTGGACGTGAGCGTGGACTACCTGTTGGTCTTACGCGACACACCGCAGCGCGATGCCACAGGGACTGCGCTCTACGAGTCCACCCAGGACGAGCTGGTTGCCCTGCGCCTCCTGCGCATGGTGATCGACGAGCTGTCGCCGGAAGATCGCGTGCGGCTGATCCACTACCTCATCAAGCAGGCTGGCATCTACAAGGAAACCTTCCGGCCGCGGAACCCGGTTCCGGCTGAATGAGCCGCGCGCTGTCATGGCCGCCCAACCTACCTACTTCACCCTCACCACCACCGATGGGCGCGCGGCGGTTGTCCCTGTGCCACCTGGCCAGGATCGCTGGCTGATCGCAGTCAGGTATGTGCGCGCCTATTACCTGGGCGAAGTCTATCTGGCCGATCTGCGGCCGGCGACACCCGAGGAAATCGCTGCCTTCCAGGCCGAACACCCACACGCGCGCCTCGAGTGGCTGGCGGATGAGGCTTGATAGCCGGAACCCTTGGGTTGAACCTGTCAAAACCGGTTCCGGACGGCGACGGCGATGGTACAGCCGCCACGATTGCCAAGTCCAACGCCACCACCTACTGGTAGAAGACCAACGACTACGTCGACAAGCTCAACCGTGCCCAGGTCAGCGCGCTGGCCAAGCAGGTGATCGACGGCAAGCTGAGCTGGCAGGAGGCGCAGTCCCGCCTGGACGACTGGATCGACGCCGCCACCCTGCCCAGCTTCGGCGCGGCCAACGGCAAGGCCGCAGCGGAGAAGCTGTCGGTTGTCGTTTCAGCCACGCCGATGGCCGAGCGCGCCAGCGATCCGCTGGACGAGTTGTTTGAGTAGCCGGCAAGGCAACGATCAAGCCCCGGCGCATAGAAATGTGCATCGGGGCTTCTTCTATCCATACCATCAGCGAAAGGAACATCCGATGACCACCCCAGCGGCAAGGACTCCTCGCTGATCAACTGTAGCTTTCACCCTTAGCATGGGCTGAGTTGTTCAACGCATTTTCGTTGACCATCTTGACCGCTTATGTTACAATTGCCTGAGATTGCATCGAGCGCGTTTTTTTTGATTGCGTGCAAGGAGGATCTGCGCTGTCAGTAGACACATGAGCCACCGGCAAGAACAGGTTGAAAAGAAATGAAGTCCTTAGTCTGCTCTTCTAGAGCGCGGGAACACATTGCGTCTGACGTTAAACGTCGGTTGGCACGGCACTCGAACTTTGCCTGCTCAATTTGCGGCGCAATCCCCATAGTGTTTCATCATATTGAGGAGTGGTCGAATAACTTCTCCAATGACGAGGATCTTCTTATTCCCATCTGCGACAAATGCCACAGAAGCATCCACGGTGAGGGCGGAACTCTATTCTCGAAGGACGAACTTCGCGGGTACAAGATTGCGCCTAATAGCTCATCTCTCCTGTCGGATAAGCTCCCGCTGGGAGGAAAAAAGTCGTACGCTTTCTTTGTTGGCAGCAATCTCGTGTGCCACGGCGCAAACGCATCTCTATTCGGTGTGTCGCCCGGGCACAATCTCCTGACTGTCGACATGTCTTCAGGAAGCCTGATGCTAACCGTCCTGGCTGAAGTAAAAGATGGCAGAGAAGTGTATCTGATCCAGAACAATGAACTTATTATCGATACCACGGATGTCTGGGACATGCATTACTCCCGTAGTTCCATTAAGATCTGGAGATCTGTCGACGGAAAGAATACCGTCTTTATTGATCTTGTGATAAAGCCAGACGTGATAATTCTGCGGGAGATGAATACGACCTTTGATGGAAAACCGTTTCGTATCTTTAGGTTTAGAAAACCTCAACAGCGTCAACTGGACAAAATCCGCAGCAAGGTAAGGCAGTACGAGGAACTCTTTTTCCAGGAATCCGCACGTATAGATGGGCTGCCACGAATAAGTGGGGAGGTCGATGGTATAGAGGTCGACGCACTTGTCAAGGGAACACGAAAGGAACAGACCAAACGATGGCTGGAGAAGAAACTTGAATACGATCTCCGCAGAGAGCTTAATTGGGATTGGCGATACCTCCGATGGATCCTAGACCAAGTGCTGGCTGAATCGCACGTGTTTGCTCAATCCCGAAGAGTTGCAGCTCATCAACCCGAAGCATTTGAACAGCTAGATGCGATCATTGGGGCAGCACAAGCAAAGTATCAGGAGGAACTGGAAGTGCTAAAGGGCACTGTCGCTGAGTACAACGGTTTGATTTGGCTAGAAACCGTCCATGCAGTGCTTCCATGAGGTATTTCTCCATATCTGCATACATCGCTTTTGCCAGTGTATGTGTCATGGGTAATCAGGCTGCACCCGTTTTGCCTAAGCTGGGGGTTCTTCGGATGTTACTGAGCCAAGTTCAACTCAAGACCATGTAGCGATTCTCGTTGCAGCGCGATATTCCCACCATCATCATCGACTCCACTTGACAGTCCACAAGAAACGCCCGGCTTGGCTTTCCGTGCCGACGACCCGGGCGTCTGTTTTGCGTGCTTCCTGAGATAGTTCATTCATGGCCGGTTACCACCTAACCCAGCACCTGCTCATGCCTGGAAGGCAGTTGCAGCACGAGTCGGAAGGACGCGCCTGGTCGTTGTGATGTTCAGCGCATCCTGTGAAGCACGACATGGGCAGCAAGCCTGTCCCCCGCCGTTTGGAGCCACTCAAGGGATATATCACTGACCCTTACGTCATCCTTCCAATGCCAACAGTCAGGAGCAACGGATGAGCAGGTGCCCACTGATCCGCGTCCCACAAGACCGCAGTGGACACTCGTTTGACAGGAAGAAAGCAGGCGAGTACAATCTGCGTCAGGCCCAGTTAATGGTGCCAGAAGGCGGCCAACACCCACCAAGGGACTATCGTGCTTGAGAGGTGCCCGCCCAACCAGTGAACCACTATATATAGTGGTTGTCTAACCAAATAGACACTACATATGGGCATATTGCTTGGACAACTGAACTTAGGGCTTCATAATCCCTAGGTCGGTGGTTCGAGCCCACCCGTCGCCACCAAGCACAATATGTAGTAGTCCGAAAATCCAGGCGCATACTACATCTAGTGGCTCCCGCTGCAAAGCGGGAGTTCGTTTTTTC